>Ga0163217_1114637_pt1 | contig 10249 bp, 9 predicted proteins | sample SynspAceP_FD_185933 | JGI IMG/M metagenome (GOLD analysis project Ga0163217, IMG submission 185933) | Saline lake microbial communities from Ace Lake in Antarctica - Synechococcus sp. Ace-P (PacBio error correction) | ecosystem: Environmental > Aquatic > Non-marine Saline and Alkaline > Saline ...
CCAACCACGGTCAAAACGGAAAGAGAGAGGAGTAAGAAGGTCACATTCTCCGGATGTCCCCCCTTGTGGAAGCTCAAGGCGGCGCGGAGAGGGCCAATTTCCCCAGAGTTTAGGGAGGCCCAACCATTCCTCTCCGCACCACGGCGCTCGCGCTCGCATCAGGACAAAAGGGCCAGCGGCCAGCAATTAACCCATCAATTTAAACCATTTGGGAGTCTTGGGGGTGGATATTGCGGTCGGTAAAAACGCCGACTGGGAAACGCCTTTTTGCTGCATTTCGTTCACTCCCGGCTTTTAGTATTAAGGGGCACGTCAAAGTACCCCGTTCTCTATGAGGTGTTCTCACACGCCAGAGTGCATCCTGCAAAACTCACTGCTTGCAAGGTGAAAGATGGTTCCACTCCTCACGCCGCATGTCAAGCGCGTGCAGCGTGTTTTCTAACCGTGAGAAATGTTTTCCCGGCTCGTAACGCGGAGGCCCCGTCAGAGCCAGCACAATCCCGCGCCCCAAAACAAAACAGGAGTGACCGGGGTTGAATGCAGCCCTGTATTTAACAGTTCAATCCTGACTTGCGGCATCAGTTGCCGGGGATGTGGTGGCCCGGGGATTCATACCGGACCTCACGCTACGGCACGCCGCGCTGTGGGTTCGACGTACCAGTCTCCGGCGCGGGGGTCCGGTCGGCTCTCCGGGGCGTGCGTCAGGTCACGAGCGTGCTTTGGGCTCTTCCGGCTGCCTTCTTGTATGATTTGAAGCGGTAGTTAAAAAGGGAGAAGCTCTGCCCGTCATGTGCGACATATGAGAGGTTAACAAAATAGTACAGGAGTGTCAGCGCTCCGCATTCTCGCTCTAATTGTCAGGGCCGGCTCTCGGTTAGGCCCTAGAGCGAGCCGGGTAGACATCCAACAGAACTCTACAGTCGTTGAAACTACACGCTGCGCAATAGGATCTTGTTTTCGCTCGGTCGTCGCTTCACCACGGTGATGCGGGCATCAAACGAACGGGCTTTCCGAACAAGGATTTCACGTATAGGCACTATTCCGTAATAGGGCGGTGAACAAGGCCTCGCCGCCTCCAAGAGCCGCCTCGCGCGAACGCCGTGCCACGCCGCCCGTTCGTCATGCGGACCAATTGCTTCGAGCGCGGGGGTGCCACGGCGCTCGGCCCTATATTATGGATCATGATTACAACTGCCCACACGACCTGCAAAGTCGGCGAATCAAGAGGTTCTCGAGCTACGAGCCAGATTGGCTCCTGGCAGCAGAGAGCACGTGTACGACGACAATGTCGAGACCTCTCAATGCACTCTGCAGCGATTGATCCCGCCTGGGCAGCTACATTAGGATCCTGAGATCATGAGAGGCAGTAGCGCTGCGGCGAGAGGCTCGTATCAAGACGTCAACACCCTGGTGACCAAGCACCGAACAGGAGTCTGACCGTCGAGGATACCGTTCAGCTGCAATTAGAATCATCATGCTCTGAACGCCCGAGATGCTGACACCGCAAACAGCTTGGCGAAACTTGACTGAGAATGCCGTGAAAGATATTCCGTAAAGAACACAACGCGTCACCTCGAAAGCGCGTTCAATCAGCTGGGATCTCCTCGATCATCGGGTTTTTCAAGCTGTAACAGAATGCGGTCTTCACAGTAAAGCGCATATCGTCAAGCAAGGCAGCTTAAAGCCAAGGCCCGGCACTTCTCGCCCGTAACTTGTTTGGAATCTGTGGCCAAACCGCAGCACCAGCCGCCTTTTCACGCTCGTCAGACGCACAATAAACTTAGAAGCAGAGGTTGACAGCAGAAGCCACACAGGCACAACGGGCGATCAGCATGGGCAATAAATTTGCTAGTTTGGTTCATCTTGCCAATTTGACCAGCTCACGGCGACTTTTGAGTGACCACATTGCGGCGAAACTCATCCTCACGAGAGACGCACATACAGGCAAGCGATACCTTGTGCTCGCCTGCCTTGTGTCGTTGTTCTCTACGAGGAATAAATGTGCCCATTTCGATCGTCCGCCAGACACTTTTTCCATGTCTCAAGATGAAGACGCCTTGCCGTGTTACTTCAGGCGCTGCGGTATAATTCCTTGCAAAACTGGCTCATCGAACCGGCTTGCTTGCACCCACAAGGCATTCGTATAGACACTGACTGCGGCACGTAACCTTCCGCAGCTTCCAAATAATCTGTGCTGATTCACGATCTTCAGCCGCGTGCCCGCAGTGCGCCGGTGCATAGGCGTTCCGCCCTGAACGTTCAGCCGCGGTCGAGCGAGCTCACCTGTGCGGCGGCTGAACATCGTCGAAGGCATCAATCACGGTCTGCGTGTCGTATACGACCTCGCGTCAGTCCATTGTTACCGTCGGCTGGCGGATCTCCTTGTTAAGTAGTTGACAGCGGGATGATGTTGAGCCGGTTTGACGTTGTTCCCAGCGTCCCGGTTGATAGTCAGACGTCGCGACGGCGAGCGGCTATCAGTAGGGCCAGGCACGGTCGCCCATTCTCGCCCGGGGGGTTTTCTCAGTGATCGGTACCAATTCGCGGCATTGGGCGATAATCGTCGCGCATTATGAGCCACGAGGGTCAAGAAATTCGGGCCGCGACGGAGCCCGAAGTCCGGAACCACGCATACAGCGAGAAAAAATTTAAATCCTGCGCGCTTCTTCAGCGTTCCAGACCAACCTGAAAATCGATGTACTGACCGAGTCGTTTGCTCGCGGTCGTCAGCATCAGACGCAACGTTGTCGTCCGAATTTCGCCCTCAAAACCGACTGGTTTCGCGCGGTTTGTGGTCACGGTCAATGATTCGCCATGTCCACATAGTCGGCCTAGGTGCAAAGTTCAAACCTCGGTGGCCTATACCCAGATATTTACCTTCACAAGAAAAATCTCGAATCGAGACGCTGTTGCTCGGCACCGCGTCGGCACGGTTATCACAAAGCTATCTACATAACCCCAGACGAACCGACAGCCGCAGCACGACCCAGACCGCGACTTTGTACACGGGTGGAGTTTCGGGCGCCGCACCGCGCCGCTGCGCAGCACCACCGGAATTCGCGCGCCGCCTTACCACCCCATGAAGAACGCGACGCAGTTGTATTCCTAGCCTCGTCTGATCTAGGATAGATCGATTTTCCGGAGGTCGTTGGCTCTTATCGACCGGGCCCTGGGGTCCACGTCGCCGCCACCGTGGGATCGTTCACGCACCGGGCCGATTCTGGTCAACACGCGATACCGCACGGAGGAATCTGCCGCCTGATTTCCCATACCGCCGCCGCCAAGAAGCCGCTAGTGATTTCCATAGCCATATTAACTCTGCACCTCTATTTTTTGATACACCGATTCAGCGGCCCTAAGATCGAACAACCGCCTAAAAGCGGTTGATCTGTGGTGCAAGAGTCGGGCATATCGCCCGGACTTCAAAGCATGTGCTGCGTGTGCGGGGGGGCTGCGCATTGGTGACCAGGTGTCTTCAGTGCCGGACTACTCGTGTGGCACGGCGTGCAGGTCGCGGTTCAAACCACTGCTCCTATTGTGAGCCCCTGCGCTTGACGTGCGGGGGGCAAATTGCCGCACCAGGCTGGGATCAGCTCGCCTGCGTCTTGGTGGCGACGATGTTTTGGGGGCACAAGAGAAAAAAAGTCAAAAAAACCCCCCAGACTAACGCGTGTTTCCCTTGCTCAGCTAACGGAGCTTCATCATCAACATCGTTTGTTTCAGTGTTCGCGAAGAGCGAGTTTGGCAATCGGCCGAGAACGATGGCGCGAGTAAATCTCGACCGGTTTCGTGCTACTGCTGACGTTCTCGCTTGACGTCACATGCTGACAGTGCGCGAATACAGTCTGAGGGATAAGAGAAACACGGCGCCGACGGGATCAAGATCCGTGTCCACGGCGGTCGGGTTCCCAGCCATGTAAGACGGTCTGCACATAGTCATAACCTTACGCAGTGATTTGAATCAATGGTGTCAGTGTTCTACGGCCCGGTCGGGACGTCGCCTAACTGGCATAAGATCGTACGGGCATCGCCTGACTGCTTGTATTCATTGACTTCGATCTCTTGGTGGCGGCCGCACGAAATGCTGACTCTTCCAAGCCCCCACGCATATTCCTGTGTTGCGGCGCGCGGCCCTGTAAGCGAACTAGCAACCATGTCGAACATTTCTCGACCCGTTGGATGCCTTGACCCAAATCGGCCCCCTGCGGTGCCCTTGGGTGCGGCGCTGCTTGTTCAACTCGTTCGACTGGGCTCAGCTGTGGCAACCATCGCCGCAACAGAGTTGCTGGGCATGGGTGCCGGTTCGTGGTTGGGATTCCAATACGCCATTGTCGACGATAGTTGGTAGCCCGCAATGGATATATCGATACCCGCCTCTGTCATGGATGTCCGCGAGTCTAGGGCCCGGCTGGGACTTCAATCTCGAGTCAAAGCCCCGCAGGATCTGTGCTGCAATCGGGCTGGTGCATGACTGGTCAGCTTCGACGCCTCAATGGCCACCGTTCATGAATACAGGCAAAACGGCACCTCGATATGCACCGCCGATATCAGGATCGACTTGGGCAACGCTTTCTAGATGAGAGAATCATCGACACATCCGAGCTGTGCGTTGGCAGTCAGGACGAACGGGGCGGCCACCGGTGGCCCACCAGAATATGCTTGCAGTACGGGTTTCGCCGTTCGCCAGCTGCACCGTATGCGCGTAGCACCTTGACATTCGGTCGGCGCGTATTTGGGTCAAAGTATGCGAACGGGCGGAATTCGCCACACAGGCTGGGCGATAAAGGACACCTCAAGCCGGTCGCAGCGGTTGTATAGCATACGGCTTTTGAACGCGTTGCCCAGTCGATACTACCGGGCCTTTGAATGTCCCCCAGCCAAAGCCTGTGCTTCGCACGCTACAGTTCGGCATAGCCGGCGAAGCAAACACCATCAGCTTTTTCGCGCCCAGCGCCCCGGATTAGCGCAATGTCCCGCCCCTACGAGAGGTACCCTACTTCGGCGAGGCGTGACCTTGAGCCCCGTATTCTCACTCCGCAGCACACGCGCGCGCTACCCCGCCGGAACCGGCCACAATGAACAAAAAAGGTCGTAATCAAAAATAGCTACATACTTGTAGCTGGGCCGGGGCCTTTCTATTTGTTAATCCGCTCAGGTCGGGAAAAGCAGCTATCTGTCTCGACGAACTCATCGTTAGCCGGATGCATAACATGTAGCCGGATTGGTATGTGATATGTCGTGAGCACCTTCGACGCCGGCATCAGGCGCCATAAGCGATCCCCACAGCATCAAAAGATATTAATGAACAAGCCGTTCAACTACACCCGGCTCTGGTTCAATTCACCAGGCCTCTGGGCGGGCGTTTGCCGATGCCGCTTGAAGGTCAAGGTCAAGGATTGTATGACTTTCCCTCAATGACCGTTATAACAAAGGGGAGTTTCAGCCGTTCATCCGGAACGTCGATTGCGCCCAGCACATCCATTGACACAAAAGTCTCTTCGACAAGCGCCTGTGGGTCTGCAAGCCAAAGGAATACCTCTCGGTAAGGGAAATGCACCGCAGACGTTTTCGACGCACAGTGTGTGGCCGAGTCGGCAACAACGGACATTTGATCTGACGCGGTCCGCCACGGATTATTTCTTGCAACAACGTCACCGCCGCGCCGCCTTGATCAGGTTCAGCCGGCCGTGAAGTTCATCCGCGCGTCGATGGTTCAGGTCCAGCACTTGGCTCATCGAGGCTGATACACCTTCGATCCCGCCACTTCGCGCGGCACAGCTGTCGCTGTGGCGGGTGGAGTGGCCACCTTGATCCGCAACCCGTCGTCGCGCACACAATTTCGCCCCAACAGCGCACCAGCCACGCAGCGTGGAGCCGGTGCCCAATCCGACGCGCCCATGCCGGCTTCTTACAAATTGCGGCAGCGCGTTGGCGGCGACAAATTTGCCTTATCGATGGGTGACGATTCTCCGGTCTGGCAGCGACTCTCGTTAATAGGATGCAAAAAAGCTTATATAGACCAGCCGTCCGCACGCGCAGTACCGCCTCAGAAACCCACGCGATACTTGGTGGCTCTTGTGGCCCTCTGTGCCCGCCAAGCCGTGACCCGCCAGGGTTTTAATGCAAGTGCGATTTATTCCACGATAGATGTACCGCAAGAAACAGCGCGCAGATCGGTCGTTTTCAATCGCCGCCCGCAGATGCAATGAGATACCGACCAACCCATGACCGATTGCAGCAGCCTGCAAGACGTGCACCGTGAGGTTTCTCTCTGAGATCTCGAGTATATGTTTCATAAGTGGGCGATGTGACACCGATCCTCGGTCATACAATGGGGCGCCATGGTGTGGCGCAGCAGAGATTTTTGGACTTATGCGCGCCTTGCGCCGTTCAAAATTCCATCTTGAAGGCCTGACAGCGCAGCCGTCGATTTGTAGTGCAAAGCCAACAGGGCTTTACCAGGCGTCGGAGGCCACGCCACTAAAGGTTGGATCTGGCTCTCTTGGCGACCAATCGAAATACACGGCCTCAAGTGCGGGATTCAGCGGCCGGCAAAGACTTATGACTGTGACCGCGGCCGGGAAGAGGTGCTGGCGCTGTGAGATTATTAGAGGAGATCGCAACAGACTCACTACCTGCCCCGGATATTTGGGGCACGCTGCTGGGGGAAAGTTGCGCCCAAAGGACCGATAGATGATCTTTGACTATGAACAGCCAAGCTGGACGCCATTGCAACGGGATGATTGCTGATGGCACCGACCCACGCAAGCGACGTCAGCCATAAACGCGAGACGTTATTGATTTTCCATCGGCGGCGACCCAGATGGACTACGAGAAGCGAGACTCGCCGGGGGCAACGGAACACTCGACAGCAAGGCGCGGCCTGTCCCTTATGCGCCGTTCAAATCCCGCGCTGAGATCACTGCAAATTGCGGCAGCATCGCGGCAAGAGTGGACAATACGCACGGAGATGAAACGCGCAAACGAAGAATCCCGCGGCGGGGCGAATCAATGCCGCGACGGAGCACGGAAAACGTCTGTGAGCTAGGTGAATGGAACGAATTGCATCAACCGTGGCTCAAACCGACGGCATCCTGCGCCGCGTGGCTTACGAACGTCTCCAAAGGCCGGCGGCCTAGGCGATCCGACGCCCTGCTGCAAGAACGCGGCCAGGAACTTCCCACGCTGCGCATCCACACAATCAACGACTGATGAGCGTCTACGCCATGGACGTGAAACGAGGAAACGCTGCGGTGGGCAGTTGTCACGCTCCGACGAAGCGGGGCCGCTGCGTTATGCTGCGACCTTTACGCTATTACTGGACCACGTACCGGTGCCTCGAAGCGCATATTCGAAGGACTTTCTTTGCTGACCGCCGCGGCGATTGGCCGGGCTGGTCAGTACAACGCATCGATCTCGGGGGCCGAAAAGGGCAGGCGTCAGGCCGAAGTCGATCCGCCGCGCGATGTCTGCCCGCGGGACTCTGTGCCGTGATGGTGAGGGGAAGCCCGCGCAAATCGAAAACGCCGCTGAGATCGCGCCTGGAACTCATCTGGGCATGACCTGCGACCCCGTGCGCGGGTCTGTGCGTGCCGTGGCATCGAACGCAACGGGGCTTGGCGCGATCAAGCTGTGTCGGCGGCCTCGCTGGCTGCGCCGGCGATGCACCCCATCTGGTACCGGGCTGGATGGCCTGCATGAAACCATGGCCGCCCGACCGGTGCGGATATGTTCCGAGAAATATAGAGGAAACCTCGCTGGCGGGCTGGCGGTGAACGTTCCCAACGGCTGATCTCACGCAGCGGCTACGCAGCCCTGCCCGCGCTTGACCCCACGCGGAACTACAAGCAGTCTACAGCCGTCAGGCAAAATTTGCGGGAGGGTGCATCAATGGAACTGAAACAGGCAATGCAGGAGAAGACGCAGCATCAGGGGTTTTCAAGAAGAACCCGTGTCGGCGCGATACTCTTGAAGAGCGTCGCACTGGCCAATCCGTCGCCATCTCGTCGATGAACATCGCAGCCGTGGTATCTGCACGTCCTGACGGTGACCCGCTGGATAAAAGTCTGCGAGGGAAACTCACAGCGCGGCAATGTTGGAAAGCGTGCCGCCCGTGCGGTGGAAATCAGCGACGCACGGGCTTATGCGGGGGTGCAGCCGGGACGCCCGGTGGTTGCATCGCGAAATCAGCTTTTGCCGTATGGGGATTGAACGCGAAGACAAGGAACGCCGTCAGGATTGGGTCCCTGCGCGGTTCGCGCCAGTTTTGATGCGCCGCGTCGGTCATCGTGGTGTGCTTTGACAAGTTCGTGATGACAATGGCGACCATCGGCATTTTGATCCTGGGCCGCCGTGAACGCTATGGCCTTTGTCCTTGGCGCATGGGAGCAACGGACTCGGCTGCGTCATTAACGTCCCGGTATCAATGCAATCGCCCCGTGGTCCGCGATACACGCGCAAATCCCCGACGATCAGGGTGAATCAATGACCTGATGTCGCTATGGGTCTGGCCGACGAGGATTTTCGTCCATTGCCGTCACTCTACCCGCCGTCCCGTCGAAGAGGTGACCCGCTTCGTCGTTCGACTACTGATAAATCTGACTGTGTCGCAACGGGGAAGCATCCGCTGCCGCCACTGTGCGACATGCACACTTATGGTTCGCAGTCAGCGACTATTGCGCATTGAACGACCGCCCGCTTTATCTATAGTTCCAACCAGGTATAAGGAGAGCCCCTATGTCGATCCGCCCTACCGCAGCGAACCCGCGCGGCCAGCAAACGATGGAAGGCGCAGTGCGTGAAGCTACACCGCTGCTTTCGGGTTCAGGACCCGTCCGAGCTGGACCTTCTGCTGTTCGATCGATTTCCCAACGAACGTCCGCAGGATTTCGAAAAAGGTTCCCGTGGCAACCCGCACGCGGAATCGGAAACAATCACGTATGTGGCTGGAAGGCACGGTCGAACACGGAATTCCCTGCAAACGTCGGCTACGCTTTGTTCTGGTGATGTGCGATGGATGACGGCGCTCTGCATCCATGCATAAGAAAATGCCCCAACGGAAACAGCCAGGGTCAAATGCCACGGTTTCAGCTTTGGTTATATCTGCATCCTGCGCAAAAAGATGACTGGCGCGCTCCTATCAGATTCACGGCCAAAGGATATCCCCGTGTCTACGATACGATGGCACGACAGTACGCGTGATCAACAGGCGCATTCTGGGCCAAAAAAGGCCCCGTGGACGGCAATCGCCCGCCGATCGCAATATCTTGATATCACGGTCCCAGCCGTGTGGCGCTCCAAAACCTTTCGCATCGACTCCTATCCGCCGCGCCTTTGCTATGTTATTTCAGGGTCAGCGCCTTGCGATGCCTCTGCCCCGTCAGTGTCTTGCTAGAAGAAAGAGTCGCGGCGAGAGGTGAAGCATCCGCGATCTCAGGCGGCGACCGCACACTGATCCGTTTTGGCAACGGGTGACGAGGTCACGATCAGGCAGGACCAGAAGGCGTACGCTTTTTGGCTGATGGCGTCGGTGGCACCGGATTGACGAACCCGTCGCGTGGCCGGTCCGATCGTGATGAACACGCAAAGAGGAGGCTGCGTCAGGCGATGCCGTCGTCTGAACAACGGACGTTCATCAACCCGCACACTAAATAGCCAAATTAAAAGGGGTATGGGCGCTCGCCCTAACCCCGCCATGACGGATTGCGCACCATACGCAATTATTGCGCTATCACCTTCGTCGCAGCGACACCGCCCGCGCGCGATACACGTTGTTACCCCCGTCACATCGGCAATCACCGGCAATCGTGCAATCTTGGTATCTGCGGATTGCCGAATCTCCGAGGCGGGCGGCATCGCGCAATATCGTCTTCAAGCCGGTCCCAATACGACGGCGGCAGGGCTTCGAACAGTGGCGAAATTTTCCGGGCGTCAGGTTGCGCAGTTTCCATATAGGAAAATGGAACACCTCGTCCCGGGCGAATCCGCGTGGAACCGGATGTGAAATCAATGCGAAATGCCGCAGGCGTTCAACGGAAGCGCGGTCGGGTCAGCGTCAACTGGTGCAGGCCCTTCAAGCAGATCGTTCATGGATCCTGAGGCAGAAGTGAAACAGCAAGCGTTGCTTTGTCCCGGCGTATAGTTTATAGAGCGCCCTGCCTGTACCCCCCGCCCCTTCTGTCGCGAGCGGCGCGCCTGACGACGGCGGCAAAGCCGTGCCGCGCAAACAGCCGGTCATGAGTGTGTATCG
>Ga0163217_1023794_pt1 | contig 10248 bp, 14 predicted proteins | sample SynspAceP_FD_185933 | JGI IMG/M metagenome (GOLD analysis project Ga0163217, IMG submission 185933) | Saline lake microbial communities from Ace Lake in Antarctica - Synechococcus sp. Ace-P (PacBio error correction) | ecosystem: Environmental > Aquatic > Non-marine Saline and Alkaline > Saline ...
AAAAGAGAGAGATTGCGCCAATCCCGGAAGGCCGGTTTGTTGGCAAAAAAAGCCGGGGACCTCCGGCCTTCTGCACCTGATTCCCGCCCCTTTTCGGCCCCCCCTTGGGCCCAAAAAACCCCCCCAAAAAAGCCCCCCGGGCCCAAACATAGAACGCCCCGCCCCCCCCGGCGGAAAAAGGGGCCAAGAAACCAAGCGGCAAGACCGCTTGGGGCGGCAACGGCCCTTTTGAGCGGAGCCGGGCGTCCCCCAACTGTAAGTTGCAGGACCTGCTTTGGGGGAAATCCGCTTTTCTCCCAATCCCAACGATTTCTCTTTGGATAATCCGGCAGCTCGCGGTCCGAGGTATGCGACAAGCCACCCGTCCTGCTGCCAACGAATCTGCCGATGCAGGCCTCTTGCTGGCGCTTCCGCCTCGCCGGCGCGCCGGCGCCTGCTTGGAAGCAGGCCGCCCCATTCCACACCGCTACGCGTCAGTGGCCGTTTGACGAAGAACGCGATTTGCGTCCCCGGGGCGCCCTCAGCCTGGCAGCAGAAGCTAACTGGGGCAACGGCGGCCAGGGCGAAAGCCGAAGCGCTGGCCGGAGCCGGAGTCCGGGGAAGTGGAGGCGCTGGTGCTGGGTTTTTGCGATTCCGTGCCTGTCTTGACAACGAGGTGTTGGCAAGCCCGTCGATTGCCGCCGAGGCGAGCCGGCGCTGGCCAGGGATGGCGGGCCACAGTGGGGCCGGAGCTCCGCACACCGGGCCACTGCCCTGCGCCGCGGGCCCCGGCCGTATTGGGCACCACTGCAGGCTGACCACAAGTGACCACCAGTCAATCGCGGCCTCAGCGACGCCGAAATTGAAGCTAATGTGGCTACAAGGCGAACCATTGCAACTGCCGCCGGTGGGGGTTTTGCGCTGAGGCCGGCGGTTGGCCTACTGGTGGAAGCCAGAACATTGAGGCTGCTTAGCAACGTGAGCGGCCTGAGCCTGCCGCTGGGTTGCGGCCGGCTGGTTGCAAGAAGAGATCAGCCCGTCAACGAAACAGGTTGCCTGAGACGTCCTGGAAGGAATTGCGGGTGGGGTTGCAATCGCCTGCTGCTCCCCTGCGGCCCTGGTTTTCCCCAGCCTTTGGATTTCCGCGTTGACAGTTTGGCAGATCAAAACCCAGCGGAAGGCCACGGCCCCCGTTGCGGTGCTTGATCTGGGCGGGCTGAGACATTGTTGGCGTCCCCGCATCACCAGCTCCCATCCCGTGAAGAAGCTGTAATCGCCGTCCATCACTGAGCTCCAACGTTGTAAGCGTCCATGGACGTTTCGCGCCGATTGAGCTGGCAGGAGCCGTCGAAAAGGCACGGTTTTTTGCCCCCGGCGAAAAGCTCCAGGAGCGCTGCCTTGGGCGGATTGCTGCGAGCCGTTGTTTCCTCCCAGGCTCCCGTTGCTGCCGGAACAGTTGCCTGCCTGAGCGCGTGCTGAACGATTCTTGCCTCCCCGGCCGTATCCAGCAGGTTTGCTGGCGCAGATCGCAGACATCTCCATCGCTTCAACTTGGAACTGATTCGGCGCCGTTTCCCGAACTGAGTGGAACTCAGTTCACGCTCGGCCGAGCTGCGAAAAATTCGCGGGTGAGCGCCAAAGAAACACCTTGGCGGTGTGCAACCTCTGGCAGGTCAGATCGAAAAACCACGCCTTGGCCGGGTGCAAAATCGATCGTTGCGGCTCTAGCAGCCCCACAGGCAGCAAAGGCCAAGGGTAGGGCCGCAAGGCCAAGGACGCGGCCGGTGAATTGATGGAGAGCCACGGGATACAGCGTTTGATCCTTCAAACGTATGGAACGATCGATCGATCAAACTGTCCCAACTGTTGTCTCTCAAGGCTGAGGTGAGACAAGCTGGTCTGGTATCTGGCCTGCCTCTTGAGGCTGTTCTGTGCCCATGAAAAACCCGCAAATGCGGGGGTACAGGGGGGTGAATGAACCTGAACGAATGAACGTGAACGTATGGAGTGGTTTCGCGAGATCCAGTCGAGATCAGGCATGGCCAGGGTGGGCCGGCCTTGCGGTCCGATCTCCTTTCCTCGAAACCGGCCCGCTGCGGCGCGCGGGCGCGGCCCGCATGCCAGAGGTGACCCGACCAGAAAAGAAGAAGGCAGGATGAGACTGGTGGCAGAGAGCCACTGACGTGCACGTTTCACCGACCGTTCACGAATTGGGCTCGGTGATGATGCCGCCACGGAGTTGAGGAGGCCGTTCGGAGCGGGTCATGTAATCAGCCCGCCCGGCGCACTGCCAGGGCTTGAATGTGTTCTGGATGCTTTGTCGAGGCTGAGGCCAATTCGGGGCACGCAGAGGCTTCGAGCCAGGGGCCCCTGCGGAGTCCCAGAAACCCAATGGTTTCACCACCGAAAGATGAATTCAACGGTGGGGGAGCGCTCATCAGTACTTACCCAGGCCGTGGGGCCCATGCCCGAAGCCGATGTTGGCACGAGGCGTTTTGGTCACGCAACCAGGAAGGTGAAGCTCTGGCCTGCGAAGACTCGGCAATTGTGGGGGGGCCGTAGAACTCGGAGGGATAGGCGGTGTTGTTGAACGTCCAGATGAAGGTGGAAGCGATGAAGCTCATCAGGCTCTAAGGCGCCCGAGGCTGTAGCTCAGGTAAAAGGCCTCACGTTTCCCGATGAAAGGCACGACCCACCCAGCGCCGAAGGGCTGGTGATCCATGCCAGAAAGATGCCCACCGAAGATGCAGATCAGGCCGACCAGATGTGGCCCACCGATGATGTCTCCTGAATTGACACCGTCGATCCAGCCCTCGCCACCAAACGGAGCGGCGGTGAGATAGCCGAAGATCAACGGCAGGGCTCAAGGGGGGTTGGTGATCTAATGCGCACGTCCCACACCAACCCGGTGCCAGGTGTCGAGACACCCGCCGAAGAAACAATGGCCTTGAAGAACCAAGTCAGCAAGGCGCCGACGCCCGCAGGATTCAGGTGGGATTATACAATGAATTGTTGGTCATTGGTTCTTGTCACGCCAGTTCCTGGGCAGAAGAAGGAGAATAGTTCTCCAACACTTCAGGGGCCACGCAGGGCGTGATAAAGGCCGCCGAGGCCAAGCACGGCGGGAAGCTGATCAGGTTGCAGAACAACCGACGCACAAAGAAGGATACGAGGCCCTGGACTTCGCCGGCGGGGCCGGACGCCGTACGCCAAGGGTGGCGACGTGCGGGAACAGGATCAGGCCCTGCTCCGTACATCGCGCTTATGCAAGCCTGTAGTGATCTCAAACCTCGAACAGGCATCATCGCGCTGCAAACACCCATCAGGCGGCGTTGGGCCAACACGTGGGCACCCAGCAGTCGGCCGGAGGGTTGATCAGGCGGGCATTGCTGCCCACCAGGCGTAAGCGCGTGGAGTCAAGATCCGTTGCCGCCAACGCACAAGAAAGGACTTAGAGAGCGTTACCACGGGGAGGACTCTTCAGGGAAGACGACGTTTTCATGGGGTCTGGTCCTGCCGGTGCCATCCAGGCACGGCAGGCCTTCATTCAGAAGAATTGTTCTTTCGTGTAGAAGGTCTCGAATTCCGGGTCTTTCAGCGCCCGGATCTCCTGGCTCACAAAGTCATAGCACGCAGGTTTCAGCGCCAGGCCAATGATGCCGATGCTTGTGGTCCGCAGGCCCAATCACAGGCACGAACAAATGAAGAAGTGCAGCAGCGCTTGTTGGGAGAACGCAATCCCGAAGATCTGGCTCCAGAAACGGTTGGCCGTCACATCGCGTAGTGTCTACTCTCCTGCGTCGGCCTCAAACGCCTTGAAGGTGTCATCGACTGATCCGGAATCCTCAAACAGCGTGTTCTCCAACCTGGCGCCGTGGATGGGCACAGCAGCGCACGCCCAGAATCCCTGCCACGCCCATCATGTGGATACGGGTTCAGGTCGCAGTTGTGGAAGCCCTGCAGGGAACAGCAGGAAACGGAAGATCGGCCGCCAAGCACCGAAGCTCGCGCGAAGAACCAGCTGCTTCTGAACCGCAGTGGGTAGATCAGGAAGACGCTCACGAACACCAGCGAATCCGGGCCGGAGAAGGCAATCCGCCGGTATGTAAAAGGAGGCGGAATGCCACCAGGCGAGCAATCTAGAACTGAACGCAGCATGAAGCCGATCAGGCGAGACAGCGCCGGTGCAGCGCCACGAATGGCCAGAGGCCACCCAGCCTGCACCAGCTGCACAAATCGGCCCTGGGCTCCGGCCGAGCAGCAATCAGGCTGTTGGCCATACGCAACTCGGCCGGGTTGCTGCACCGCTGCGGTGAGAAAATTGCGCTTCCAGTAGCTGCTGGCGATCCCGTGGGTGTACCACGAGGTCGCGAAGGTGGTGCCCCCGGCAGTTCCAGCCGCCCAGGGCCAGGTAGCCCGTGGGGAACAGCAAAGCAGGCCGGAAACAGCGCCACAAAAACGAAACGGTCGCGTCTTGAGCCAGTCATGCGAGGACGTCAAACCATCCCGGCTGCTGGCGCGCGCCCCTAGAGGCAAAATCGTCATGGGTGCATAGGCAGGTCGGAAAACCCGCTTGTCGAATGAAAGGCCCGGCGATGGTACAATCTGGGAGGTTGGTAGCGGGGCCTTGCATACGGCCTGACATCGCCCGCTGCAGCCAGGGTTTTAAGGATTCTTCCCATTCAGGGCGGCCCCGATCGCTGCGGCCCCGCCCGCAGGCTGCGCCGGGAAGGCGAAGATGGCAGGTCTCCGCCTGACTGCGTCCCCCTCATGGCTTTCGGTCTCCTCCTCGGCCGCCTCGCCGCCCGCGGCCACCGGCTGGCAATTCTCCCAGGTGCTCGATCAGGCGGTGCCTGGGCTCCGGCCGCCCTCGAATTCTGGTTGTCGCCCTGGCTGTGACAGCCGGCGGAGCCGGTTCCTGCTCGCCAGCCTCTCCAGCAAGCTGGGGATCGACCTGATGCCGATGGCCACCCCGCTGCCCTCGTCTGGTTCGCAAGGGCTAGTGATGGGGGGACTACGGGATCCGCCGGCGCTGTTGGCTGCCGCACTACCTCTGGGGGGAGATCGCTATCGATGTCGGCGCGGCAGCAACCGTTTCGCATCAGACAGTGGCACCGCCACATCAAGTCGGCGGGGCTTTCGCCTTTAGTCGGGATTCGCTTCGACTGCCCCTGCGCGATCATCCAGGCCGGTCAAGGTGGATGTGCGCGATGGGATTCAATCCGCCGCCGCCGTGGCCGTGCGCTCGCACGGTCGCCGGCGATCTGAAGGCCCTGACCCTCCGTCCGTGCCGGGAGCCGCCGCAGCGGACCGACCAGGCAAATCGAGACGAACCCCGGTTCCGCGGCACTATGAAGCCCAAGATTCGCGAAACATCTCGAAGCAGAGAACGCCGCGCGCTTCGCTGCAGACGAGGGCACCGAGAGGCTGGCTCGTTTCTCAGGTGCCCCTGGAGGGCGTCTGAATCCAATGGCGATCTCTTTTCCCCGGTTCTGCTCGTCGGCTTGCTGCTGTTTGCCCTTGGGGCTCAGCGGCCTGCGCACGCCGATCCGGTTCAAAGGCTTCCATCGGCGCCGAAGCCGCAACCACCTGCCCTGAGCGGCCAGGCCCTGGTGGCTCTGCGACCAGCGCGCGAGGTGCAGGTTTCACTCGACGGTGGGCGGCGCCGCTGACGCAGGCAACTTCGTTGATCTGTGCGACGGGGCACCTACAACAACACCGTGTTTCAACCGGGTGGTGCGACGAACGCTTCGCCTTCGTGGTGCAGGGCGGCGATCCCCAGAGTGCCGATGCAGGTGCCGGCCACCTTGTACGGAGACCGGCAGTTTTTTCTTGATCCACCGCGGCCAGCCGTTCGTGCCCTGGAGATCGCACTCAAAGGCGAGGGCGGAACCCCGCTACGGCCAGGGCTGACCATCCCCGCTAGCTGGGGCAGCTTGCGCCTGCAACATGAACGCGGAGCGATGCGGCATGGCCGCTCGGCTGATCCAAGTTCGGCCAGCGTCCCAGTTCTTATATCGGCGCCCTCAAACCGCTGGTGGAGCTCGATGGCCGCTATGCGGTGGTTCGGCGCGTGTGGTCAAGGGCCTTGGAGGTGTGGACAAGATCCGCCAGGGCGACAAGCTGGTCAAAGGACCACCTGCTGGAGGGCGGCGAGCTGGTGAGGCAAGCCCTGAGAGAGCGGAGCCTCAAGGCCGGCACCCCGCTTGCTGGTCAACGTCGCTTGATCCTTCAGGAAGGCCGTGTTTCACGCCGAGGCCCGCTCCAGGGCCCCCTTGCCGGTGCGCACGATCTCGAGAAATTCGTAAACTTTCGGAGAATCTGCTCCAAAGGCCAACCACTTGGCTGGATCCCCACCACCTCAAGGACAGGGCGTATTGGAGACGTCGAATGCACATTGGCGCGGCACACTGCCATCAGTTCGAGGATTGTCGGAGCGTCGCTCGGCGGCGGTGGCCGAGACCTTCACCAAACCATCAAGTTCCCGCTCCACCGAAGGAATCGTGGTGAGGTCGATCACATTGAGCACGTTTGACCAAGTTGTTGAGTTGCTTGGTTCATCTGCTTGCAGGGTCGACTGATCCCCTTCCACACCATGCGGTCAGCCCGGGAACTCCTTGGCTTTCGCAGGCCAACGCCAGGCGCTCTCGATGTTTGTTATGTCCGCGCCTGGCAAACAGACCGGAGATCGCGCCGAGGGCGCCTGATTTCGTCTTCACCCCGCACGGAAAAGTGTGCTTCATGCAGCGCTTCGCTGGGGGCCCGGAAATCCTGAGGCCAAATTACGTTTTGCGCTTCAGGCGGCTTCAGCAGGGATCAGCGCTGGCTGAACTCGGCTGGGCTTCGTGTGGGGGCAATGCCCACACCTTCAAAGCAGTCAGTTCCGATGATCGCTTTTGTAACGCACAGTTGGCGCGAGACCTGCAATCGGCACCAGCCCGGTCGCTCGCCGCAGAGCAACCAGCAGGGGCTGCTGCATGCGGCAGCAGGGCGGCGCGGGTGGCCTGCCGGGCCGCAACGCCATGCCGATGCTCATGCCCCGCAGCGCCCCAGGAGGCGGTGGGCGGCGGGCCGGGGCGGCAATGCAGCTGACGCAAGTTCGCTGTGCGATCACGGCAGTGCGTAAGCGGATTGGTGCCGAGATCGAGCAGGGAGTGCGGGCGTCAGCGGGGGAACAGCCAACTCCAGCGGCAAACAGCCGGCAGAGCATGGATCACCACCACCGCTGCAGCCGTCGCCGGCCAAGGGGGGCCCGGCGCCGCGGCACGGCGACCAGCAAAGGTGGGGTCAGCAAGTGGGCCGCCGCACGGCGCACCGCCGGAAAAGAACACGGCGCAGCTGAGCGCCACCAGCTGCGAGAATGGCCCACCAGCACAGCCCGTGCCTGCCACCACTCTTCGAGAAAGCCTGCACCTGGCGCGCCCAGAGGCGATTGTCCGAGGCGGCCGGGCCGGCTGGCGAATCGCCGAAGCCGATCAGGTCGAGGGCCATAGACCACCAGCCCCGCGCCCGCCCAGCGGACCGCCCGTGCTGGCCCAGTGGCGTGCCACAGCCGCAAAACCGTGAATGCAACAGCAGCGGGGCGGATGCCTGGATTCCCCAAAGCTGCCGCCAGTGGCAGGCCATCCCTGCCACCGCAAACCGCAATGTTTTCGCCCAATCGATGCGCTCGTTTGCGACAGGCTGGCAGAGGGTTTGTCACAACCGGAGCCGATCCGACGCAGGAGGAACTCTCACTATTGCGAAGCTTCCGCCGAGTGCGTCTCGAGGCGCTTTTTTTCAGGCCAGCTCACGCCTCGCGGGTCTTGGCGTGCTCCTGGCGCGCCAGCTGGCGGGCTGCGGCCGCTGCGGGTGCTCGCACCTTTGGATGGGCGGCTGCGGCATCGCGCCTGCGCTACGGCCAGGAAAGCCAGGCGCCGGCTGTGGGGCCAATGACGCGACCCCGACCGCTTGGCCTTGCTTTCACGCCCTAACTGGCCCCACTGCGGCTGCGGGCTGCCCACTCGTTGCGGGTCAGCACACTCCCGGCCCAGAAACTGCTGGCCGATTGCCTGATCCGGGGGAACGCTTCGAGCTGGTCGAATCTCGATGCTTCGCTTGCCCCGGTGCCCTGCTGCCCCCTGCCCTCGATGCGGTCAAGCTTCGCGGAGTGCTCTATGTGGCCAGCAGCGGGAATGGCCGCTCCCCCACCGGCCACGCCGGCCCGCCGCGATCCGGCTGCTCGGGGGCTGCCTGCCCGGGCCCAGTCCAGCCAGCTGGGAGTTGGTCCCTGCGCCTGCAGCTGGGGGTGTCGCCGCACGGCTGGGCCGATGGGTTCGGGGGCTGGAGCCCCCTGCTAGTTCTTCAGTGAGGGGCGCCACTTCCCAGCGGTGCGCACTGCGGCGCCGGCCTCGAGGCGGAGGAGAGGCAGCTGGTATGAACGGCCTATTTGCCACCGCCTGCGGACCAGCAGGTGCCAGACGCCTGATGCCAGCCTGCGCGCTGGGCGCCATGCTTGCGTGCGATCGCCCGTGGCGGTGACGACACTCTGGATCGCCCCTTGCAACATGGCCCCACCCTCACCGGCATGGCCCCAGCTGATCCAGCTGGGCCGCGAAGCCAACGTTGCTCGCCGCTTGGCCGACCGACGAAGGCCCTGCCAGCCGCTGCTGGCCACCGCCGAGTCGCAGCGCACTGGGCGGTGGGCCCACCGGCAACTGGCCGCCGCTGCTGAGCGCCTGCGCGGCGACGGCTGGTCGGCGTCCGCCATGCGCCCTGAATGCCAGCGCGGTTGCGCACCGACGCCGCCTGGCCCGTGTGCTGGGCGTGGCGGAGTGGGGCCGCTAATAGGTAGTCGTTCCGACTCCATGGCCTCAGAAATCTTCGGCATCGCAGCGGATCTCTGGTGCTGATTCCCGGTCGGCTTGGTCGGCGGCGCCGTGGCTGCTTCAAGTTGCAGAAGACTTGAACCAGCTGGCACCCCTGTCGGCCCGCGTCTAGTCTTGTCGCAGCTTTAAGGTCACCCTTCGCCGCCCGTGGTTATGCGGTCTCGTCGTCGGTGGCACGGAAACGCTGGGTCGCCAGATCGCGCCCGCCGCGCAACTCGAATCAGGGTGCATCAGGTGCGCTGCATGGTTGCGCTCACCGCGCAAGGGCTTTCGTTTTCTTGGCAGGAATGGGGCTGCGAGCTCAGCCGCGGCGACCTGCTCGAGCCTGCAGCCTCGACTACGCCCTGGAGGGTCAAAGGAGCGGTCCATCGACGCCGCCACGGCCCGCGCCACCGACAACGCACAGCATCTACACGATCGATTGAGCGGCAAGCTCATTATGATCAATCGCCTGCCGGGCGGCGCGGTGAAGCGCTTCATCTTTATGTGTCGTTGCTGGATGCCGAAGCACCGCGCAGCGTGCCGCTAAATGGAGATAAATACTGCACCGAGCAGTTGTTGATCGCGTCAGATCTTGCTAACACGATCTGCGGTGTGTGGCCTACATGCAGGGGGTGATCGGTCAGTTCGCATGCCCGGTTGCTCGAGAGCCAGACGGTCCTGGGTGAGCGGCAACGCCAACGCGATCGCTTCCATGAACACCCAGGACGTGGCCCCGTTTCGCCGTTGCTCCCTCGACACCCCGCCCACGGTTCCGTCAAGGCTTTGCCGTGGTCGGCCGAGGCCTGAACACCGGTGAAAGTCACCAGCTCTTGTGAGAAGTACAGCGCAAGGCGGCGCGGGTGTTTTCCGGGTCAAGGCCGTACTGATTCCGGCTGATGCCAGGCCATTGCGGCCTTCTTCGAACCGGGCTGCATGTGGGCCGGAGCGATTGCCTTCGACGAGGTGACCGTGGGGGGGATCAGCCGGAGCGCGATGGAGGACGAGCTACCGGCGGCCTTCGGGCTCGCATCCAGCCGAGACGACCCACCTCGAGCCTACCTCAAGGAGTATTCTCGGCACGAATCCTGAAGCGGCTTGCGGGAGCTTGGCATGTGGACCTGGCCAAGGATGCCAAAGAAAAAACCTTCCCTTCTGAGCAGTTTCGCAGGCGTACTATTTCGTTGATTTTGCCCGTCACCTCTGTATCGCCCTCCACCCCTCAGCTCTTGCCGCCATGTCCCTTGCCCAGATCAAAAACCTGCAGCGCCGTCTGCAACCTTGGAGGCAGGAGCGGTGGAGACTGAATCGCCTGCTGGCGGCCATGAACTCTGCTGACTGTTGCTTCGATGCTTTTGAATTCCCTTGCCACGTTCCCGATCGCCGCTCGCGCGCCAACTAATTACTACGGCCATTGCACGGG
>Ga0163217_1096062_pt1 | contig 10248 bp, 14 predicted proteins | sample SynspAceP_FD_185933 | JGI IMG/M metagenome (GOLD analysis project Ga0163217, IMG submission 185933) | Saline lake microbial communities from Ace Lake in Antarctica - Synechococcus sp. Ace-P (PacBio error correction) | ecosystem: Environmental > Aquatic > Non-marine Saline and Alkaline > Saline ...
CACCCTGCCCTGGTAATGAAGCGGGAGTGGTCTCCTTATTTGCACTTGCCCGAGATTCACCAATAGGGTATACCACTTGTTTTAAATTGTGTTTTCGAGCCGGAATCGCAGCGGTACCTTGGCGCTTGGTTTTCCAATGAGATCATGGGGGTTTTATGAAACAATTTACAATAAGGCCGGCATTGGCATTGGTGCTGACTCTGGGCTTTGGCGGGCTGCAGTTCCCGATTGATGAACGAGATGGTAGAATTTTGGACAAGGCTGGCGACAATATCAGCAATATGGCGGGAATGAATGCGGCGATGCCAATTGAATGAAGAGTATGAAGACGTTACCGGACAGAACGATAGCGCCGGGAAGAAATCAAAAACGACGCCGAAGATATGGGGAAGAACTTGGTGAGCGGCCAGAAGAGGGCCACGACGCGCGAAGATCGCTATGGATGACGCTACCCCAGTTAAGCAATCGGCAAACAGATCAAAAACCGGAGCCCCATTGCTTCACTGGTTTTTTTTGTTTTGCGTATTTGGCCAGAATTCACGCACTTCCAGAATACCCCTGCAAGTCGTAACATAAGATTAAACCGCAAGCGTTCTTTACCAAAGTCGCAAGCCTGGCGGTGTCTTTTTTTCGGTAAGTTATAAGCAACAGTTGGTGACAGATTGCGGATTGCGCGGCTGTTTTCGCTGTTGTGGCTGCGCCCGACAACGAAACAATGATAACACGGGGTAATCAAGAATGGTGTTTTGTAGACAAGGCACACGAAAGGCTGGGGCTTGGTAATGGTGCGTGGCTACGCTGCTGGTGGCGCTTTGGTCGCGGCGTTACCGCGCTTTGATCTGGTTTCCGTATTGACCGTTTGGCGGTTTGGTCTGGGGGGTGGCCAGTTTTTTTTATTGCCTGGCGAATCTCGGCGCCGGACAACGCCAGTCTTCATTCAATCTCAGCCAGGGCGAGTTACAACGGGTCCCCGTTTGCAAGTTTGTGCGCGCAGCTACTCAGCGATGCCGATAAGCGGCCGCGCGCTGCTGGAAAATCTTCGCCATAGCGCAATACCAACGCCATTTCTGCCGCTGAAGTGTTCTTATGCCTGCCGATCAGTTGAAACTTGCGGTTGGACCGCCAGGTGAAGGAGCCGCCTAGGTTTTGCCGAATCGCGGCGAGATTACTGGCGCCACTCAGGCATCGACCTTGCAGGCCAATGAATGCGGCGGCCCTTGCTCAGGCAGGCCAGTTCGGCGAGCCAGAGCGGCCGTCAAGGTCACTGGTGCAGGTGATTGAGCGTATTCGTAATGGTGCATCGTCAGTCTGATGAGACCTGATACGCATTCAACCACCTTAATGAAAAGTCTAATCGGATTCAGGGGTTTCACTAAACACGATTCAGGGCATTGCGCGAGCAAACCAAGATCTGTTTTGGCTCTGAACGCGGCTATTGAGCGCTCGGCTGGCCCGATCAGGGGCGTGGGTTTTGCCGTGGTTGCCGACGAGGTAAGCGCAGCTGCACGTTTCGCACCGCAGAGGCAACGGCCGATGTTGCAGCCACCTTGGGGGAATTCCGCGAAGACACTGCCCAGATTGTGACCGGAAATAGAAGCCTTGGACGTCCCGAGCATTGAGCGGGCGTGGCGTCGGTGGAATCGGTGTGGAACACAGCTGGACGGTTATTCGTGAAGCAGTCCTACCGACTTCAGCAACAGGTCTCCGCAGATTGCGAGCAATTGATCGCGATAAGCGAACACAATTTTGCAGGCCAAAATATTCACCGTAATCCGAAACGGTGCGCGATTGAATTACGAGAGCGATGTCAGTGTCGCGGTCGCTGCAAAGCAGGCCACCCCTTATGGAAATCGCTGAACACCACAACGCGGTGTTTTTGCATTGAACAGCGGAGGAACCAGTTTAACCACCGTTCCGTTTTTTCCAACAGCCAGCGTTGGCGCAGCGAAGTTGCTGATGTTCTGGCCCAAAGCTCTCAGGGGACTAATAAACTCAGCGCCGCGGCCCTGTTCGATCGAAATCGTCAGCCTGTGGCCAATACCATCGCCAAAATACACCTCTGGGTTTGACCGCTTTCCACTGATCAGGCCCTGCCCTGTTATTCAGGAGGCGATAAGGGCGCCAACGCGCAGATTCGGTGTACGCTATTACCACGGCGCGGATGGCTAACGTGCCACCCCATAAACCGTGAGTTCGCCCACGCTTCTACCGGCATGCCGCCACCCGATTTGGCGCGTAGCCGCAGTAATAGCGGTTGTTCAATGATCGCACGGGCAATTCCGCTGCGGCAGCCATACCCAAGAAATGCTGCTGCAAACCGTATCGCCCGACCCGGTGAAATTATGGCCACGAACCTGTCCCCAGTTGCCCATTTTACATCGACGGCACATTGGGGAGTGGGTTCCGCATTGGTTACCACCCCTCAAACAGAGTTCAAAGCGCTAGCAATACCGTTAAAATGGCTTAGCGCGACTGGGCCGCTAAGCCGCTTAGGGGTTATCCGTCGCTGGTCACTTCACTCAAGCCATGGCGCTGACCGCACCGGCCAGGCCCATGATCCCGCAGCACCAGAATAACCGAATATTCCGATAAAAGTTGAAGATCAGTGCGTCAGGCTCCGGTTTTGCCAAGCAGTAAAACACCGATACGGTGGTTTGCTGACCGCGGTGTAAAATCTGTGCGTTTGTTTGCCCCCCCGCCATAATCCACCAGATAGGTTTTCCGGCCAAGCCCTTACGCCGGCGTGGGCAATGCTGAAGCACGAAAAAGCGCGCCTGATAGAACCACACGCCGCCCATGGACTCTCCCCATTACCAAGCGGTACTGCAACACTTCCAAGCACACCATGCTGGCCATGAGCGCGGCCGCGAATCATGAACTTTACGGGCTAGACGTATCGTCGGCCCCCAGCCCCAAAAACTGGCGCTCAATGAACTGGCCATGGCTACTGGCCAGCAAGAAAACCCCCAATGCCAGCCGATTTCGGTTTTGCCTGGTGAGCCAACACCACGAAAATACGGTGCGGCCAGGCAGAGCACAGCAGCAGAGCGGGGTAAATACAAAGTGGCGGAACGGTTTTGTCTCGTTTTCCAGCAGCGCAGGCTGGAAAATGGCATCGTGGATGGCGTTTGCCGCCACCAGGCCGGTTTCACCGGGGTAAATTCCTTCACGCCGGCAAACAGCGCGCCGGCAATCATGCCACAAAGCGCAGCCAGCAACAGAACAGGCGTGTAAAAAGCCTATGCTTGGGTGCCCGATCCCAGAACAACAGGGCGGTGAGGGCAACGGTGGCAGTGCCGCCGAGGTGGAGGCAGGACAGAACAATCGGCCACGACGGGTTTTTGGACTGCACTTGCCCTGAACATCTTTCATCGACACCGAGCTAAGAAACCGCGGGAGAGGGAGAACAGGAATGAGCGGACAATCAGCCATACCGCGCCTGGTAACGTTTCAGAAACAGACGCTGGCGCCTGGGCGCGCCACGCTCAGGGCTTTGGCCAGGCTGCCCCAGGAGTCCAGAACCATTTAACGCACAGGCTTTACGCCGCAACCCAGGCGCTTCACCATTTGCCGGAACCATAGAGCCGGATTCCACGAATGGTACCAAACCGCCACTAGGGCCGGGGGCCGCCAACGCAACTCATTAGCCAGGCCACACCGTTTTGACTGATCAGCAGGTCCCCGAGTTTGGTGAGACGTTTGCCGCAGAATCAGGAAAAAGTTACGCGGTTACTTCGGGCAGGCTGATCGGAATGTCCTTTGCCAGACCCCTTACGTCTTCTTCGTTGGCCTATCAGCCAATAGAGTCGGTCCTAAAGGTGTTTTGGACGGTGGCACACCAGCACTCCTGGTGGAATATGTGAGTGGCCAAGCTAACTAGTCGCTAATGGATTGGGCTAACCAGATGGTTTATCCCAGTGTAGGGGTAGAGTGGCCAGTTTCTGTGCTGGCTTTGCCTGTGCTCAATACGGATCAGTTTTGCCCAGGCCCCGGGTAAGTGATTAAAAAAGTCGCCGCCGGCCAGGGCTCCCACGCCGGCGCCATCGGTTATTGGTTCGTTGCGGAGCATTCGCTGTCGCGCCCTCAATATGAGGCGCGAACCAACCGCGGGCGCAGTCAACCGCGACCAAATCGTTTCTGGGGATGCGCGCACACGCTGGCAAATGTTAGTTTGCCCAATGTGGTTGGAACATCGTCGGTAATGCGATTTCATCAACTGACCATTGCGGTACCTGCGATCACTGGCTGTGCCTGGTCACTCGCCCTTGGTACTGATAGCCCGCATAGATATGGCTTGTGGGGTCACGTCCAGATGGCGGGCAACTCAGTTGATGGTGTGAGGGGCTGAAGCGCGCGCCGAATCTCGCCGCTGGTGCGGTCCACCGAGCATCAGCGCGGTGCCATGGACTCAGGTTTATCTTGATTGCCGATTGTAATCCGGCGTGGGTTTTTTTATGCCACCCAGAGCGATACCAGGTTTGGCCATCCGGGTGCAGGTGTAGTCGTGGGTGGCCTATGCCGTTTCAGGTGGTTGTTGACACGCGCAAATAGCGGGCCTCGGCCGTCGTTACACCCCGCAATAATACCCGTTGCGCGCTCATAGCGGTTGCTGTTGCGTACAAATAACGGCCATCGGGGGAACACGCCATGGCGTAAAAATGTTTCGCCGTCATTGGCTTTTAATGTGTGCCAGGCGCTTCACTGCGGTTGTCAAACACGTGAAACACCATCCTGGCCGCGCTCCGAACATCAGTACCTGGGTAAGTGTGCGGGCCGAAAACAGCCACCGTGGCCAGCGGCTCAACGGCCGTTTGCCAAAGTGTGTTCCGTCGCTGTTCAAACTGTGCAACAGCAAAGCCACCATCACGTGCATGCTGGCGCCACGTACTCAGGGCCCTCACGATCAGCCTTTGGCCGCAGCAGCGAAGAGCCAGTCAAGGCTTAAGCCGGTTGCGCCTATGGCGCCACCCAAGCCGCGAGGAACTGTCTCGATTTAACTCATGATGGCTCAGTCGCCATCCACTGGAATTAAAGCCGCGAATCACCCCTAGAGTGGGTGGCGGCTCAACCGCTGAACCAGCCGTTGTAAGCTGCGACACGTAGTCCACGTAACAGGCCCTGAAGGCTGCGGTAGCGTTGTCGTCTTCTAACAGAGGGTTCAATGCAAAGAAATCCATTGCCGGGAAGTGCTCCTGCATTCGCCAAACTGCCTGTTGAATGCGTTTGCGCCAGGTCGCTCTCAGCCTTGCTTTGTTCAACAGCTCTTCCAAGCCGGGCAATAGGAAGTAGCTTTTTGGGCAAGCCCGTCAACGCTGGCGACAATGCTGGCCAGCTGCCTGCACTGCGCCAGGCCGTCCGGCTGCGTAAACAGAGCGTTTGCATTACCGCGCAATCCCATGGGAGTCGCCAGCCGGCGTTCTGTTCGCCCACTTCCAGTGGGTCTCCATAGCGGCGGCGAATGTGGCTGGGTGTAGTTTGCCAGGTTGCAGGTAATGGGCTTTAAACTCGGGCCGCAGTCCTGCAGCCAACTGCTGACTGTTTATCGACCCGACCACATGGGGCTAGGCCACCTGAATCAGAATCTGGCAGCTTTATTTCGGCTGGCAAGGGCGTGATCATTGGTATTGAAGGCGTGGTCAAACAGTAGGTATTCCAGCATCGAAACCCTGAAACCGCCACGTCCGGCCTGAACCGACAGTTTCGGGTCACTGACCGGCGGAGGCCATCTTTCAGCAGAAGATCGGCATTTTTTGCGGGCAATCGGTTTTTCGGATCCGGCCAGGAATTGGAACTGGCCAGGCGCGGTTGTCGGTATTCACCGGCCCAGAAGTTCACAAAACCGCCTTGCTTGCAGGCTTAAACGCTGTTTCCAGGCACTCTCAACTGAACTGCGAGCACACGGAACTGCGAGCTTCCGTTGAAGCTGTTGGCAATAGGCTTTTGCCTGCTGTAACAAGGTTTTGCTTCCACTGGTTAAAAGTCTGGATAGCCGCGGCCGATGCCTGATGCCAACCCCTGCGCGGTGCGTGCTGTTCTACGCCGTTCCGGTTCCGCCGACGCAGCCAGCGCCAAATGCCTGGCATACCCAGCGTCGCAGCAAAAGTTGTAAGTGCTGCGGTGCGCGAAAATAGGCGGGTAAACGCAAACATAAAACGTCCTTACAGTGAGTTTTAGAAATTCAACCAGCGGCCTGCGCGCTGCTGGGCTGGCCATCTGGCGATAGAAGGTTCGCTGGCCGGCTGCGCTTCGCCACTGGCCAAAAGAATGGCTTCTTCCTGCGTGCGCGCCCTGCATCCGTGGTAAAAACCCGGCTAAAGGATTTTACCTGCTGAGCCATGCCAAACGCCCAAGAGGAGCCGTACGCCATTCAGTTGCCGTTGGCCAAAACCGTCGCGACCGTCCTGCCAGCGCCGGCCCCATATCGTGGTAGCAAAGATCGCTGTAAGGCCAAATGGTCTGTTGCTCAGGTCTGGGCGTTTTGCGGGTCAACACCGGTTACGTGGGTAGGCGTATGGCAAGCCAGCACAGTCCGTTTTCATTGAACCAGACGAGCGCCTTGCCCTGCACCGCGGCGCTATCCATATCGCGGCGGGCAGGAACGGCCAGGCTTTTAGAGTAAAAGGTCACAAATCGGCAATTTTTTGTCTGTTACTTCCGGTTCGCCGCCCCCCCCCTAAAATTGGCCCAGCCGTCCAAGTTCTGGCTTGGGGTGCAGACGGTGGTGGTTTCAGTGATGAGGTAAGGCCATATCACCGGCAAAGGCGCCCATGCTCTGCTGGTGCACATTGGGCTCTGCGGCTTTCCAGCCAAAGCGTCCGGCAGAACAGTCTGGCCACTGGCGATGTCCACACCTGGTTCCGTTCGCCTGATTGCCGTCGCTGTTGGCGTCCAAATCCGGGTCGCAGAGGCCCGCACCGTTTCGGCGGAAATGGCTTTCCAGCCAGCCGCATTCCAATCATTTTGGGGTGCTACTCGCGGCGAAAATCAAACAGGTCGTCTCCCAAAGGCCCAATTAGTTAGCATGCTCTATGGTGTACACGGGCTTCGCGTACTCTACCTCTGTACCGTCAGCAAGCACATCCCACGCGCTTGACCGCAGACTCAAAACCATAATCGGCTTCGGGCTTGGCGCGGGCAGGGGAAAGGTTTGTAGCCTGCGCTCCGTAAGACCGTATGGGGCTTGAACCCGTTTGGTGCGCCAATGTCGGCGTCCTCAATAGGGTCGTGGGGCACGGCCAGGCGGCAAGAAAACAAAGAGACCGAGGGTGTATCAACGCGGCGGGTGGCCCGGCCATCGTTTTCAGTGGCAACCTTGAAGGCGTTGGTTTGAAACAGTCCGGCCCAAGACCGTCACGGCTTTGGTCTGGCCAGGTTGCTCTACCAAGGGTTGCGGAAAAAAACTGTTTGCAACCGCTGAAGTCTAAGCCGTTTGGTCCCATCGACAAATTGCCCTGAGGTCGGAAAACGCATTGGTATCGGGTTGGTTTACGGTGCCAGCAGCCACCTGTCATCGGGGGTGGTTTGAGTGCGTAGCCGCGTGTTCGCTGGAACCGCCGGCGGCTGGTTGCTGCATTGGCAAACACCGGGCGCACCTGGCAAAAAAGCCAGTTGCCCGGTTAAACAAAAAATGTTTTCCATTTTGCCCTCAGAAACGCGTGGCCGGCGTCATCCGGTGGAAAGGGCTTCATCCCAGTTCGAGGGCGGCCTGTTCAATAGAACCGGTTTGAAAAACCAGCGGCCATGATCGCGTTCGTTAACAAATTTCGCCCTTCATCGTTGCCTGGTGCAATCATCATATCGACGCCATGGGGGTCTTGTGAGGATTCGGCTTTGGCTTTCATAAAGCTAAGCGCTGCATGGTGTTGTTCCAACTGTTTATTCCAGTTTCTGCATTTCAGAACTGTGGATTGATTTGTTAACCAGGGTCGGCCAATGACGGGCCGGTGACCGATGATTGTCGACCCGGCGATAGGGTTCCGGTGTAAACGTTTTCGAATGCCTTGGCCGTTTAAATAATAGTGGGAGTTGTGGGTGTTATCACTGAAACAGTCGTGGTTCCGTCTTCGTAGAGTTTGCCTCGAGTGCGAACCTTCATACGTTCACCGCCAGTTTCGCCAGCGCAGGGGAGATCCCATGCCAAAACAGCATTTCTGAATGCCTTCCTAGCGTTAGCAGACGTCCAGTTGAGCGCGGTAAATTTGTCGGAAGGGCTTGAGCACTGGCGTGTCATCCATTCCAGATCGTCAATCAACGATCGGTCCAACGGCGTCCAGGTTATTTGGCCACGGCGATCGCAGTGGCCGTTGGTGCAATCTTCACCTTGCTGGTAGTCCGCTAACGGCCGTTCGGCCATTGCGGCTAAGCCATTCAGATCCTGGCCCACAGCAGAAACTCGATGGCGTGGTAGCCAGAGGCAACGTTGGCTCGGAGCCGCCAATTTTCGTTCAAATTGGCCAGCAATTCCGCCGTCAGAGTACTTACGTCCAGCTGCCTCGCCACCTACGGTTGATGCCGGTGCTGGCAATGATATTGGCGTTGCGCCGGCGTTTGTCCCAGTTCGTATTGGTAATCATCGGATTTGAACGTAGTCGATTAGGCCTCGTCAGTGGCCAGGCCGTTTAAACTGTCCCTTCCCCAGTCGTCAATCAGGGTGTTGCCAAAAACGGAAGGCTTCGCTTTGTTGGTAGGGAACACTGGCAGCGTACCAGGCTTCTTTAGCGCTTTCAAGGTTGGCGTCGCTAGGGCTGGCGATCAGGCGTCAGTGGGCTTGTGTTCAGGGCGCGTGGCGGGTTATCAAAACGAATCTTCAAAGGTAGCGTGGACACGTCTGCGTAATGGGCTACCACGTCATACTGGCCTAAAAACTGATAGTGGGCTGGATTTTGCAACGAAACCGTTGGTGCGGCAGCCGACGACAAGTAAAGCAGAAACGGCAATCGCCAGCCGATGCCGGGCGGACTAATAAAGCATAATAAACTCCGATAAAATAGTTGTTTTTAATAATACTTTTAGCGCTTCGCCTTATTAAAGTACTGCGGCGCCTGTGCAAATCATAATTAATCTAGTAAAAAATAACATGAGAATGATTTGCAATAGCTATTGCGTGCTGTACATTGACGTTCAAGAGAGTGCCTATGCAGGCCCTAATGGCGCTTTCGTCCGATTAACACCAGGGAGAATGGGATCATGAGCAGCTCCAGTTATCCAGCTTGCAGGAACGGCCCGCTAGCATTTTTACCGCTTGCAAAAAAATCAAAGAGTGTCTCCTTCCGTCAGAATTGCCGAATCTTACTCTCGTTCAGAGGGCAGCACTGAGCGCCCGTAAATAAGCAATAACCGACTGTCAAAGCGGTGTTGATACGTCCTGATACACGGGGCGACCTATGGGGTGTTTTCAACTGTGATGCGCTTGCGCACACCAAGCCGTTGGTCGCTTTAATGGCTCCCCTTTACTGGGAGCCCATTTATGCTGAGTTATCTCCATGCTTTTCAATGCAGGCAATTTCGCCCGATGTACACAAGCACGCGGCGCTGGTGCTGACACTGAATATGATTGCAAAAAAAGCGTCTTGCATAGCCTGTAATGACACCCACGCCGGCAGTGCCTTTACTGATCTTGATGATGAACGCGCCGCTAAAACCGCGAAGCTGATGCGGGTATCCGCAAACTCTGGCCCAATTGGACAGCCTGGCGGCAGCCGATTGGCCAGCTGTTTGCGGCGGTAATTTCAGCAAACTAAACTCCGCGCGCGAACGCTCCCGCCATATCCTGGTCGCCTGCGTGGTTTGGCATTAATCTACGCCGCGCAGGAACAGCCTGGGTGCGTTGAACTGCATCGTCAGAAACCAGCAGTTTGATCCAGTGGGCCTCGTGGCAAACGGTTGCGAGTAACGCCAGAAAGGACGGTCTGGCGGGGCTGCTGGAAAGTGGCTTCCACCTCTGTCAGCCCGCTTGCTCGTGCTTATTGACCCGTCTTATGAAGTAAAAACCGACTATACCGCCGTTGCCGAAACACTCAGTCGTGCATTGGCAAAAATGCCGCCACGGAGGTTCTGGTGTGGTATCCCATGTTGACCTCTGTCCTTGAAGCAGACTTTGCTGGGACGCTCCAGGGCCGCCCGATTCGCAAAGATTACTTGCGAAGTGAAGTGCGGCTGTACCCAATCCCGGAGCGGCGGCATGGTCGGTTTCCGGGAATGCTGGTCATCAATCCACCTGGATCTCTCTCTCTCTCTTCCCTTTCTCTT
>Ga0163217_1116806_pt1 | contig 10247 bp, 10 predicted proteins | sample SynspAceP_FD_185933 | JGI IMG/M metagenome (GOLD analysis project Ga0163217, IMG submission 185933) | Saline lake microbial communities from Ace Lake in Antarctica - Synechococcus sp. Ace-P (PacBio error correction) | ecosystem: Environmental > Aquatic > Non-marine Saline and Alkaline > Saline ...
GAAGAAGAGATGCAATCTTCATTGAGAAAATGATTAGTCTTTGCCCCAACACTAAAATGAAATCAGCCATGCCTTCAAATGTTTTTATCCCGCCAATACCAGAAAACTTTTCTTTTTTTTAATTTTTCTTCACCGCTTTTTTAAAAACCGAAAAACCATGTTTTCTTTTGTCCCTGTTAAATTGGGTCCAAAAATGCGGGGCTTCAGCTTTTCTTTTCCACCAATCCTGATTTAATGGTCCCTGTAAAAGTTTTTTTTTTGGAGTGGGATTTATTCGCCCTCCCTGTATTGGGAGGTTTTACTTTTTCCCTGTCCTCTTTATCGCTTAGATCAATTTTGGTTAAAAATGCTAAATAATTACTGGGCGGACTCCTCCTTACTATCAGTTTTTTCATTTGGAAACTTTCTTTGTTTTCAACTCCTGCTCCTATCTGTTTTGGGTTAATTATAAAATCCATCATCCTTGATCCGTTAGCTTTTTTTTTGGAAAAGATTTTACCCTACTTTTGATCAAGCTGTTGGTAAGATCCGCCAGCTAAAATGATGAACATCAAAGTCCAAAACGAGTCCCGTTGCATTTATTTCATAAAACTCCTGGTATTTTGAAACAGCACCCTTTAACATCACATAAATAGATTTTTTGGCCCTCTTCTCATTTTTAAAGGTACTTGCTACTACTTCCCATAATAAAGTGAGACTAATTTTGGTAAACTCAGAAGTTTGGCTCATATAAGTGATGCAGTAAGGACTTCATTCAATTTTGATCAGATAGCTTTTGTTTTTAGACAAAAGGATAAAGGAGTAATAGGACGATAAAACAAAAACAAAAGAACAAACCAATTGGTACTGATAGCAATGATCATTTTCCTTTTTTTTTTAACCATATTCAACCAAATCAATCATACGGTAGCAATCTCCTTTACCTTTTCATCCTCTTTTTAAACTATCCGCAATAATATATACTTCTTTTATTTTAAACAGATTTTTTTTAAGGGCTGCAAGCAAGTTTAAGCAAAGTCAAATAAAAAAAACTTCTTAGGATTTTGTTAATCGACCCCCTAGAAGTTAGACCTAAAAAAATCTAACTTTTGGGGGTTTTTTTCATATGGCAAAGATATACATTTGAACTTAAATCTAGAAAATCATTCAAGCCTAATTTACGTGGTGAAGGGGGATATGGAACACTTAGCGACTTGAGGTTTGGGGTTTTACACGCCATACCCAGGTTTCGTATGTGGGTTTAATAAGTTATCAAACAGTTTGGCGAAAGAGTAGGAAACTTAATGAAGAAAAAGGAAAATAATTCTTAATTCTATTCAATTCAAAACAAATGCGGTAGAATTATATTTAACTACAGAGTGTCCTACTTTGAATTAGCGAATTTCTGAAATCACTAATCCTTCTATTCTTACACGTTGGGTAAAGGAATATCGTCATTAATGTATTTCAAAGTGCTCTCTGAAAACAACAAGGGAGGCCACCGAAAGGTGTCTATTAAAAAAGATAAAGTTCAATTATCTCTGGAAAAGCTGCCTAATAAAGGTAGAAAACAACCCCGAATCCAAGAAACTTGAAAGACAAACCGCTGCTTTACAAATTGAGATTGCTTGTTAAAAGAATTGAGGAGGTTTCGTTCGCGAGGAAACTCGACTAGAAAATGAAAGTTTCTCAAGAATCATCACAACCTCCGAAGAGACTTCCAAATTAACAAGAAATTCCTTGAAGGTTCTTATAATTTCCAAAATCACTTACATGTAATTGGCAAAAGAGATTCAATCGGGCCTAATAAAGGATGAGAAGATGAAAAAATTATTACTCAAAGTTCCGTAAAGATCAAGTAAGGATTAATGGTATCGTCGTGCAAAAAAGGAGATGGAAAAGCGAGGACGCAAAAGTAAATAAAAAAGAAAGTTCAACGATTATTAAAAAGCTAAAAAAATCAAGTACACTCTTATACTCGTAAATCACGTAAGTATAGTTCGTATAAGGGGACTGAGTTGGTCGCATAGCGAAAAATAAATCCCACCGCCGGTTTCTATATCTAATGTAGTTCATCAAAAATCACAAACGGATACGACTGAATTCAAATACTTTGAGACGGATAAAATACGGTGTATCCGTCAGGGAAAGCTCTAATTTAAGACCCTTTCTTAGATAATGTATAATAGTGGAGATCATCTCTTATCGTAAATTTCAAAAAAGACCGTACTGCATTAGCAATAATGGGGGCCTCTTGAGAGGCTATCTGAAGCTGAACAAAGTAACTGCCATTAAGACGTACTTTCATTCTGGATCAAGGTTGGGCCTACTCAAATGAAAAAGCTACCCATAAATTAAAGAACTACAAAATTTTCAAGTAATGTCCCGTAAGGGAAACTGTCTAGATAATTCACCAATCGAGAATTTTTTTGGAATACTCAACAAGAATTTATTATGGCGAAGTTTTACCGAGCTTAATGAATTAAAACAAGCAATAGAAAGTTATATCGAGGTATTACAATAAACGAACGGATGAAGAGATAAATTAACTGGATGAGCCCTATTCAATTTAGAGAACAACAAACTGTACTCGCTTAATGGATTACTCTTGCTTTGAGTGTCTCTAAGGTCACAGCTAATCTCTAAACAATAAAAAAGCAGTCTTGTTTAAACCATTTTTAGAAATATTTATAGTGTAAAGGGTAAAAGAGCACAAAAAAGGAGTAGAATTAACTACTCCGTTAAAGTCTAACTATTTTGGGGTCACTACATTTTGAGTAAAAATCCAAAGAAGTAATTTTTTTTATTTTATTGATTTAAAATAGTCCAATAGCTCTTGAACTGTTTTGACTGGAAATAATTTTTTCAATATCCGTGTCTTAATTTTTTTTTAGCAAGCTTTAAAGGCTCCTTTATAGTTTGATTGGTATCGATGGATATTTTTTTTTTAACACTGGATTTATTACATCGTCCGGTGCAAAGAAATATAGTCGCCCCTTCTTTACTAGCAGCTACAACCTTTCTATCTATACCACCAATTCCGTCCCTATTCGTTCCATCAGTTGAAATTGTACCAGGCCTGCCAATTTCGTGCCATATACGCAAGTCTTGTTCTGTCAATTGAGTATATATTCTGAAAGAGAAAGACATAAAGCCGCAGAAAGGGCCTCCAATTTCATCTGATTTTATTGAAACAGGTATATCTGTCTCAAACTAGATGTATGAATCCACCAAACTGATACCTATCCTGGAAGCTTATTCTCTTCTATTTCATTAATGGTGCAAGAAATAGTTTTTAAATTTACCATTGCGTTTGTAAGTAACCACTATTTTCCGCCAATATTTTTTATTTTTCACATAATCATAAATTTCAGTAGAGCTCTTAAATTTTTTTTTCCGTCTAAAGCCATTATAGTATCACAGCGACTAGTAGTTTTCCTCCTCTGAAAAAATTGATTTTGGTAAAATGGACAATAACATAGATACCATTATAGATTAATTTGTAGGATTCTTTGTCGCAGTTTTATAAGCCACCTCATAAGCCCGTATTGATTGAACTATCCATATAGTACTGTTGTAAGTAGCATACTCTTCGCTTGATTTTTGGACAATTACCCAAATATTCTTTTTTCAGTTACCCCCTCACGAAAAGGCCAAGTATTTTGTAAGTATAATTAATGCGTTGGCTTTACGGATAGAGACAGTAGTCCAACAATAAACTTCCCAAATCATCAATCTGTTCTTTTATTTGACTTTAATTAATTCAGATAAACGGACAGCTGAATCCCTGGAGCCTTCATATAGTAAGGAAGAGGTAATGGACTACCCGCAAAATAATGATAAAGAATAGGTACGAACCAAATAATAGACTTAAGCATTTTTTATTTTTTTTCATTAGATCATCCTTTTACGTCGCAGTTGTTCTAAGATTTTTCATCCTCATACTCAAAAGCAAATATTTCTTTTTTAATCGCTATATTAACAATCTGTTGGAACTAAATTTGAAACATCTCCACCAAAATGGCCACTTCTTTAAATTAAACTTGAACTTAAAAATCGTGCTGTTTGGGATGGCCATCAAATAATCGTTTTCAATTTCTGATCTGGTGTTTATTCATTGGCTGGCGGCAATATTCATTTCGTACTCAAAATCTTCAGCATTACGCAATCCCCTAATTAATGTACTTTGCCCTCCAACTTTTTTTTGCTAAATCTACCGTTAATCCATTTGTGTGTCAATTACAGAAACAATTCCAAAATGTCTATTGCCTAAATTGAAATTTATTCTATTTTCATGCTGCATGCAAACTTTTTTTTTTGATTGTATTGGTTTGCTACAGCTATAAAAAGGTAATCAGCTGAATTTAGCAGAAACGTTCGATTGTAATCAATATGCCCATGTTGTCAATGGATCAAAAACTTCCTGGAAAAAGTGCTTTCTTAATCATTTCAAGGTCTACTTCACTGACAACTTCATATAACACTATTTTACCTAGCTTCCATAAACCGTCGACCTAAATTGTTTTTTAGCTAATCCGATTTCATTTGGTAAAAATCAACTTTCTTCCTACGTTCACAAAACAATTATTGCCTCTATCGCCAAAAGATTTTAGAGCATAATCTTTTCGAGCTGTTTGACAATTTCTTGGTCAAAAGTAGGGTGGATCTAGAAAGAGATATCGAAACAGGTTTATTTTTTAGCTGCCTAACATTTCAATCTCAGCTCGATTTGCATCACTTCGATAAACGTCAAATTTAGTTTTTTTCTTAGGTCATTATTCAATATTTTCTTTTATTATTTTAATTGCAGAAAATATCTTTATCTATTAATACAGAATGCTCCATCCCTCTCGAAACGGCTTCATAGATAAACCTCCACTACCTGCAAACAAATCTAAACACTGGCCACCATCCAATAATGGCCCAAGTAATATTAATATTGACTCTTTAACTTTATCAGAATGTTGGGTCTGTTTCTCACCTGGAACAGATTTAATTTTCTTCCGCCATAATTACCAGAAATAAACTCTCACTTAAAGCACCAAATCTTTCTTTACTATTTTATCTTTAAAAAAGAGATTGAAAACAAAAATCCCAACCTCTTTTAGCATGTCTGATATTTATTCTAAAATGTATTTCCAACCTAAAAATTCTAGCACTGGCAAAACAAAGAGCGCGATAACGTCTATAGACCTTAGTCCGCTATGATAAGGGTGAAATGAGAATTCAACTTTTTTTTTTAAGTGTTTATGCATCTTCTTATAAATAGCTTTAATCAAATTCCTTCTACTTCTTTAACTTCTTTTCTAGGAGTCACAAATTTTGAGACTTCTTTAAAATCTCAATCTATTATGGCCTATACGATTGTTTCTCTTGTCGACAAAATGCAACTCTTTCAGTTTAAAACGAATAGTGGGTTCTAATCTGTGCGGTTTACGTAATAACAACATACTTCATCCGCTTTCGACACAAGTGAATCAAGCCAATCTTTGAGTGTCTTCATATGTCTTAAGCTATAAACCCAAACTAACAAATACCTGTCTTTCGTTAATATGAGTTCCAATTAAGGTCCCTTTCTTAACTTATATTTTTGCTCCTGTTTTTTTCGTAATGTTCTACTTCTGTATCTAAATATTAATTACTTTTCGATTACGAAAAGCAAATCCAAACCTTTTCATCAAAAGGATCAGTTAGAATCGTTCGCTGATTCTCCTAAAACTATAACCAATACGTTTATTACCATTGTTGGAATCATGATAAATTTATTGGAGTAACAACACGAGTATCGGCCTAAACTAATTTTATTCCATTTCAAATAATCATGGATTTTGTTTTACTCGTTAAGGGTGTAGTGTTCGAAACCTTTCTTCATCCTCATGTTCAGCTAGCCCCTTTTGAATAGACTATTTTTAATTTGACGGTATCCTATTTTTATTGAAACTTTCAGTTGGAAACTATTTCCCCCCATTTTTCTTCACTTGATTGTTCAAGAAACAGATTTAACTTTGATTGATAAAAATATCATCGGCCATTGAAGAGAGTTGTTTGCTATAAGTTCATTCGATAACCCATATCGTTGTCCTTAAACATATTAATCGTGCATTTCTACTTCTTGCACATTTCCATCATATCTATTTTCCTAAATCTGTTTTTGGTGTTTTCTTTGTAATCACTTCATTCTCAGGAATTACTCATAATTAGTCAAAGATTGCAACAATGTCGTTGTTCGTCCTACATAGCGAATGGCATTAATTTTTATTGGTTTCCTCCGATCAACCCTTTAAAATTGCGAAAATATTTTTTTCAAAAAGTAACTAATGGATGATAATTCAAAATCATTTTCTGAACAACTCAATAATGTAAATAGTCTTCTTATATCAAAAGAAAAAGTGGAATATAAAGTAGCTAATTGAATAAACTTCTGTTAATCCATACACACTTTAAATGGTAAAAACAATCGAAGTGGTTGATCCGAAAAACAAAAATAGATGTTATCGTATCTTCCTTCGATACTGCTACTTGATAAATAATTCATTTTCGTTGTCTCCATAAATCCACACTCATCTCCAAATATATTGGATTCAATACGTAATCGGCTCACGGCAAATTTTTTTTTTAAATGTATCAATTGGTTCTCCATATAGTGACCCATTCCTGTAAGAAGGAAAAAGTTCTTGTTTAACAGCAGGAATCGGACAATTTGAGTCTCTTTTTTAATTCCGTTGTGTGTTTTCTTTTGAGTAATAATTCCAGAAGGAACTATAGAAATAATTTGAGAATAAAATAGAATCAAAATCATTAAAAACTAAAAAAAATTGGGATTGTATCTCAAATAGTTTTTCATAGTTTTACGAAATACTCCTCCACGCTACTTTTTAATTTGGCCAATCAATTTCAATTAATAAAATCCCTGTTCCAAATGAAATTGTCCGCTTCTATATAAAATTTGATCAATTACACCGTCAAAGAGCAGCTTTAATCGTTGTTTCCATTTTCATTGCTTCAGTAAGACCGAATTGGATTTTTCCTTGACTAACATGGTCCCCTTTCGAAACTAGAACTTCTATAATTGAACGCGGCAATTGAGTAGCGCCGACATGCTCTTTATTAGTGGTTTCAGCTTTTTTTTTCGAATAATTTTAGTAACTTGTAATACTTCTATCTTTCACTATGACTTCTCACCTTTGACCAATTTAAATCAAATACATCGTACGTTACCTTCAGAATTAGGTTACACCAAATCTGATTCAGTTTTTTATAATCAATGTTTTTCCTTTTTCAATCTGTACTTCAATTGATCTCCAGTCCCGCATCCCATGAAAGAATGTTTGCTTGTATCTAAAACATCACATCTAACCAAATTGTTCATAATTTTTTTGATAATCCTAAGAACACTTCTGGGTACATAATATAACTTAATACATCCTCATTAGAAGGCTGCCTATCGATTAGTCTAGCTAGTTGTTCTTTTATTTGAATAAGAATCAAATTGGCTTGGCTTAAAAATCCTGGTCGAACGTAATAGGTGGTTTGTTTCTTCAAAAATAATTTTTTTTGTAACTTTTCTGGAAATCCACCCACAGGTTGGCCTAAATCCCCCGCAAAAAAAGCTTATTACGACTTTGAAAATCAATTGATTGTTCCTTGACTGTAGATGTCTTCTCTGTCAAATTATTCCTGCCACCATAAACAAAGCCATATCTCCAACAACTTTTGAAGATGGAGTTACTTTATAATATCAACCAAAAACATTCGGTTGACTATTGCCGTACATTTTTTTTAATGTCATCCCATTTAATCTTCTAGTCGCGACAGCTTTTCGCTTGTTTGCTTAAGGTTAGAAATATTGGCCACCCTGGCATTTCGGTGTTGATAGACTTCTGTTTTGAGGTCGCTAACCCATCTTCAAAAATCACTATAACGGGTCTTACATCCTTCCCCAATAATGATTAATTTGTTGTGTATTCTCATATTAATAGATGGAACACGTTGGTTCCTAATAAAGCATAGTAAGAGACTACTCATACTAGGTGAACTAGTAGCACCACTCATTGCACTCATATCGCTACATCAACAATATCTACCCCTGCTTTTAAAGCTAAAGCATAAGTGAAGAATAACCATTTCCACTCGCTATCATGAGTATGCAATGAATCGGAACATGAACGGTTTCTTTTTAGCTCACTGATTAAACGATAAGCAGCTCTGGTTTTTAAATATCCCTGCATTCTTTAATAGCTATAATTGTGCCTCCCTGGTTTCTCAGTTCCTTAGCCCATATCTTTATGTAATCAATCGTGTATTTAAGTTCTTAGAGGGTCATTATGTCACCTGAATAACAAATAGCTTGCTTCGCTATCTTAACCTGTATTCTCTGAACAACTTGAATACTTTTCTTTCCATTTGAGGAATCCAATTTAAACTATCAAAAAATACGCAAAAACATCCACTCCGCTTTGGCTGCTTGTTGAATAAATGATTCAATTACGTTTATCAGGATAGTTTTGATATCCTACTTCATAGAATCCCTAAACAACATTTTGAATGGAGAGTAGTTTGGGCAATTTCTTTCCTTAACTTCTTTTAAACGTTCCATGGATCTTCATTTAAGAAATCGATAAGCAACATCGAAAGTGGCTCCTCCCATCTTTCCGAGAAAACAATTGCGGGATGGCTTTTTCTGTTTCTGCAGCAATATTCAAAAAATCTGTGTGCGCGACGCGAGTTGCCAGTAAACTTGATGAAGCATCTTCTAAAATGTTTGTATCCGCAATCAAAACTTCTTTGTTATTTTTCACCCAACTTACTACAGCATCCTGCACCTTTTGATCCAAAAAATACTTTTTGCACTGATAAGAATGGTCATTTTAATAGGATTAGTTTCTAAGGTTTTCTGCTGCTCCAATAAAATTTCTTTGGAGCATGTTCGATGCCTGGAAAACCGATTTAACGTAATATTGCTAATGGTATTTCATCGTTTTTATTCCCTCTATCACGAACCTTTTGAGAATTAAAAAGTTCAGGAGTAGAATCAATAAATGTTTGTTTTAGCTTCTTCCGAAAGAAAAACAGGATGTGAATAACATTTTCCAATAAATGGAATATTCGTTTTTTACAACCAGCGAATACGAAAATTTCTCTCAAAGATCGTGTCATTTTTTTGCGCCGCGCTATTCAAACGTAGAAGCATGCGTACATACTTTAACCAGTAATGAATCAAAAAAAAGGAGAAACCACGCTGCTTGGAAATCGCATTACCCGCATCTAAGCGTATCCCAACCCACTGGAAGACGGTTAGTATCAATTTTACCCGTAATCAGGTAAAAAGTCATTAAGCGGATCTTCAGTTGTTATTTCGACACTGAATAGCCGCACCCATTAAAAGGTATATGATCTGAAATGGAAATATTAATTTCTTTGTGGAGATCTTTTTCCTTTGCGCAATTAAAAATTTGAGATTGAACAATATCAATGCCTGTAATTAAATTCTGTATGGTAAATGCTCTAACTTGTTACAACGTGGATTAACCTCATAAAATAAAATTCGTTTGTCTTTTCAAGTAAAAATTCCTACGTTCCTGCATTTACGTAGCTACGTGGTTCCATCAATTGACAGCAAGATTGACACATTTGAGACGCAATTCATCCGGTATAGAAACCACCAGGGTGCAACTTCTACAACTTTTTGTGTCGGCGTTGTACAGAACATCACGTTCGTATAAATGAACGATATTCCATGAACTCTCCCAATATTTGGACTTCAATATGCTTAGAATCTTTGAATATAACGTTCTAACGTAATCTCATCATTCCAAATGCGGCTTTGCCCTCACTACGAGCTCTTTCAAACTATCTTTACATCTTCGGCGGAATAGGCCACACGCATTCCCCTTCCACGCCGCCTAAATGCTGCTTTTATCATGATGGGATAGCCAAATTTTTCTCCAAAACCTTAACTCTTCAACATTCCAAGACTGGGCCTTGAGAACCTGGTATAGATTTTATTCGCGCTGCAATGGCTGCTCTTTTTTCGCTTTAAGTTTATCCCCAAAAATATTAAATGATGTAACTTAGGACCAAATAAAAAATAATTACCTTCTTCTTTACAACGTCTAGCAAATCCGAATTTTCTGATAAAAAAACATATCCTGGTGTATCGGCATCTGCATCGAATCTTTTTGCCAATACGAATATATCTTCTATATCTAAATAAGCTTCCTATCGTTTTTTTTTCCAATCTCCTACGTAAATAAGCTTTCATCCCGAGA
>Ga0163217_1002383_pt1 | contig 10246 bp, 8 predicted proteins | sample SynspAceP_FD_185933 | JGI IMG/M metagenome (GOLD analysis project Ga0163217, IMG submission 185933) | Saline lake microbial communities from Ace Lake in Antarctica - Synechococcus sp. Ace-P (PacBio error correction) | ecosystem: Environmental > Aquatic > Non-marine Saline and Alkaline > Saline ...
CTTCCGCACACACAAAAAAGAGAAGAAAAAAAAAGAATTATTGGTTTTCCGGGTCCCCCCGCCCGCTCGCCGAATCCCTGTTTTTTTCCCTTCCTGCGGCGGCCAATTTCGCGGCAAAACTTTCTCCAAGCAAGTGACCGAATTGGGCGACAGTGCTGATCTATCTGTTCTGCCGGCCCCCCTTTGGCGCTGGCGTTCCTTACACAATTCAATGGCACCTTGTTTGTGGGCAATACGGGGCGTTCAACAATATGGGCCACCCGTTTTTCTATTTCACAATGGTTTTTTGAACTGGGGGCTGGCACACTGCTTGGGACGATCCCGCTGGTGATGCCTTCGGGATAGTATTTATTACGGAGGTCAACCCGGTGTGGGCTGATACGGAACAAGCAGTCCGGCGGGTTTGATATTCGGGCTGTCCTGAATGGGGTTTTTGGCCGAAACGGTTGGTTGCCACGGGCAGCCTTCCGCAAGTGCCTGAGACCCGCGCTTTTCAAGAGCGCCTGCTATCGATGATGCCCACCGCTCGCTAGCGTTTGGCCCACCAAACTGTTCCACAAGGGCTGCCCCTCTTTGGCCGGTTCAGGCTTGGGCGCGCGGATAAATCGGGGCCGCTCGCGATCATCGAGGATACTACCGCGTCCCAATTCCGTGGTTTGTGGCAAAAACTGCGCCACATAACCGTCCTCCGCCAACTGCGCGAGAATAGCCCTGAACCACGACAATCGGAATAGCTGAAGCAAGGATCGGATGGCAGCGCCTGCCGGCGCGACTGATCTCGGCCGGGTGGGCGTAGAGCTGGACGTTACAGAGACCTTGCGCCGAACCGGTCCCTGTCAAGGTGGTGCGAAATAACCGGTGGCGCGGCGTAGGCGTAAATTCGCGGCATCGAGGGCGGCCCATCATCGTCGGGCACCGCCGCGATTACTCCGTCGAGGATGCCTTGCGGATCAGGCTCACACGCTCAGGAACGCCGCCGGACGCAGATCGGTTTTTCGCGCCCGACCCTGCGCGCCACCCGGTGATGCGCGCGGGGCGCCGGTGCGGGAGGCGTGGGTCTTGAGGTTCACCAGCAGAGCGTAGCCGAAGAAATAGGGATGCTGCCTGTCTCGGCTCCGGCTTCAGATAGAAATCAGTGTGCAAATAACGCCTGATTCTTACTGCCTCTCATTGCGTCACTCACGCCGTGGTTTTAACCAAGGTCCCGGGGATTCTTAGGCGCGCCGGGTCACGAATCACAGATCCCACCGAATACCCTGCCCCAAACGAACAGATCAGCCCCGGTTTCGCCGGCTGTATGTCGTTTGAATGCTGCGAGGAAGCACGCGATGATCGATCGCCCGAAAATGAGGTGTTTGCGTAGTCTTGTAAGAATGTTGGGTTGCCTCGCCGGCTCAGGGTCGCGGCCACCCTTCTCTTACCGATAAAGATGGGGGGGGGGGCGTTTTCATCGTTTTGCTTGGCCTGATGCAAACCAGAGGCGCTTGAGGTCACCGGGTGGCCACATCTTTCCTCGGCCATGTGGCCCGTTGATATGTGCGGCGCACCATCGGCAGCACCTCTTTGAAACACGTTGCGCCGTTCTGCATGAACTGCATATCGCGCTGATTCGTCAGGCGACGGGCCAGACTGCGGCGCAGGAAGCCGTTGTTATTGCGATATTATTGGAAACTGCGTCCGCACAGCGGGCGGAGACGAATGTCCCAATGCCTCGGCCTTGGCATCCTTTTGCGCTCGATCAGCGTGGCCGTGGCCACATGCCGAAAATGAAGTGGCAAAATTCACGCGGTCGCGCCATCCAGATGGCCCCTGCAAATCTCAGGGTTTCCACACGAGGGCTTTGGCGCGCGACCAGCTCGGAATCATGTCGGACGCGGCCTGGAAAGCCGAAGGTCGCGAGGAACACGCCACGTTCATATCAAACGTCAAGCCGCCCGCCAGAAGCTGCCTGAACTCGTGGCGATGGCTGGGTAGAGCGCGCTCGTGGTTGGGGCTGCGACAAGGATCAAGGTCGAACCATCGGCCCCGTCAAACGCCGCCTAAGCCACGCCTTTTGGGCGGCGTCTCATGCCATCATCGGCCCAATAATTCCGGCGTCGTCATCGCTGCGTTTGCGCAGGCGGGGACCATGACTGCGGGGTACGAGAACCCCTGTCTTATCCGATCACATCAGCGCTGCTCGATCCGCTGGCATTGAGATACTCGGATGAGGAATGCGTTTTTGCGTCACCTCGCCTGCCTCTATCCATCTGCCAGTGCTCGCATTGAAGGCGGTCGGCATAGCCGGTTTGAAGGCGATGACAGCTTCGTCACTTGGTTGATGAATCTTGGCTGGGGGTAAACACCGTTTCCGTGATGACGGGTTGATACTGGGGGCCTATCCCTCGCGTGACTTTTAGGGGTGCATGCTGCGCCGCAGGGGTCCAAGACTGCGGGCAATGAAAAGGGCGCGCAGACCTGATTGGTTACGCGCCCAAATCCGTTAGGTCTTTGCCCGCAAAGGGCGAACCGGCTTACGCCAGTTGGATGTTCGGAGTGCGCTCTTCGCGGCATCAACGGCAGCTTCGAGGTCAAAAGTCCACCTTCTGGTTGCGTCGGCGAGCGAGGTTCAGACCTGCGCGCTCGACTGCAGAGGATGTTGTACAAACACGTCTTTGCCGCCAGGTTGGTCGGGTGCAATAGAAGCGAAGCCTTGGGTGTTGAACCATTTTTACGGTGCCAGTGGCCAATCCGTAGTCTCCTAATTTGCGCTGCCCGCGGAGTTGCGGCAGCCCGGCGTCCGTCTGGATCGTAGTGACTGAGGCCCGTATAAGGAGACAGGGTCCGCTAGAGTTGTGATTGGGGCAATACGCGGTTTCGGGAATATATCAAGAGGGCGTGTGGGGGGGGCAGTGCGGTCCTTTGAAATATCTCTTTTTGCGGGGCTTATAAGGGCCACGCTTTTCGGCGCGGTCTTCGGCCTTCTCTAGCCAGCGGCACAACATCCTCAACCTCTCCAGGGCTATCGACAAAGGCCTGCGGCCATTGCTGGGGTCATGGCGAAGCGTCTTGTGGGTTGCGCACGAAATTGTAGTGCATGAAGTGCAAAGCGCAACTTGCACATAGGCGTGGTTCTTCGGCTTTCTTGCTGAATGCGTTGGTCAGCGCGCTGAACGGCGCATGCCATCGCGCAATTGTGTGGTTCTTGGGCGCTCGATATGTGATGTGCGACCTGATCCATATCGGGGCTGCCGAAGAATCGCCTCCTTTTAAATCGCGCCCGTCGCATTCGGCGGGGCTATACCTTTCCCGCTCGTGGCCCTATTGGTGGCCTTAGGTTCGCCAACTGCTTTAATAGCATGGCTTAAGTCACATGCCGGAGAAAAGCGTCTGTGACGGCCTTGAGGTAGCCCCGTGACCGGTCGGTGGTCAATTGAATGCGTGTCCCGCAAACACCGGACGACCAGATCAAACATGACCTTCACGTTGCCGTTGCGCCAGAAGCGAATCCCCGATTGTGTAGCGAGAATCAATCAACTTGCTGTCGCGGTCCATCGCGGTCCCATGTCAGATATGCCAGCGTCAGCAGGGGCGACTTTTGCGCCTTCTAACGTTCTCGCCTTGGCCGAGCCAGAAAGACCAATCTCGTCGGCTTGCACGTGAGAGGCGTCACACCCTTCACGTTGCGTCGTGATACTCGGCCCATCGCACTTTGCGAGCTGTCATGACGCATGAGCTCGGACGGTGTTCTTTGACAGCGTCCACGATGCGCGATGTGGCGCGGATGGTAGTTACCTTCCACCACAGGCGGATGAACAGGCGCGGGATTTGGTATCAGAGTTTTTCTCATGGCTTTGATATACTAGATTGGACTTCAAGCAAAATGCAAGTTATATATCCGCATATGCTGATTGATAATTGGAATTACTCGAGTGATTTCTATCAGAGCCAGAACTAACCGACGCTGACTTGCATGTTCTTGGGGCTGATCGGGAGCAACCGCGAAAAACTGAAGCATCTACACCGACAACCAACCCCCGCAGGTGGTTTGGAACACTGGGAAGGCAACTTTAGGTTCTAGGGCGATCGGGGGTCCAACAGCATCGAGGGTTACGACGCCTCGCTAGAACGAGGCCACTTGGTGCGGTTAGGAGCAAGATGAGCCGCCTCTTGACGAAAAACCGAACTTGGCTTGAAAATAAAAATAGCCTACCGCGTCAGTCCATGACTATCCCTCCAGACATGCCCAAGACCAACCTTTTGAAGTTTTGGCAACAATTCTTAAAAAGCCTCCATTTCAATGATGCTTTCAATGGGACCTGGCAAGAGTTCCCGGCATGGAAGGGTCAGAGAGATAATTCGTGTCGATGACAGCCAATCCAGATCCAGTTTACGTAGCACCGGATCACGAGCAGTAGACGCATTGAATAGACGAGCCTTTGTAACTTACATCCGCACGAATGTCCGGACACGTCCGTGTTGATCAGGCGGCGATGGCGGCACCTCAATCGAACGATGATACACCCGTTTGACGGAAATGGGCGAATGGCGCGAGCTGCAACGCATGTTCTTCACAAGCGGACTAAATCACCACGATCTTTCTCCAGCATCGAAGATGTGGTTGGGGCGCAGACACCCGGAATACTATATAAACGCTTGAGAAATGGCGATGGAACTTGGTCACCGCAATACGGCACCTTATCCTGGATAAGGTCTTTTTCCTCACGGCACACTATCAACAGGCTTTACACCCTCAGCGGCACGAGGAATATTGAATGCTTCTGTTTGAGCGGATTGATTCGGTTGGCCCGCCGGATAGTGGGCTACATGAACGTATGACCAATACCGCCTTTTTGTGACTGTGCGCACTTGGCAGAGGGATGAACTACTCAACGATACCAAAGGAGAGGCGGAAGTTTTCAGGTTCATGTTGCAAACAGAGACTTGAAACAATTATTTGATTCAGGCATTTCCCTTTGTGCCGCATGGCGGAAAGAAGCGTGGCAGGCATTTTTTGGGTCAGACATCTTACGAAGATCACCGCTTAAAAAACCAGAATTAGAAAACCAGTGCGAACCTTTATGCGCTTACAGATCATCTGCCCATTGCATTGGACGAGCCAAACTTACGGGCTTTTGATTTTGTTGAGCAGTTTCTTGCGGTGCGCTTCCAATTCCTCCTTAATCCATGTGGGATTGGTCCCATATGAACTTGGCAAAGCTGGTTAGCGTCACGGGTTCTTGAGTTTGGTCTGTCAGGGCTGTAAGATACGTGCGGTCGCTGATCGTGCCAACCCTCGGCGATACAGTCAAACTTTCTGATTTCAAAGTTGACCCACTGCCGTGCGGGATGAGAGAGGTCCTCTGCCCCGCAAAAGGGGGGTTCCGGTATCGCGTCGGTATAACGTCGGTATCGTTCGGTGCGACGACGGTGGCCACAATTTGCAAGACGTTACCTTTTGTTGAGAGGATGCGGTATCCATATGCCGAGGTGTACAATGTCCTTGGCCCTGCGCCCAAAACAAAAGCCCTGCCAGCGTGCGGCAAGAACGCGATGTTTCGAACGACCTGAATTCATGCGCAAATGGCGACATGATTTTGAAGAGACGTGGCGCGAAAACAGGTGGTGCCCGATGAAACTGGCATATGCTGGAGTTCGCTCTATGAGGTGACGGAGAGAAGGAGAAGATCACGCTGTATCTGGCCGGTCGTGGCGCGGGTGCTTTCGAGCGATGGCCAAAGCCTATCCAGGGGCGATAACACGCGCTGGCTGCGCACCTGGATGCAGATGAAGATCGCGAGTTTTATGAGGACCAGAGGAAGAAGCTGATCGAGCGTATGACGCATGGAGGCGCGTAGGCGCGAAGAGGCTGCACCACGGCAAGGACGCGATGGGCGCGTTATACGGCTGAGAGTTTGGGGTCGGAGGCGCTGGAGGACGGTGAGGAATTCACCAAGACTCCCAGTAATCGCGCGAACTTTGCGGCGATCCAATGCGCGGCGTAAGCGGCGTGCATCCCCGAGTTTAGGGGCGCGGAGTCCCACATTCCCTGCGAATAGGCAAGACGTCGTCAAACGGCTTCAGTTTGAATGCAGCGGCACCAGCTCGGTTCTAAAAACAATGTACTCGCTGGGAGTGTGAGCCGATAAGCCGCATGATGTCCACGTCGTACCCGAGCGTTTCTTGGCATGTAGAGGCGTTGCGTGCTCTGGACCCGTTGTTCAAACGTCAAGCGGCGCTCACCGAATATCGACGACCGCCGTCTGCCACCGTCATAGGCGAAATCCGCACCCAACATCGGGTGATGGCTGCCTGCGAGCCGAGCCCAGAGCCGAAAGGAAGGTTTGCCGTGGCGCGCATTATCCAGTGCGCGTGTTTACAGCGTAAAGCTGGCAACTGAGACCGAGGACGGCGTCAAGTTTGGGACACAACAGCGGTCATCCGACGTCTCGTCAAGGACGGTGATTCTTGGGCGAAAGCGGCCGGTCGTCGTGAACGACAACCGCCCCAAGGCGAAGCAACAAGCTTCATCCGGATTACCTCGTAATTTCTTATACTTCACCCCGCTTAGGCTCGCAAGCATCTGCCCCAGCGGCGGACTTGTCTTTCTCGTAGCCTCGAAGTTGCCCTCGAACCATTCGACATGGGGCCTCACCTCGTAACGCGTAGGATGTGGGTGGATAGTCGGTCCTAGGGAAGAAGCGTCGTGGCTATGACCACGGCGCAATCGGCGAAGTTTTCGATGGCCTCTCAAGGGCTTGCTTAACGTTTCTACGTCAGATCCGTTGGTAAGGTTCATCAGCAGGAGGACATTGCAAACCACGATTTCAAACAACTCTTCGGCCAGGTGGACCGCGATTCCTTTCGCCCCCAGCAGCAAGCCGACGGGTTTCTGCTGATCGCCGGCCTTTGGAAGTTAAACGCGGCAGTAGGCGCGGAGTCATCTGATGCATCGCCCAGTTGGATGCATTCTCGCCGCCATCGCTGATCTCTTCCAGACGGTTGACTTGGCACTGAGGCGCGTCGCGGGACTAGATCGACATAGCCTAATGCGAGACGGTATCGGCATAGTTCAATCGTGCCGCTTCGGGCTGTTTCTTGCCCGTCAGCATGCGACAAAGCGTGATTTACCGGCCCCGTTGGACCGATCACGCGACGATACGCCCGGAGGCCGCGCAAAAGACAGGCTTCGACCAGCAGTTTTGGTCGCCGTAGCTTTGGTGAGTTTTCCACTCTTCGATCACCTTTTTGGCCCAAGGCGCGGACGCGTTGGGGATGAATGATCTGCGCGGCTGAGTTTTCCTCGCGCTCGGACTGACAGCCAGTTCTTCATAGGCGTTGATTTCGGGCTTTGGACTCTTGGCTTGACGGCGCTTGGCCCGGCGCGATCCAATGTTCAGTTCGCGCTCAAGCGCTTTTGCTTGGATTGTCGTCCTTGGACTCGACGCTCAGCCGCTTGGCTTTTGTTCCCAGCCATGCGGAGTAGTTGCCCTCGTAGGGAATGCCCGCGCCCCGCGGTCCGAGTCCAGAATCCAGCCGTGATGTCGTCGAGGAAGTAGCGGTCGTGGGTAGACGATCAGGATGGTGCCCTGTGATTCGATCAGGTGCTTTTTGCAGCCATGCAATCGTCTCAGCATCAGAGTGGTTGGTCGGCTCGCCGAGCAGCAGCCATATCGGCGCTCGAGCAGACAGCTTGCACAACGGCGACGCGGCCCGACGCTCTCCCCCGAAGGTTCGTCGGCATCGCCGTCGGTCAGGCGGGCAAGCGCAGCGCTTCCATCGCCCACGTCCCAACTGGCTGCTCAAGATCCAGGGGTTCTGCGAACGGTCGTATCATCGTCTTGCGAGGTTCGCCATCCTCGTCGGCGGTCTCGTCGGAGTAGTTCTCGCCCAACTCGTTATAGCGAAGCAAAGGATACCTATCTTACCTTGGCTACACCAGGAAGCATGACGTTGTGCCGCGCACGTGTCAATCTCATTCGTTCCAGCGTCGCTCTTGGGCGCTCAGATAGCCACCTTCGGCGCCCCTCGCCGCCCCAGGGCCTCGCCGGTGAAATCCTTGTCGAGCGGCCTGTCTTTCAGATCAGGTGGACTTGCCGACCCGTTGACACCGTACGACACCGATCTTGGACTGCGACCGGGCAGGAAGCCTGAGGAAATTTTCGAAGCATTTTTGCCGCCGGGATAGGTCTTGAGAGACGCAGTCCATGTGGTAAGACGTATTGATCGGCTGCCATTTAGGAATGCTCCGGTCAGGTGGGTTTCCGCGGGGTCTACTCGGCAGGCGCGCACGCTGCGGGCAATCCGGACGGTGTGGTTTGGAGTGGGTTGACGATGCAGGGGCAGTTTTGGCGCAAATGAATGGCGCGGTTTGCGCAGCCGGGGCGCGTGCGTGGATTGGGCTGCGGGCGCGCGGCTTGTTGGGATGGATGTGTTGAGCGGGTGGCGATCTCGGAACGCGGCGGCTGCGAGCAGAGGATCATGGGCGTCCGCAAACGCCGTGACGCTGGGTGCAGGGGAGCATTTGACGGCGATTGGATCGATTTTGGCGGGCGCGGGCCTGCCGCCGCCGAGGTCTTGCGGCGCAACTTGTGGATGGCGGGGCTGAACTTAAGCCCCTGAAGGGCCGGCGCTTGGCGGATTTGTTGGTGGCGGTTCCCCTAGGAGATCACGACGTTTGCGGCCTCTCTGCGATGGAGGCAGCGCTTGTTTCGGCGGGTAAATGCGCCGATCGCGGTCATGGGCGGGTGGGTGTGCGTCGGTGACTCGACCGGGCGAGATGCTTGGGGGATCGCGGTCGCTGCCGCAATAAAAATGGCCCGAACGCGAAGATCCGGGCCAGTTTGGGTGTGTGGGCAAACCGGGTGGGACCGCCACACACCGGGGGAAAATGTGTCAGGTTTGGCCTTGGGCTGGCAATGGCGTTTGGTTAATGGCAGATATTGCAAGGAGCGTTTGAGATTTCAGACGCGCCCAATGAGAGTCGGCAGCGCTTGATTTCAGCTTGACGGCCGGAAGCCTAGTCGGTAGCGACAGTGGCCGGCGCGGTGGATGGGGCTTTCGTGGGATTGCCCGCTTCCAGTTCGGCAAAATACTCGGCGATGCCTCGCCGGGGCGTCGCGCCGGTCCAGAACGCGCGCGACCAAGTCGACCGCGACGGCTGGTCTCGCGGCGGACTACTTTGAGCGCGCTGTGGGCAAGCCGAGGGCGCGACATTGCATAATTTGCTCGCGCCGCGAAGCAGGCCCGACTTGCGACGGCAACGCCGCTTGGCGCATGTATCGAGATAATAGACCGAGGCCCGTATGGACCATGGCCTCGAACCCGTGCCCGACGGGCGCAAGGCGGATGGCTTTGCCTTGGATATGGGGCGGCGAATTGCGCCGCAGCACGGCGCGTTCGTTTTCCATCTCGGCAATTGGCGTGCGCGGCGTCGGCCGCGAGTGTCACGCACCGGCGACTCCGGGCTCGTGGCGCGTTTGGGCTAGATGCGCCAATGCGTCCTTCAAGTTGGGCACCCGAGAAGGAAGAACGCAATTTATCATGTAGCGGTATCGCGCTGAAGAGAATAGAGACCAGTGCCTAAGTTGGAGAGGAGTTCGGGCGCAGGCGACGCTATGCGCGGCTTCGGCCTCGCGCACTGTTTTGGTCGATCAGGTCAAGCCGAAGCGGTCTTGTAAGGCTTCCTCGGCGCGGGCGGTCTGCCATATAGCAGAAGATGTTCAGGATCTTGGAGCATGCTTTTCATTCCCTCCGTATGACATAGCGTTCATGGGAATCGTTTTGCGTGATTCGGTGAACGCGTTTCAAGACTAAAAATGAACAGCGTTTCTCACATTTTCTTCAAAACGGCGATGGCTGAGCAAAAGAACGAACCCCGGATCATTGGGGCCAAGTCATCTTGGCAACGCCGGAGATGCGATTGTCTCGATCCCACATACGCATCCCGTGGACGATGAGAACAGCAGCGAGCGGCGTGCGCAAGCGCACTTGAATCTCGTCAAATCGGGAACACCTCGCAATCGGCGTCAATGATGCGCGAAAAGCCACGTCGAGCGCGCCGAGAGCTAAGCGCTAAATCTGACGGGCGCTTGGGTTTCGGGTCAGCGAGATGTTCGAGAGCGGCCGCCAAGGCTTGGATTTCCGACCGCGAAATCGAGATACGATCCGAACATGCAAATCAAGGCGGTCCACAGCGGGCGCGTCTGCACGGGCGCGAGCCTGCCAGCACATGGCCGCCGAGGTTAGGGGCCTGAAGGTCGCCCCG
>Ga0163217_1024722_pt1 | contig 10246 bp, 10 predicted proteins | sample SynspAceP_FD_185933 | JGI IMG/M metagenome (GOLD analysis project Ga0163217, IMG submission 185933) | Saline lake microbial communities from Ace Lake in Antarctica - Synechococcus sp. Ace-P (PacBio error correction) | ecosystem: Environmental > Aquatic > Non-marine Saline and Alkaline > Saline ...
ATCTCATCGGTCGGGCTCAGTTTTTGCCGATCGAAAACCGATGCGCGACTTCGGCCGCCGCCCTCGCGCGGCCCGCGGCGCTTTGAAACCGTGAAAAAAAAAATTCGGACCTCGCATATCGCGGTCCGATCTCCAGTTTGGCGGAAAAAATGCCGCGCCCCACGGATGATCCGTTGGCCCAGCGACAACCCTGTTTCGACTTTTTTCGTTTGCCCGCCCCTGCGGCCCCCGCAATGCCGGACGTCCCCTCGCCCCCAACCCCCACCCCTGCCCACCGACCCCCGCACCCACCCCGTCGGGGCGCCTGCCCTTGTCCACCGCCGTGCTGACAACGCCAGAAATTCGCCCAGCCCTGGAGTCGTTGCCCTGTTCGCGGCCGCCTGAAAGACCTTGAAGGCGGTTCCCGACCCTACTGCTCAGCCGTGCCGGCGACCAGCCGTCCGAACCTGCTGTCCCTGGCGGGCGCAACGTGCCTGTCGCTGCCGAGGCCCAGATCGGCCCGGCAAGGGCCGCACAAATGGCCCTGCGCACCTTACGAAACGCGGCCCGGCCCTGCGCTAGGACTTACTGTTTTCAATGAATTCGCTGGATCTCCGATGTCGACCGTATCGGTCATCAAGCCCCGAGAATTTTGACCACGCCAAAGACCTGCGTCCGCTCGTTGTCCCGTCACTGCCGAAAACCCTGCCACATCGGCCCCCGCCAACGGCATAGGCCGCGCCATTCGAAACGTCCACGTCAGCGTAACCGGCGTCTGTCACCCCGTGCAGCGTCAGGTCGCCGTCACTTTCGCCTTGGTACGCCCGTCATCGCCAACAGATGTGGACCTGAACAAACGGCCGTGGGAAAAACGCCTCCCGCGTCGGAACCAGTCCCGGCCCCATGAGTTCCTGTGCGAGGGTGCGTCGCAACCGTCGAGCGAGGGTCATGTCCCGATCACTGCCTCGACACGTGAAACTGGCCGATCGCGCATCGACCCGTGAGCTGGCATCGAACGTCCTCCGAAGCGGCCGACATAGGTCGAGAAGCCGAATGGTTGATGCGGAAAGGACCGATGCGTGCGTGGGTATCAAGCACATAGTCGCCGGCCTTCACCTTCGTGGATCTCCGTGCTCACCTCCGGCCTTCAATAAGCGGTGCCACCACCGAGTGCCAGCTGCCAGCAGGGCGAGGCTGAGCCGGCCGCTGCGGGTTGTTCAACAGGTGCTTGCGCATGCCCTTCACCGCCTCTCACTTGGTTCGTCCGACGCCAGGTTCACGTTCGCTCAGGATGGCCAGCGGCACGGCGCCGTCTCTCAGCAACGACATCGGTGAAACTCCCGAATGTCGAACCTGTCGCCGAGTTCAGCCTTCGCCATTTACGCAGTTCGACAATCTTGCAAGCATGCCGATCTTGTAGGCCGTGGCCGACCCCGGCAATCACGATATAGCGTGCGATCGCCTCCTGGCAGTCGCCTTCAGGGGTTCGCTGTATTGTCCATCAGGTATTGACGGCTTACGCGGGTCCAGTCTTGTCATGGATGCCGGTATCGAACCACGAGCCGTGCTGCGCGCCAGATTTCCATCGCAGCCGCCGAAAATCATCATACGATCAGAGTAGTAAGCCCATTTCCTTCGAAGCGCAGTTCGAAAGAGGCCCAGCCTCGGTATAACAGCGTATAGCCGGCCGAACCTTGCGGAAGCTCGGGATGCCTCCAGTTCCTGCGCAATGGCCGATCTGCATATGATAACCGGGAATGCCTTCATGGAAAGGCGAGCGCTGCCATCTGGTAAGTGGGCATGTCTCTGCATGCGGTAAGGTTGGCGTATAGGTGCCCGGTCGGCTACCCATCAGCGCGGGCGTGAGTAGAAGGCTTGCCGGCGGATTTGTTTTCGCGGAGGGTTCGACCGGCCTCACATCAGTCGGCTTTTCGGGAAGGTCTTTGAACACCATCGCAGGTCTCGCGCATGGCGGTCAATCCCCGCTGTCGCTTCGCGGAGGTATGCGGCGCGGCCCTCACAGTGTTCGGCCTTGAAGAATTGCGTCGGTCCGGTGAAGTCGAAGAGTCCTTCAGGCTTGCCCTCAAGCCGACCTTGGCCATAATGCCGCGCATCTCGTCCTGGATGCGGGCGACCTCGCGACCCGAGATGTGGATTTCATCGGCGCTCATGTCGGTCCGTGGGGATCGCTTCAGGCGGCATGGCGTAAATAGCATATCGGCGTCCCGCAGTTTCCAATGCGCCGTCATCTGTTTCGCGACGGCCGGCTTGCGCTTCCAGCTCAAGCGATGGCCGATTCATAGGCCGGCCCCACGATCCTGAGTGCAACCAAGCGGCCCGGACCAGAAGCGACGTGGCCTCATCCGGTGACTCCGTCCCCGAACTCCCATTGTTCACTTTCCGCGGAAGTCGTGCACACTCAGGGCTTTGTCTTCGCTGCCACAGCGACGCCGGATTGACGGATAGCCGGTGACCGACGCCGCGCGAGTCCGACAGGACATAGTATGAGACAAAGGTGCGGCAGATGCCCTTGTGGCGGCGGCCTGCGCAATTGGCGACATTCTGGCCCGAGATAGGCCGGAAATGCTGAGCCTGCGCGATATAGGCTTCGGCGTCTGACGCGGCCGCTCACTTCGTGCGGTTCACCAGAAAAGTCGGGAATGCCGGACTGCACGCCGGAACATCCTAAAGGTTGAACAACGTATTCGTGGTCGCGGAAGGGGAAAGGCCGCCTGCTGGAACGTTCGTATTCGGCCAGCCGCCAGGAACAGTTTCGCCTGCGGTCCAGCGCGTCGAAATCGAACGTTGCTTCATTTCAGCGACTGCTGCGCGCTGCAGTTACAAGGTCTTCCAGCGCCGTGCGCGTCGATTCGTCGTCCATTTGCCGTAATCGTTCTTGATACCCAAATACGGTTGCGGTCATCGGGCTGCCTGGGCAAGGGTTTCTGGAAATTTGACCTTCGAACCAGTCGTTGAGCACGTGCGCTTTCATTCTGCGTCACGCTCGCCAGGCGCCAGTGCCGCTGCGGACGGCGGCCTCAGCGCAGCGGGTGTCGGTGCAGGCGGCGATATCAGGATGGCAAAGCAAGGGCGGCTGGCGGAACGCGTCATGGGGAACTCCGAATCAGATGAGGTTTGTGTGATTTCTTCCGGTGATCTAAACGCTTTTTTCGGTTTCGTTAACCTTTGCGTGCCAATGTAAGTCGACTAGGATTCCGCACCGGCTGAGTCGGCCACGTGCCGGCGGAAATCATGTATAGTGATTCCGGCAAGCTGTGAGCTTGTCGGTGCAGGAGATATAACGCGCAGGGATTCCTCTGGAACTGACCGCAGGGCGCCAATACTGGCCGATGAGGCGAACCACCGCGGCTGAAGGCTTTGCCGAACTGGGTGGACGTTTCGATGTCATGGCAGCTCCTGTTCTGGGGGCTCCTGCTGATTTTCGATCGCTGCCGCCAGCGTTTTGCACTCGCCGGGCGAAGAGCGTCCGGCGCGGCCCGACCCATCCTGCTGATCCTCGATGGCGTCCGGCGGTCTCGTATTCCTGCTCTGGAGTGCGCGGGGCAGGGCGGTTTTCCTTGGCCTGTTCCCGAACGGGGCTTCGGCCTGCCCCCGCGCCGTGCAAACCAATAACCTCGTTTCGTCCTGGATCGAGGCGCCGACGATCCGTTCTGATCACCGATCAGAGCGGGGCGCCGTTTGCGGCCAACGAAACTCCTACAATGAACTCAGCCGGACTCGCGCTGATGAATTCGGCCAGGCTGATGGCGGCGCGGTCACGTTGACCCGCCTGTTCGGCGCCAATCGCGGGCTTGCCCGCCCCTGCCTGCACCGTCTGTCCAAGCGCCAAGCGCCGGACTTGCCGCGCCGCGAAGTGCTGCGCCATCACGATCGGCGCGGACCCGTGTGCCAAGCCCAGTTCGAATTGGCGTATCGCCGCTGCCGCGGTCAGCGCGTGCTCTGGCGCATCGCCGTAATTGCCGGCCAGCAAGGAAGCGACCGGTGCATCGGACCTGAAATCCCTCTATGTCCGAAGACGCCCCGAATGGGCTTCTTTGCCGCCCGCCCTGATGGCACAAATCACCTAAGCCAATTCCTGGCTGCGCGAAGATGCTCGGGCCCTGCCCCGGAAACGGCTAAGAAATCCGTACGACGAACCATCATGGCGCACCCGGAATTCGTCAAAATGCTGGCGCGCGACCGCAAAACCGGCGCGCCGGGCCGGGGCCGACATCCACGGCTGCGCCGCGCGTGACGGTGTTGAAGTGCCTGTGCAGTGCGATCACGACCTGGGCCGGACGTGGGCGCCAGAAGCGGCTGGCCAACGATCAACCCTCGCAACCAGCAAGGTGATGAACGGCCAGGAAAGCGTTTTGGAACTTTGCCTCGATCGTCGCGCCGCCGCGCCTCGAAGGCGAACCCGAATGTTTTGACGACGCCCGTTTGGCGCGGTCCGACCTGCAAGGTGACGGCGTCGATAGGTGCGAATCATTCATGTCGAGCCAACCGGTGTCACTGATGGAGAGGACGGGTGGCGAAGCCCACGCGGGTGGCCATTTTTTCGAACCTTTCGTGGCCGATGAGGGCCAGGAAGCGCTCAATGCCCCGTCGCTGATCGACGCCACTCGACAAGCCGGTTGGCCCTCATCAAGCTGGCCGGTCTGAAACCGCGCCAATGTCAATGTGTTTTCGTCACGCTCGACAGCAATGGCCGGCCGTCGGTCGCCCTCATGTCTATCGACATTTAACCGAACAACGTGAACTGGAACTGGCGCTTGCCCATGCGAGAAGATGCAGGCCATGCGGCCAGCTTCGCTGGCGCGTCCGCGCATGATTTCAACATGTGCTGCAGGGGCATCATCCTCAACAATGAAGACCTGATGACCAGCCACCCCGTGGGCGACCCGTCCCTATATTACAATCTGAGTCGATCCACGAATTCCTTCGATCCGCGCAAAGACCTGGTCCGCATGCTGCTGGCATGATGCCCGCCAGCAGACGTGTCAACGCGCGAGATCTCACTGACGGACTCCTGTCCGAGTTCCTCGATCCTGCTGCGCCGATCCTCGATGAGCGCGTGAGATCGTGGTGACGCATGGCCGCGACGTGGCGCATATCAAGGTCCGACAAGAATCACTCGAAACCGCAATCTTTAACCTCGCCACGCAATGCGCGCGACGCATGATCAGCCACAACATGGCGGCAAGCTCAACGATACGGACCGGCGCGTGCGACCCGGCCGGGACGCGCAGGCCAAGGCTTTGGCTATGTCGAAGACGGCGACTATAATGCTGATCGAAATGAAGATACCGGCACGCATGCCGCGCGAAAGTGATGGACAAGATTTTCCACCCTTCTTCACGACCAAGGAAGCCGGTGTCGGCACGTGGCCTTCGCTGCGGACCGGTCTATGGCATCATCGCAAGCAATCGGGCGGGTCTATATTGTGCCCCATCTCCGACGTGTCGCAAAGGCACGAACGTCCAGATCTATCTCCGGCACTCCGGGCTGAAGACCATTTCCGGCGCCAGTTCGAGATTCACAACCCGGCCGAAAAGCTGGCAAAATCGTCCGAATGGAATTTCCGGTCGTGGCGCATCCTGCCTGATCGAGGACGAGGTATGGCGTACGCGATCCACGGGCGACTTCATATGCGCAAGAGCGCTATGACGTCTCGGAGCCTTGCGCCCGTGCGAACAGCGATGGAAGTGCTCGAAGACGCACCGGCAGTTTGACCTCGTCATCCCTGACGTCGTCATGCCCTGGCATGGACGGCCCGAGCCCTGACCGCGAAAGTCCAAGCCATAATTGCTTTGCCATGCGCGCGTCCATCTTCACTCGGGCTATGGCCGGACGCGACCCTGGCCAACTAGCTTGACGATGACCCGTGCGGTCCTCGTCCTGGCCAAACTCTTCACTCAACCCACGCCAACTCGCCGAGCGGGTGGAAGATGGCAACTGGGAAATCCGAAGGCTGAAGCGGCTGACAGGCCTCACCTATTTCGCTTGTCCGCCCCAGAACTCCTTTAGGACGAGGGCGAAGCTGCCCGAGTTTCGGGCGCAGGCGCCAGTGTGCCCCGCATCATGTTCGACATGCAGGGAACGTCCCATCGTTTTGCAAAGCTCGCTGCGCGACGCGCAGGCCAACGAAGGGATCGTCTCGCCCAGTAGAGCTGGCCCTCTTTGAGGGCAGCGTTCGCGAGTCGTCCTTCCCAGTCGCCGGAAATTGCGCAGGCCCCGGGCCGAGCGTAGAGTTTCAGATCGACTGGCGCATCGTCTTGTCCGACCAGCGGAGCTTCATGCGCGCGATGTCCGGCGGCAATGCACCTTCGACAGCGCCGCCTCAAGCTTTGGGCGGTGGTCTTCGCATTCCCGGTCATCACAAGCTCGCCAGCAGGGGCGTTGCCCACATTCGTGCCATGCGATGACCTGAAATACTTTGGCTGTTCGATTCACGGCATTGGTGAACGCCCCAGCTTTCCAATCAGTCGGGTCGCAGGGAACGAGGCCCGCAGCGTGAGCAGGGCACCCCAGTCCATGGCCGACCAATGTCACCGGCTGTCCGACGGCTTCCATCTGCCGATCAGCCAGTCGGCATATAGGCATGCCTTGGGCGGGTGAATTCCGGCGGCACGGGACTGGCGCGAAGCCCGGTAGGGCCGGCCGGCCATCCACCTGGTCAGTGCCTTCAAGCCGAGCGCTGACTAGCGGTCCCCAGAGAAAGGGCGTGTCCGGCCACGTCCGTGCCAAACAGGATCATTGGTCTTGCTCCCCCCGAGCCAGGTAACGTTTCCTGAGCGGGTATTGAGACACAAGCTTGGTCCCGGAGCAAAGGAATTTCGCATCAAAGGGGAGAGGGGTCAAGGTAATTTTTTGTCCAACAGGTGCGGCCAACCGGCATAATCTTCCATGTCGGACACCATCTGTCGAACAGGTGTGGCGTCCCAAAATCTCTTCCGGCAGGAGCGAATCGAGGTTGATCGTACGAATCACCTGATTGGCCGATCAGAGACCGTTTCTTTCGCCGCGGCAAATCGAGTGACAGTCCCGTCACGCCTTGCGGCTGGCCTTGCATGCGCGGGCGATGGCGGACTCGTAGCGGGCTTTCAAACGCATCCTTCACGCAGAGTCACGCAGTTTTCCATGCCGCGGGGAGGCCCGTCCTCGGCTATCGGACAAGCAGCGCATCGGCCCTGCAGGGCCCGATGCGTACTGAGCGCCCCGCAGTTTCGTCCATGAACAGGCGCAGATTGTCGGCCTGACGCCATGCCCCGGCTTGGCCTGCGCAAAGCCATAGAGCCGGAGCGCACGCATGCGGGCACGCAGGTTTCCTGGCGGTCGTGCGGCCTAAGGTGGTTGGTCATACCCCGATCCAGCCGCCGTCCCAGGCCGCTGTCCGATCCGTGCCGTACGCCAGTCGCTTCTCGGCAGTTCAGGGCTGCGCCTTCGCGCCGGTGGTCGTAGGTGCCGCGATCGACACCTTTCCAGCGATGGCCGTCCCTGACGAGGCGCGGTGGACCGCCATGCGGGATGGCGGTCGGCTCGATGCCGAAACAGGGCCCCGGCACGTGTCAAGGTAGGTCAGCGCCTGCGTCTCGGCGCCCGCGTACGCTCATGCAGCGACAGGACACAGGGTGCGCGGGCCCGACACGTCTCCGGCGGGGCGATGGGTTCCAAAACGTAAACGACATTTGACCTAATGTGCATATTCGTGTTACAATATACAAATAGATCAGAACAACCCGCATTGGGGAGACGCGACCAATGACCGAAAGCCGAACGCCTGTCCGAGCCGTGGACGAAGGAAGAATTGCGCCGAGTTGTCCAACGGGCCCGTCAGTACGTGAAGGCCGTCGCCTCGCTCTGTTCCACTGGGCGCTGATCGTGGCGGCCTTTGCCGTGCGATCAATCTGGACGAACCCGCTGACAATCTTGCGGCGATTGTGTTTCTTGGCGGCGCCCACTGGGTCTTGCATTGCTCGAATCAGACTGTGCCCACCATGCTTTCGTGAGAGCAAGGCGGGCAATGATTTCATCGGTCATTGGCTGTTGCGGCGCGCCGATGAACATTTCCGTCTACCGCCTACCGGTCCTATCACCTGAAGCACCACAAATATGCACCCGGTAGCGCCGCAGGACCCCGGACAAGATATTCGTGAAGAAGCTACCTTTCGGTCACGCGGTGACAGCCTGAATGCGCAAGCTCGTGCGCGACGTCACCGGTCGCACGGGTTTCCGTAACACGATGATGAAACTTAAGAATTTCAAGCTGAAGAAGCACATCCGTGCTGGTCTTCCCATGTCGGCCTGCTGGCTTGACTGACGGGCGTTGGGGCGGCGCCGTGGCCTACCTGATGTGGTGGGTCCGCCGAAGATCTCGTCATCCCGTGCTGACCCGCGTTGCCCAGACCCTCGGTCGAGCATGGCGTTGCCATTGAACCGCACAGCCTTGATACCGCGTGACAATACGAGCACGACACTGGCCCTCATGTGGGAACGGCTGTTCATCGGCGCCGAACCAAGGTGAACTATCACCTCGAGCACTCACCACTTCGCCGCTGTGTCCGGGCTAGCAAACCTGCCAAGGCTGGCAACCGCCTGCTCCGTCCCGCGGCTATTACCTGCGACATGACTGTATCTCGCACGGCCCTATCTCGGACGTGATGAAGCGGGCCGTGCGTCACGAGAAAAACCGAAACCCGCCGCAGCGGCCCTGACACTGGTTCCTACGTGCATGGGTCCGGTCTATCTGGATCGTTCAGCGCAGGAAGAACACGCATGACCCCGACTGAACTCACACGGCCGGCCGTACCTCGGAAGCGGGCCTTGGTCGCGCTGCCTTGTTTTGGTGACGGCCTGCGCCAAACCCGCGCATGCGCCAGGCGTGAAGAACAACTCCCGCAGAACCCTCGCTCGCATTGATGTGCCGGTCGAGCGTCCGACGGCGTGTTCGAGAACCACCGAGAACAGGAATAACTGGGCAGGGGCGCGCCGATCGCCGTGAGAATCCTGCTCGACCTGCCATGCCATCGGTCTCGAACGGGCCGAGCCCGCATCCGGACCGCGATCCCCGTTCGGCGACCTGTCGAAACTTAACCCGATGAAGACCTCGCCGAAGCACTGCCGAAGCATCATGGTCGGCCATCCGCTGACAATGCGGTCTTGCGCGTTCGAGCCGACCATATCGCTCGCTGACCTCGCCTATTATCGAGAGCAGTCCAGAACGCCGCACGAATTTGTAGCGGCGCCGGAGCGCGGCTTCACGAGTTTTGAAATTCCGGCCTCGAGATCGATCGCCGGGATGAACGTCCCTTTTCGGCCCAATAGTCCCTTGGTTGTGCGCATTCCGGATTTCGATCCGCGTTTTCGGGCATCAGGTCGATCGAGCCGGCATGAGATAGTTCGGATGAAATTACCGGCTCGATCCATGGCAGATGTCCATGTCCTTGGTCCTGAGGCCTGAGGCACGCTCGACCTGATGGATCGCCCTTTTCATCTGTGCTGAAGCAGGCGCAGACACAACTCGCCCAGCAGGTCGACCCGCAGGGTCCACTTGGCGCGAAAATAGCCGAAACACTACGACCAGACCATGTTCGGCACGATCCCGTGAATCATCATGCGCGATAGGGTACCGTACGGCGAATATTGACCGGCCTTGTTGTCTCACCGTAACGGAAAATTGCCACCGAGGACGGATACAGGTTGAGCCGGTTGCTGTGAATGATGATGTCGGACCGCAAGCTCCTCACCGGATTTCAGGCAGGATGCCTTTTTTCCGGTGAAGCGAATCGATATGTCGGTGACCACGCTGGCCTTTGCCGCTGGCGATGCCCTGGAACAGATGCCATCCGGCACGAAGGCGTACGTCTGCTGCCATGGCGGGTATTTCGGCGTGAAAATGCTTGTCGATATCGAAATCCGGGCGCCCGAGGAATTTCGCGCACGCCTGCCACAAGTTTCCTCCTTTGACGGCGTTGGACTCTCCTCCGCCCGGCGGGTAAAAACTCGCAATTCTGGTCGAACAGGACTCTTGCGGCGGACGCTCTCGTGTACACGTCCGTCGATTTTCGAGCCTTGCCAATTCGTCGGCGACACAGTTCGTTCTCGTTGCGTCCCGGGAATGAATAAGGTCCGTGAACGCTGCCAGCAGGGTGACGTGCTTTGCAGTTACCGCCCGGCAATCGCCGGCGAACGCAAGCGTTGCCGCCGTCGCGCCAGACCCGATGACATGACGCGCTTGGCCTTGTAGTCGAGGTCTTCGGCCAGT
>Ga0163217_1028178_pt1 | contig 10246 bp, 13 predicted proteins | sample SynspAceP_FD_185933 | JGI IMG/M metagenome (GOLD analysis project Ga0163217, IMG submission 185933) | Saline lake microbial communities from Ace Lake in Antarctica - Synechococcus sp. Ace-P (PacBio error correction) | ecosystem: Environmental > Aquatic > Non-marine Saline and Alkaline > Saline ...
CCGCATGACTTGGCGCAAACCTTGCTGGTGGTGCTTGCAATTCGCCAAGAGGTGAACGCTGCCTCGCGTTGGCTTCCGCGCTCGTCAATGAGGGCTACGCAGGGATTTACGCGCCGTCGAGCAACGATTCGGAGTTCCGTGCACTCTTCGGTGGCGATCTCGACGTGGATCGCTCGATCGTTACCTCATGGCCCCGATCCCGCGCCAGCCAGAAACGAGCAGAAGGTTGCCTCGAATGGCGACTCCCACTGCGAGGGGCGATCATCAACGGCGATGCCACCTTTGATCCACGTGTCCTTCAACGGGCTGAGCAACGCGTCTCCCCCTGCTGCCTCCCAGACCATCGTAACGAAGGCGGCTCGGTGAAGCTCACCAAACTCGAACTCGCTGGTGGATTCGTGAACGCAACGGTGGGCGAGCAGTGCTGATCACCAGCAAGGCTGGTCCCGCCAGATCAAGCACCGCAGCCCCAACCAGGGTGTTCTCACGCTGATCCTACAGGTGTGGAATGGCCGGACTGGTTTGGAGGAGTCCCGAAATCCTCGTGGTGGATGAGGACGGCCAGGGCAACCAGTGCTGGGCTTCGATCGACAGCGGCGTTTGTACCACCAGCTTCTACTGCTGGCGCCCTGGGCGATGAGCTGAGCCGGCCTGCAGGGACCGTTCGAGGCGCTAGGCCTCTCGGTGCGGCTTCGGCGAAGTGCAGGACGCCCCGGTGCTTCCCGATCCCGGGTGGGATTGGTACGTCGGTTTTGGCGTGTGTGCAACGGCCGGGCCATTGCTCGCCTGTTACGACATCGCCCTGTCGTTTGACCTGGACTTGCTGAACCTGCTCATTGAACCCCCGGCTTTTTTTCTTCCACCTTCGACAAAAGAGGAACACGACCAATGGCTGCCAATGGCCAAAAACTGATTGAATCGGTTACACTTGGTGGGCTGATTTACTACAGCGCCACGGATCCGTTTGAGCGGGTGCGCGTGAGTGCGAGGTGTGAAGATTCAGCACGCCGCTCGATGCAGCGGTCATTCACCTTCTCTGCTTCAGACCGGGCGTGCTGCTGCGGTGACATTTTTGTGGAGTGGGCGCCTGAACTGAAGGACGGCCACGATCGGACACCTGGGTCACGGCAGCGGTCGTGCGGTGCCGGCCTGCCGGCGGCAGGTGGAGACGATCAGCGGCGTGCCTCTGGTGTGGCCCCTGCGATCGGCAACGTTGCAGGAGCACGCTTCGTTTATTGGCCCGCTGCAAATTCGCTGACTCCGAGCACCCCTGCTGCGCCTAGACGGTCTACCCACGCCTGATCTGTATGCAAACAAGAACCCGGTTTGCAGGCTTGAGAAGGGTGCTCGCGGGTGAGCCGGTGGTGTCGGGTTCGCCATGGGCGCCACCGCAGGCGAGCGATGTATCGGCCCGGCCTGACGCTGGCGCCCCTCTATGACCTGGACCCACCTGATCTCAGCGACCGGATGGAGCCGGTTGAATCCGACGGTGCGCAATCCGATCTCGGCAAGTGCGCGCGTCATCTGGAGACGTTCCGGAAGGGGATGCTGCGCATCGCACAGGAAGGCGAGGCGCGACCGTTTCGTGCAATCCCTGCCATCTGGAGGCGGCTGGCTGCTGGAAGTGGCAAGGCCGTGCTGCCGATCTCGACGGATGGCGAGGATGGCGGCACTGACCCCGAACTGATCCCCGATCGACCGATCCCCCGAATCCACCGGTCCTGTCCTGCCGGTGTTTGCCCAGCTCAAGCTGAAGCCCTCCTGCAGGCGAAAGACAAGCCTGTGGAGTTTCGTGACGGGCAGTGGCAGTTGAGCTTTCTCGCGATGTGCTGATAAATGGCGCATACAATCTGCAGCCTCGATTAACACTACGCGCAAGCGGAATTGAATGAGCTCTAATCCTCGATTGAGACGATCAGGGCGCCATGCGCTGCCCGGTGATTCTGTCAACAGCGTGGCCAGAGTGAGCCGGTTGATGCTTTCTGTCGGCCCGAAGACTGCTGAAGAGTTCACAGTTGTGCCCTGATCCCAGCCCAGCCTGAGCCCGAGCTGTTGATCATCGTTCGCGGCATGAACCAAGGCCGGAGATCAGCGAGCACTGCTCTCTCTGCTTTTGAATGTGTCCCTGATCATCGATGACCAAGGCGGAGATGGTGTCTGAGGCCAGCGCCTGGAGCTGGAGGCCGCCACGGCCTGATCGGCTTCGCTGATGGCCTCGGCGGTGTGCCTGGCGATTTACTGGCTGAATGCGCCGCGACCCTACCGGCCCGCCGTTGATCGCGGCGGGCTTCTTTTGTTGGTCTGGCAAAGGGTGGTAGCTCCGCCTTGCCGCTGGCTTCTGCCATGCCTACCGCTGCCACACCGGCGAGGAGCGAGAACGACGGCCGTCTGGCGGTTGCTGCCCGCCCTGGGCTGCCTGGCGGTGAGGAAATGGGTGCTGCCCCAGGCGGTGGGGCGCGCGCTGGGAGATCGCTTTCGCTGGGTGCCTGTGCCCGGAGCGATGCTGAGTTGTGGGTGGATGCCCTCGGAGCGGCGCTGGAACGAGAGCTGAGCACCGCGGGATCGAGCTGACGTGATCCCGTGGCGTGCCATGCAGGACCTGCAAGGGTGGGATTGGGGTGGATGGCACGGCCGAGCTGGTGCCATGGACGAATCGGGCGCCTGATGTCCGAAGCTGCGCACGTCTACGCGCCGAGCGCAGTGATCTGCTCGTTCACGGGTTGACGGATGGGGGCTGTATGTGGCGTCACTGCAGGTGGCGCTGCTGGGTGCCGCTGCCCGCCGGCTGTGGTGGATCGCCTGGGGCCAAGCCGGGCAGGGCGGTGGTGGAGGGGCCTGGCGGCGCCCAGGCCCCTGGTGCCGGGTGATGGCCTACGAACGGCCCGCGTACAACGGCGTGGCCACGGACGCTGTGGCGGCCTACGGCTGATCCCGAGGGCGGGCTGGGGCTGCTGCCGAGCCTGTGGATGGCAAGCCCGCCCTTGAAGGTGATCGTATGCGGCAGCGGAGCAGCCCCAAGCCCCCGGGGCACACGCTGGTATCGGCCTGATGGGCCACCGACGCAGCAGTGGATGGGGTGATCCATGCGGCCACCGGCGTGGGTGAATTTCCTACCTGGACCGTGTGACGGCTGGTGTTCGAGCTGGTGGCTTGAGCGATGAGCTTGGAATCCCACGGGTGAATCGATCCAGGGCCCAGCAAGGGCTGCGGGCCTGCGGGGGCCTGCTGGCCACCGGCCCAGGTGGTGGCTCGGCACGAGCCGTTGCAGTGGCTGATTTCAACGATCAGCCAGGAGCATCGCTCCAGCGATGGTCTCCCTGCGCACTAACAGCGCCAAGTTCTCCGGCAGATGCCCTGCTCCAACCAGTTGGGGCCTTCGGGCTTGCGCACGGTGCTGCAGCGGCGCCTTGAGAACAATCTCTGTGGTGTCACCGACCAACGACCTCGCTCTCAGCGATCGGAGGTGCTGTGACCTCCGTGGGCACCATCGGCCCCCGTTCAGCGTCACATTCGCCGTCGCCGCTGTGGCGAAGCTCGACATCCACCGTAGGGCGCGGTCGACGCCGGTGGCCGATGGTGCCCACGAGGTCACAGACCTCCGATCGCTGAGAGCGAGGTCGTCCTGTTCGGTGACACAGCCAGAGATTGGTTTCTCGAAGGCGCCGGCTGCAGCACCGTGCGCAGCCGAAGGCCCCACTGGTTGAGCAGCATGCCGGCCGGAGAGCTTGGCGCTGTAGTGCGCAGGAGACCATCGGCTGGAGCCGATGGCTCGCTGGCTTGATCGTTGAAACGAGCCACTGCAACGGTCGCTGCCCGAGCATCCACCTGGGCCGGGTGGCCAGCCAAGGCCGCAGCACCCGCAGGCCCTGCTGGGCCCTGGATCGATTCACCCGTGGAATTCCAAGTCCATCGCTCAAGCCACCAGCTCGAACACCAGGCCCGTCACCACGGTCGCAGGTAGAAATCACCCAGCGCGGTGGCGGCCTGGATCACCTCCATCCCTGCTGCGTCGGTGCCCATCAGCCGAGTACGCAGCGGGTGCCCCGCTTGCTCGCTCCGCTGCGTACATCACCGTCAGGCGGGCTTTGCCATCCACAGGGCTCGGCAGCATCCCAGCCCGCCCTCGGGATGCAGCGTAGCCGCCAATTCAGCTCCGATGGCACTGCCGTTGTACGGCCGCCTTCGAGGCATCACGGCAACCAGGGCTGGGCGCCCCCAAGGCCGCCTCACCACCGCCCTGGCCCGTGCCTGGCCCTCAGGCCGATCACCCACAGCCGCGGCAGCGGGCAGCCGCAGCGCCACCTGCAGTGACGCCACATACAGCCCCAATCGTCACCGTGGAACGAGCCAGATCCTGGCTCGCGTAGACGTGGCGCAGCTTCGGGACTATCAAGGCCGCCGATCGTCCAAGGGGGGGGGGGGGGGGGGGGGGGGGGCGCACAGCTGCGGCCTCACCCAATCCAGCCTGCCAGGTCTGCATCGGCACCAGGGGATCCACGCTCCAGCTTCGATCGCGGCGGTGCTCAGTTTCTCCTCGTTCCAGCGCCGCGCCGGGGCATCACCACAACTCCAGCTGCTTTGCCGGCACAAGGCCCAAGGCGAAAGCGATCTCACAGCAGCGCCCCACCGCTGGGCAGCACCATTCCTCACCGCCAGGCCACCCAGGGGCGGCAGCAACCGGCAGACGGCGTCGTTCTCGCCCGTCGCGTGGGCAGCGGGTAGGGCATGGCAGAGAGCAGCGGCAAGGGAGCTACCACTTTGCCAGACAACAAAAAAGCCGCCCGACACGCGGCCGTAGGTCGCGGCGCATTCGCCCAGTAAATCGCCAGGCACACCGCCGAGGCCATCAGCGAAGCCGATGCAGGGGCCGTGGCGGGCCTCCAGCTCCAGGCGCTGGGCCTCAGACACCATCCGCTTGGTCCATCGACTGATTCCAGGAGCCACATCAAAGGCAGAGAAGCAGTGCTCGCTGATCTCCGCCTTGGGTCATCGCCGCGAACGTCGATGATACGCTCGGGCTCAGCTGGGGCTGGGGGATGCAGGCCCAACTGTGAACTCTTTCAGCAGTCTTCGGGCGAAGAAAGCATACCGGTTTCACTCTGGCCCACGCTGTTGACAAGAATCACCGGCAGCTGCATGGGCTTCCTTGATCGTCTGCAATCGAAGGATGAAGGCTGCATTCAATCTCGCTGCCGTAGGTGTAATTCGAGCTCAGATTGTGAATGTCCGCCATTGTATGCACATCGGCCAGGAAGCCTCAACGCCACTGCGTCACCGAAACCTTCACAGGCTTTCCTTTCGCCTGCGGGGGGCTTTCAGGCTTGAGCTGGGCAATCACGGCCAGGACAGGAATCCGGTGGATCGGGGGGATCGGTCGATCGGGGATCAGTCGGGTCAATGCGCCATCTCGCATCCGTGAGATCGGCAGCACGGCCTGCCCTCCAGAGCAGCAGCCCTCCAGAATGCAGGGATGCACGAAACGGTCCGCTCGCCTTCCTTGCGGAATGCGCAGCATCCCTCCGGCGTCTCCAGATACGGCGCACTTGCCGAGATCGGATTGCGCACCGCTCGGATCAACGCGGCTCCATCCGGTCGCTGATCAGGTGGTCCAGGTCATCGAGGGGGCGCCCAGCCAGTTCAGGCCCGGGCGTATACTCGCTCGCTGCGGTGGCGCCCATGGCGAACCCGACACCACGGGCATCACCCGACGAGCACTTCTCAGCTGCAGAAACGGTTCCTTTTTGGCCATAGCAGCACTCCGGCGTGGTGAGACGGCGGCTTTAGGCGCCAGCAGGGGTGCTCGGAGTAGCGTGCGGCGGCATAAAACGAAGGCGTGCTCCTTCACGTTCGCCGCATCAGCAGGGGCCAACACAGGGCACCGCCGCTGATCGTTGCTTCCCCTGGCCCGCCGGCAGCCGGCACGCCACGCGCTCGCGTGACCCAAGGTGCCGATAGTGCCCGTCCCTTCAGTTCAGGGCGCCAGCTCCAGCAAAAATGTTCCAGCCGGCAGAGCAGCGCCGGTGCTGAGCAAGAAAAGGTGAAGTACCCGCTGCATCGAGTCGGCGTGCTGATCTTCACCACCTCAGCATCCGCGCAACCCGCTCAACGGCATCGTGGCGCTGTAGTTAATCCAGCCAGCAAGGTGGTAACCGCATCCATCAGTTTGTTTGCCATGTGCAGCATGGTCGTGTCCTCTTTGTCGAACGGTGGAAGAAAAGCGGGGGTTCAATGAGCAGGTTCGCATCAGGTCACGCAGGGCTTAGATGTCGTACAGCGAGCAATGGCCGGCCCGTTGCACACCGCAAAACGGAGTACCAAATCCACCCGGTGCGGAACACCGGGGCGTCCTGCACTTCGCCGAAGTCCGGCACCGAGAGGCCGTAGCGGCCTCGACGGTCCCTGGCCCCGCCGGTCCATCAGCTCATCGCCCAGAGCGCAGCAGTAGAAGGCTGGTGGTGCCGCGCTTCATCGAGCCCAGCACTGGTTGCCGCTGGCGTTCCTCATCACCACGAGGATTTCGACGTCCTCAACCAAGTGCCGGCCATCCACCAACCTGGTAGAGTCAGCGCTGAGCACCTGGGCGGCTGGCGTGCTGATCCTGGCGGCGACCGCCGGGCCCCCCCCCCCGGGGGGGGCCTTGCTGGTGATCAGCAACTTCTCGTCCACCGTTGGCGTTCACCGAAATCCACCAGCGATTCGAGCTTGCGTGAGCTTCACCGACGCCTCGGTTATCGATGGTCTGGGGAGCAGCAGGGGGGAGACGCTTGCTCAGCCCGTTTGAAGGCACGTGGATCAAAGGTGGCTATCGCCGTTGATGATCGCCGCCTCCAGGGTGAGGCGCAATCGAGCGCACCTTCTCTCGGTTCTGGCTTGGCGCGGGAACTCGGGCATTGAGGTCACGATCGAGCGATCCACGTCGAGATCGGCACCGAAGAGGTGCACGAACTCCGAATCCGTTTCGACGGCGCCGTAATCCCTGCGGGTAGCCCTCATTGACAGCGCGAAGCCACGCGAGGCAGCTTCACTCTTGGCGAATTGCGGCACACCAGCAGGTTGCGCCAAGTCAAGCGGCGAGCAGTTCGAACTCCACGAAGGTTCTTGTGACCGCAGGCGAGTTCAACCCTCGTCTCATGCTTCATCGCCTCGATAAAGGTGAGGCCATGGTCACTCCGGGGGTCTGCCAGCAACGTCGCCACCTATTGCCAGCACCACCGCAGCTGATGGGATACTGGGGGGCTGACGGCTCTTGTGGCGGTGAGGCGGCGCGGCGGGTTCGTCACGATCCAAGGCGGCGCAAGGGCGGCGCAAGTTCCGGCGAGGGCGCTGCGCGGTCGGCGGACCCTTGCCCTCGCCGTGGTTTCGCTCGAAGTCGCCCCGGCCTTCCTGCCATGGCACCGCAAATCCTGCTCATCCAGCGCCGCTTCTTCACTCAGTGGTTACAGCGGCCTATTGCTCTCAGCGCCAGATCGCCACGATTGAATCGCTCACGCCCCGCGTCCTGCCTGCTGGTGCAATCCGCTGCAGGCACTGCTCGGCCTGGGCGTCGGCTCGATCTTGGTTGGCCCATGGCGGCGAGTGGGCCGAGCGCCACGAGCTGGAAAGCTTCCCGCTGGAGCTCAAGGCAGCACGATCATCCACGGCAAGGCGGTGAGCGTCATGCCCGATGAAGTCAACCGGCGGCTGGCGGGGCACTCACTGAAGGAGAAGCCGAGCATGCCCCACAAAGTCTCTGGGCTTTGGATGGGGCCAATCACCCAGGCCAAAAATGCCCGTCGATTTTCAACCTTCAAGTTGAGGCTCAGCCCCAGAGCGAGGCCTATGAAAGCGGCGATGAAGGCCGGAAGGCTTGAAATGCGCCTCGGTCTCTGGCTGGTCAAAGAGCGCGCAAGCAAACGGCTGCCATCGGCTGGCGGCCTGAGCAAGGCCCGGCCGGGGAAGCCTCAATCCCGGCACCAAACACCGATGTGGCGGGCGGCAGGGAAGGCGGATCAGTCAAGCAAGTCGCAGAGGCACGGTGACGGGGGCGCGTCGCTTGGATTGGGGCTACGCACAGGCCCGTCATGGTCGGTGGGCGGCCTCAGGCTGCGCAAGGCGGCTTGGTTGCGCCGCCTGCGCGGCTGTGGGCCCTGCGCAGGCGCTCCGCACGAACGCTGAGCCGGCCCTTGAACCGCCCACCGCTGCTTTTCTGGTCCTGGGCGCTGCGCCAGGCGGCGCGCGCGGCCGCGGGGGCCGGCGCGGCGCCGGGCCGCCGCCAATGGCCACACGCACCGCTCCAAACCCGCTCCGCTCAAGTGCCCTTTGAGCTCCAGCCGGCCTGGAGGATCTGCAATGGATCGCCTCAGGAATCAGCCGGCCATCGCGCGTGTGCGGAGCTGGCCGGCAGATCCCTCTTGAGCGCCCAGCTCGCCACTCCGGCCCGCTGGCCGGTGGGGGTAGGGCTGCAGGAGCTGCCCTTCTAAGGCGCAGGGCCGATGGCATTCAGCGGCGGGGCTTGTGCCTCGCCTTTCTGCTGAACCTGGCGGCTAGGCCGCTGGCAAGAGGAGGAGAACGTCGCCCAGGCAATGCCACCCCATGACCCGTGGCGCGGGTTTGATGGCCGGCTTTCCAGTACTTCGAGAGCCACAGCAGCAGCAGAACGCCGTGGGCGATGCTGCACGAAGCGCCGATCGGGCGGATCGAGCGCAGCAGGCAGACCGAAATCCTGGCTAGGAAGAGGCGGCATGGGCTCTGCGTTTTTCAGCGAGTCACCGCCAGCACCGCCGCACCGCCGTGCACCCCGCCTTCGCCCAACCCGCTGGTGGTGCCCTACTTTCTCCAGAACGACAATGCCAGCGGCACCGGCTACCGCGAGTGCTTCTCCTCGAGCTGCGCCATGCTCGCCGCCTACATGGGGGCAAGGTCAGCAGCGATGACGCCTACCACGTCATCCGCGCCGGTACGGCGACAGCACCGAGGCCGCAAGAGCCCAGCTCTTCAGCCCTGCGTTCGCCGGGCTGGAGGCCAACTTTTTCACCAACGGCGTCACCGCCGATCTGATCAAAGAGATCGCGCCGGCCGGCCCGTGCCACCGGCCTGGCTGCACAGAAGGGCCCAGCTACCAGGCCCTCGGGCAGCGGCCACCTGGACGTGGTCACCGCCCTACCCGAAGCGGGTGGTGGATCCAACGATCTCAACGGTGACGGCCAACCTCACCCAGCGGTGGTTACACAGCAACCTCACAACGGCAAGGACGCAGACTACCGCGCCAAGAACTGGGTCCCCGCTGGGCCCTGGCGGCAAGCGCGGCTGGTTCCTGGTTGCATGGCTGACGCAGAACCATGGGCCGACCTCAGCAACCCTGGCAGGCACTGGCTGTCTTCTTCTGCACAGCGCAACGTCAACCCGGGCCAGCCTGGTTGCCATTGCCGCCACTTACGGAAGCAGAAGCCGCGGCCTTCATGCGGCTGCCATGATCGTCGAGACAGGCTCACTGATATCTCCAACGCTCGATGTGATCGAGGCGGGGCGCGGCGGCCGGCGCGGGCCATGCAGTACACCGGCCTGCGCCGAACCGCTCCCTAGCGACGCCGCCAGGGAGCAAGCACTGAGCGAGGGGATGCGATCCAACAGCAATGAGTGGCAGGAGAATCTACTTCGCCAGGAGTACGCCGGCCTGCACGATCCAGCGGAAGTTCCCTGATCGGCTGGTGCCTCGCGTCTTTTGAAGACCGTCGCCGCTGGATCCAGCTGCTGCTTGCGCCTCTGGCCGGGTTCAAGCCGGAAAGCGGTGAGGGCTAACTTCAGGCCCCCGGCACCCACAGCGAACGTCGTCAGGCAGAAGCCATGCGCATCTGGAGCTTGATCGAAGCCGGTGACCTGCTCATACCCCAGCGAGCCAGACCATGGACGGACCAACTGAGCGACGACACAGCAGATCTCACCACCAGCAGCCGGCGAGGAGCTGCCAGCAAAACCAGCCGCTTCGAACCGCGAACGCCTTCTCTTTGTCCTGCTCGCGCCGGTGATCCTCAGCGGAGTTCCTCGATCTTATCTCTCGCTGGGACGGTGTGCGCTTGCGGCTGGTCTCCTCGATGCCAAAATGCCTGCCAGGTTTCTGCCTGCGGCTGCAAATACAGCCACTGATCCGCCTCACTTGATTCCTCGCCTGCTCGGTGTGCCGCCGATTCGGCTAGCAGCGTCAGCCGGGGCAAGCGTAAAACCGGCAGGAACGATCCGGGCAGCAGTCCCCGCTGGGTTTTGAATCCAA
>Ga0163217_1039372_pt1 | contig 10246 bp, 3 predicted proteins | sample SynspAceP_FD_185933 | JGI IMG/M metagenome (GOLD analysis project Ga0163217, IMG submission 185933) | Saline lake microbial communities from Ace Lake in Antarctica - Synechococcus sp. Ace-P (PacBio error correction) | ecosystem: Environmental > Aquatic > Non-marine Saline and Alkaline > Saline ...
CACAAAAAGAGAAAGAAAAAATTGGGTTTTTTAACAAAAAAAAAAAAAAAAAAAAAAAAAAAAAAAAAAAAAAAAAAAAAAAAAAAAAAAAAAAAAAAAACAACACAGAGAAGAGAGAGATAATAGCGCACACACGGCGCCTTCAAAAAGCCCCAGAACTTGGGGTATCTACGCTGAACAAATTGGTTGGGAAGCAAAAACAACGGTAAGGAACACCATCAAGCAAGTTTTTGACTTGATTTGTTCAAATGTCGATTACAGATAACTAATAATGTTGACCTCATTCGCAAAGAAAAACAAGGAGCTTTTTGGGCGAATTAGTAATATTTAATCGAGTTGGAAAAGCCCGGTTACATAAGCCAAGCGGGTAAATCGATCAGTCAGTTGTATCGATCCCCTAAAAGAAAATGTTTTAACCTGAACCCGTTTTTATAAAGGGAACTGCCCCAGCTGCGTGGCTGAACAATACCAAAATGGCGACAACGTGTTAGTTCCTTGTGGTGCAAACTTCTAAAATAACCCCCGAACTGAAGTTAAAAAATCCTCGTTCGGTCGTACTGGCGCAAACACCTATTTTAAAAAGTCAGAACATTACTTTTTTTTGATTTACCCAAGTCTTTGAAGAAATGTTTGAAAAGTTGGGACTCCGCTCGGTGCTATTCAAAAGAAGATTGGCAAAAGCAAGCTGAAAGATGGTTTTTGAGATAGCGCTTTCAGCAGTGGACATTAGCCGCGATGCGCCCTATTTTTGGGTTTTTGAAATCTCAAATGCACAGGTAGTTTTTTCTATGTTGTGGGTAATGCACCGGTTGGTTACATGCTACTTTTTAAAACTTCTGCCAACGCGAACGGAAATTTGATGAATCACTCCCTTCTCTGGGGGCCAAGGTACTGACACAGAGCTTTATCATTTATGGTAAAGATATTTGCCTACTTCCCCATTGTTTTATTTGCGCTGCCCATGATTGACGGGCAGGGTTAGAAAACCTCTACCCGGCGTTAAAATCACGGGTTTCCGTTAACAGTTAACGGAGCAAAAATGTCAAACGCCGACGGCACCTTTTAATCTCAAAAGCCAGAACTACTTGCAACATCTAAACCCAGAATATTTGCGTTATACTTCGCATCCAAAGTTGAATGATCAGTGGCTGACATCGACTTTAAACTTTACCAGACTTTGTTATTAAAAGTTAATCAGATTTAGTGGGTAAATGGTTAATATCGCCAGTCGCCGCGCAGGTTTTATTACCAAGCGTTTTTGATGGCAAATTATCTACCAATATCGACGCGCCTGAAATTCGTTAGCAGAGTTCCAAAATGCCAGCGAAAACGGATGCCCGATTATACTTGAAGCCGTCACTAACAACAAAGCAATACGCGACTTATGGCACTGGCGACAAAGCAATCAATATATTGATGGGCAAGCGCCGGGTAACGTGAAAGAACCGAATCCAAACAGCACTGAACGCACGAATGTGTGCCAATGGGCATCATCTATTTAAATTTTTGGTGGTGTATCTGAAACCGCCAGTGATACCAAAACCTTTCAGAGCAAGCACAAGCTTTCCAAACGATGATTTACTTGGGCAGTGCTCAAGAAGTTAAAAAAAACTAGGCAACTATTAACAAGTTTAAAGCATTGGTTGCAGAGAGGTTGAAATGGACAAAATAAACGCATTACGAAACTCCAAAGGCAGCTTGGGTTTTGGGCCAAAACTGATGAAGCTAAAAGCGAGAAGCCAAGAAAACGCGCGAAAGAAACAGGACTCAACTATTGTCAAAGATGAGGCTGACCCCCTACGAGGCGCGATCCGATTGCCTGAAAACATAGTTTTTGGATTCGCCAAATCGAATTTACGCGGTTGCTCTATTCCAAGCTGAACATGTTGAAAAAGCCGATAAACTTCTGCGCTTAGAACTGGATTTTAGGTGGCGAGACAAAACAAGTTTTGTGCATAATCAGCTTACAAGCCCGAAGATTAGTTGTAAACTATGACCGTTGGTAGCCAACTTAGCCCTAGAAAAAAGCGTTTCGGTATGTCAGAGGGAATGGTTTTGGGGCTGCAGGACAGTGGCAGTGATTTGTTTATTCCGAGCCCGCCATGATTGGTGCGCAGCCTGTAAATGAAAGTTAAGTGAAAAAGCGTATAAGTAAACTGAGAGACCGGCAATGCCGGTCTTTTTTGCTTAAATGAGACCTACATTGGAAGCTTAAAAATATCTTTGAGTCTGCGATCCGGACACGGAAAACACTATTGACAATGCGATAAAACGCATCCTAAGCAGATGTAAGTGTCATAGTTGACGCTCTCCAATCCTCAAAAACCTGGCTTCAAAACGCTTCTCACTACCATGCGCCGTCGAAGCAGCAATACATCCTTGAACTTGCTTTCAGTTAGCTTAGCTCATCGACAGGCGTTCAGGTTTAGCTAATTTATTTCCAATTGGCGTATTGGTAAAAGATATAAAATGGTATTGTCTTTTAAACCTTAAGTATACGGACAATCAGCCACTGATGCTCCATTCTCAACTGCTGCTCCTGCAACCTCCTTGTTTTTGCCTACCTGAACACTAGCATTTGGCAACCCTTTTCACCTGAAGAACTGCAGTTTGCGAATAGGTACTTCTTTAAGTCATGCTGCACACAAAAACGGCATAATTGATAATAAAAAGCTCACAATACTTCAGTAATTTGCGCTGCTACGGCCATGTTTGCAACAATACTTGGTCTGAAGAGGCAAGATATAACCATCTCTGTAGCTTCGATCCGAAAAAATGCATAAGAGGCACATTAAAGCTTGATCGCACTCTTTTGCGTTTCAGTTTTAAGGGTGCCAATAACGCAGTAAATACCAATCACATCTGATTTTGAATGCACCTGGCGTTTGTCTGTCGCTTGCTGCAAGCAGTCGCATAGGAAAGGTACTTTGCCCTTAGGCAACGTCATTTGCTAATGAGTCAGCTTTAACCGCCAAACTGTTCTCTTGTTGAGTAATTTTCTTTGAATAGTTGGCGAGATAAATGTCCATCCACCTTTTCTTATTAACTCGCCACCAATAATCATGAGTGATAATAGGTTATGTTGGTTGCAACACTTTTTCAGCATTTGACCGCGCAGACGTCAATTAATACCTGCGCCAAAACGCGGCCGGCTTCTATGCACGCAAGAGAGAACTTTTGGGCGGGAACGTCAGATCGAATTTTTGTTTATCGTCATTTAAACAGTTGTCACACTTAACACAGGTTTCGCTACGTCAGCCCTCGCCAAAATACTCAAGAACGAACGCGTCGACAGTCTTCAGTCACCGAGCTAAAGCGAGCATTTGTTTAGGGTTGAATGGTAGCCAATCGCTTTCATGCATTATTCTCTTGTTGATAAAAAAATCTAATTAACGGATCGCCATAACAAATAACAATAAACAGTCCAGCATCGTTCCCATCTCGGCCTGCGCCCCTTTGTTGATAAATAGCTTTCGATTTTGGGTAGGGTCGTAGTGGCAAAACGTAGCGCACATACAGGTTGTTAAACCCATACCAAAGGCAATGTGTGCAACATAGATATCACGCATCGTCGCGCACGAAATTTTCTTGATTGAACGCGCGTTTGGCAACTTAAACTGCGTGATGGCAGTACAGAAATAGCCGTCAAGTCTTAAGTTGCGCTGTTAATTATCAACACCAGAGCGTGACGACAGTAAATAATCCCCGACTGTTTTGATGTTTATCTATAAACGCCCTGGTTTGCGCAATGGAGATTCCTTTCGGGCGACTCAAGATATAAGTTGGACGGCAAAACCTGGGCAAAAACTCACATCATCGGGGATATAAGCCTGACGTTTTATATACTCCCTAACCCTTGGCGTTGTGTTGCAGTGAGTGCTATTTGTTTACCGCGTTAGGGAAACACGACACAAGTCCGATCTAATGTCGATATTCAGGCAGAAACTCGTGCCCCACTCTGAAATTACAATGTGCTTCATCAATAGCGATAAAAGGCACATGAACTTTGGCCAATAAGTTAAGATACCAAAGGTGAAGTCCTGTGTTCTGGGGGGCCAAAAAATAGAAGTTGATTTTACCCCGATCTGAAGCCTCGTTATATTAATCCTGGTATTCATACGGAGTTAACGAGCTAGTGTTAACACCACAGCAGCAATATCTGAGCTCACTAATGCCTAAGCTGGTCTGCAAATTAATGAAATTAAAGGGAAATAACAATCGCAGGCCATCAAATAGCAAAGCCGGAATCTGTAACATAATGACTTACCACCGCCTGTAGGCATATGGCCAAGGTATTACTTGTTCAAGCAACGCTCGCAAAATAATATCGGTTGCGCTAGAGCGAAATGGTCAAATTCCAAATACACTTTTAAGAAGGACTTGGCGGCATTGTCAATTAGTGTGTTGCTGGGTAACTTTCATTCTCAAAAAAACTGTCCATCCGGTCGGTAATAGGTACGATTCCAACATTGGGGTATTCACAATATGAAATTTATAATAAGACTCGTTTGGGTTTTGCGCCGCTATTATAAATGGTTTAGATAACTGCGCCCTGTGGAAGTCCGAACGTCTTGCACTAGCAGCCGGCAAACTGGGTTTTTAACCTTCCATTTAGGCTTAATTGTCCCGACAGTGGTATTTTTCTCGTTTTCTTGCAACTAAAATGTACATAGACGAAACGCTGTAAGTAAAGCGTTTGCAAAACAGTTGCAGACTTGGAGCCCCGGTAAAATCGTTTATTCGGCAAATCAAGGATGAATACATCACATTTTCTTCTCTACAATCAAAACCTAACAGCTGGCAACCAATCTTTATTTCTTGCGCTGGTAAAGAAATCGCCCCGATGCAGCAAGATCTCTCTATTTATTGCAAGTAAACTTTAGCACTCCCCTAAACTATACGGGTTAACACGTCCAGCCATAATCAACTGGCCGTGGCAGTAATGCGCGTCAACTCTCGTAATATGTGAATGCGGGTCTTGTGCAAAGTCGAGTTCGCCGCTATAAGAAAGCGTCAACGTGAGTTTCGTTGTTGTAACGGTAACTCTCTGAAAACACGCACACGGTTTTTTCAGTTGCATACGGTTATGGTTACAAACGTGCTTATTGGGCAGCTTGAATTGAGATCACTACATAACACCCTGGGTTCTACTTCAATCTCCCCGTTTGAGTTCTCCGAATGCCGTGCCAAAGCCCGTAAGTACCACTAAGCCTCCATCATACCACTACAATGCGGAAACGGCACTAGCCAAGCAGAGCAACTTCGAGTGAGCTCGAAACATGCTGTGCGCCAATTGTCTTGAACGGTATTTGGTTATCACTTTGTGAGACGGTAGTTTTAAAGTCGTGATATCAATATTTCCCAACTGCCCAATAAGCACGTTGTTCACTAAACCTGATAGCAACTGAAAAACGTGTGCGTGGATTCCCAAGAGTTACAATTTACAAACAAATCATTGACGCTTTCTTCTTAGCGGCAGAACTCGACTTTGCACAAGAACGCATCAAATATTACAGAAGTTGACCGCGCAATTACTGCCAATGGCAGTTGATTATGTGTTTTAACCCGATAGTTTACGCTGGAAGGCTAAGTCTGCCCAATAAATAGAGAGAATCTGCTGCAGAGGCCGATTTTTACAGCGCAAAGAAAAAAGAATTGTTGCAGTTTGTAGGGTTTTGAATTGTAGAGTCAGAGAAATGTATGTATTCATCCTTGTTTCCAATAACGAGTTTACCGGGCTCAAAGTTGCAACGTTTTGCAACGTTACTTACAGGTTTCCGTCTATGTACATTTTAAGTTGCAAAAAAGAGAAATACCACTGTCGACAATTAACTAAATGGAAGGTAAAAACTGTTTTGCGGCTGATAGTGCAAGAGTTCACATTCACCAGGGTCGCAGTACTAACAAATTAATAGCGGCGCAACCAAACGGTCTTATAAATTCATATGTGAATACAATGTTGGAATCGTACCCTATACGGACCATGACGTTTTTTTGAGTAGAAGTTACCCAGCAACAACCCTAAATTGAAACGCCCAAGGCCTCTTAAAAGTGATTTGATTGACCTTTCGCTCTACGTCAACAAGATATTATTGCGGAGCGTGCTTGAACACGTATACCTTGGCCATAATGCTACAAGCGGTGGTAAGTCATTAGTTTACCAAGATTCCGGCTTTGCTATTGAAGCTGCGATTGTTATTTTCCCCCCCCCCCTTTTATTTCAATTATCAAACCAAGTTAGGCAATTAGGGCTCGATATTGGCTGCTGTGTGTTAAATAGCTGTTAACTCCGTATGAATTACAGGTAATATAACGAGCTCAAAGAGGAAAAATCAACTTCCTATTTTGGCCCAAACAGCACTTCACCTGTATTCTATATTGCAAAGATCATGTGCCTTTTTATCGCTAATTTGATGAACACAATGTATTTCAGAGTGGGGGCACGAGTTCGCCCTGACTATCGACATTAGATCGACTTGTGTCCGTGTTCCCAATACGCGGTAAGAATAGCAACTCACTGCAACAGCACGCCAAGGGTAGGGAGGAATAAAAACGTCAGCGTTAATATCCCCGATGATAGTGAGTTCATTGCCGTTTGACCGTCCAACTTATATCTTGAATCGCCCAAAGGGAATCTCCATATGCGCAAACAAAAGGCCGTTTATAGAAAACATTCAAAACCAAGTCGGGGATTATTTACTGTCAGTCAGCTCTGGTGTTGTAATTTAACACCGCGCAACTTAAACAGACGGTATTCTTGTTACTGCGCATATCACGCAGGTTAAGTAGCCCAAAACGCGCGTCAAATCAAGAAAATTCGAGGAGCGACGATGCTGATATTATTCGTTGCAACTATTTGCCTTTGGTATGGTATTAACAAACCTGAAGTGCGCTACGTTTTTGCACTACGTACCTACCCAAAACATCGAAAGCTATATCACACAAATATGGCGCGCAGCCGGAGAATGGACCCAAGATGCTGACTGTTTATTGTTATTTGTTAATGCGAACCGTTAAAATAATTTTTAATCAACAAATGAAAATAACGACCTGAAAATGCGACTTTCTTACCATTCACCCTAACCAAATGCTCGCTTTAGCCGGACGAAGACTTGTCGACGCGTCCGTACTTGAGTATTTTGGCTAGCATGACGTTAGCTGAACCCTGTGGTAAAGTGTACAACTGTTTTAAATGACGATAAACAAAAATCCGATCTGACCGTTCCGCAAAGTTCTCCTTGCGCATAGAACCGGCCAGCGTTTTGGCGGCAGGTCAATATGACGTTGCTGCGCGGGCAAATGGCTGAAAAAGTGGTTGCAAAACCAACAATAACCTATTATCACCTATATTTGGTGCGAGTTAAATAGAACAGTGGATGACATTATCTTCGCAACTTAATTCAATAAGAAATAACTGCAACAGAGAAAGTTTGGCGGTTTAAAGCTGACCTGCAATTAGCACTGACGTCTAAAGGGCAAAGTACTTTCTATGCAAATGCTGCAGCAACGATACCCGAAAAACGCCAGAGTGCATCAAAATCCAGATGTGATTGGTCATACTGCGTTATTGGCCTTCCTTAAAACTGACGCAAAAAAGGTGAGATAAAATCTAAGTTCCTCTCTTAGCAATTTTTTTCGGATCGAAGCCTACAAAGATGGCTTCAATCCTCATTCAGAACAAAGTAATGTTGCACATTACATGGCGTAGCGCAGCGCAAAATTAACTGAAGTATGCCTGAGCTTTTTTATCAATTAATTGCCTGATTTTGTGTGCATTAGAGCATGAACTTTTAAAAGAATACTAATTCGCAAAACTGCAGTACTCCAGGTGAAAAAGGAGTTTGGCCAAAACGACTAGTGTCGGTATCGCAAAACAAGAGTTGCAGACGCATTTGAGAATGGCCAATCAGTGGCTGAACTTGTCACGTATACTTAGGTAAAAGACAATACCCATTTATAAACATTTATACAATACGCCCAATTTGGGAAATTAATTTAGCTAAACTGAACGCTGAGTCGATGAGCTATAGTCTAACCGCAAGCAAGTTCAAATGATGGGTATTGCTGCTTCGACGCCGCAATGTAGTGAACGTTTGAAGCCGTTTTTTGAGGCATAGGAGAAGACGTCACTATGACAATACATCCTGCTTTTAGGCGTTTTATCCTGCATTGATCAATAGGTTTTCCTGTCTGATCGCAAGACAAAAAGACATTAGTTTTTAAGCTTCCAATGTAGGTCTCATTAAGCAAAAAAGACCGGCATTTGCCGGTCCCTCTCAGGTTTACGTTAATACGCTTTCTTCAACTTAACTTTCTCATACCAGGCTGCGCACCATCATCGGCTCGAGAATAAACAAATCACTGCCACCTGGTTCCCTGCAGCCAAAACATTTTCCCTCTGACATACGTAAAACGCATTTCTAGGAGCTAAGTTGGGCTACCATAACGGTCAATTTTAACCAACTATAATCTCGGGCTTGTAAGCTGACTTAATGCAGCAAACACTGTTTTGTCTCGCACCTAAATCCAGTTCTAAGGCGCAGAATTTAATCGGCTTTTTCAAATGTTCAGTTTGGAACTAAAAGCAACCCAAATCGATTTTTGCGAAGTCTCAAAACTAATCGTTTCATCAGCAAATCGGATCCGCTTAGGGGTCAAGCCATCATCTTTGACAATAATTTGAGTCCTTTTCTTTTCGCGCTTTTTGCTTTGCTTACTTCATCATTTTTGGTCAAACCCAAGCCTTACCTGGAAGTCTTCGATAATGCGGTTTTATTTGGTCCAATTTCACTCTCTGCCAACAATGTTTAAAACTTGTTAATAGGTGGCCTAAGTGTAACTTCTTAGCACTTGCCCAAGTAACTCATCGTTAGGAAGGCTTGTGCTGCTCTGAAAGTTGTTTTTGGTATCACTGGCGTCCAGATACACACCAAAAATCTAAAATAGATGAATGCCTCAATTGACAACATCGTGGCGTCAGTGCTTGTTGGATTCGGTCTTTCACCGTTACCCAGCCGCTTGCCCATCAAATAATATTGATTTGCTTTGTCCAGCCATGCCATAATGGTCGCGATATTGCTTGTGTAGGACGAAGCTTCAAATATAATGGCATCGTTCTTCGGCTGGCATGTTGAAACTCTGTAACCTAATTCAGGCGCGGTCGATATTGGTAGATAATTTGCCATCAAAACGCTTGGTAATAAAACTGCGCAGCGACTGGCGATATTAACACACTTTACCCACTAAATCTGATTAACTTTTAATAAAAGTCTGTAAACGTTTTAAGTTCGTGTCAGACCACTGAATCATTCAACTTTGATGCGAAGTAAAACGCAAATATTCTGGGTTTTATATGTTGCAAGTAGGTTCTGGCTTGATTAAAGGGCCCGTCGACTTTGACATTTTTTGCTCCCCGTGTAACTGTAAGAAAGCCGTGAATGTTAACGCCGGCTAGGTTTATTCTAAAACCTGCACCGTCAAGCATGCATGCCAAAATAAACAATGGAAGTAGGCAATTGTCCGCGCATAAAAGAGATAAAGCCTCTGTATACCTTTGGCCCAGAAGGAGGTGTCATCAATTCCGTTCGCGTTGCAAGAAGTTTTTAAAGCTAGCACATGTAACGCAACGCGGTGCACTCTACCAAGACAATAGCAAAAACTTACCTTTGGTGCAGTTTGGAATTCAAACCAAAATAGGGGCGCATCGCGGCTAATGTTCACCACTGCTGTAGCTTTTCCTCAAACCAATTCTTCAAGCTTGTTTGCCATCTCGTTGAATAGCACCGAGCGGATCCACTTTTAACATTTCTCAAACTTGGGTAAAATCAAAAAAGTAATGTTCTGAATCTTTAAAATATGGTGTTGCGCTCAGAATAGACCGTAACAGATTTTTTTAACTTCCAGTCGGGTTATAAGTTGCCAACGCACAGACCAATCACAGTGTCGCCATTTTGGTTTTCAGCACCGCACTTTGGGGCAGTCACCTTAATAAAAACGGTCAGTAAAACATTTCTTTTCAGATCGTACAACTGACTGATGATACCTTGCTTATGTAACGGCTTTATCGCAATCGATTCTATACTACTCGCAAAGCTCCTTGTTTTTCTGCCGAAATGAGTCCAATAATGTTACTGTATCGACATGCAAATCAGTCAAATCTTGATGGGTTCATTAACGTGTTTGCCTCAACCATTTGTTCAGCGTAAATACACCAGTTCCTTTGGCTTTGAGCAATTACAGGTGTAAC
>Ga0163217_1083321_pt1 | contig 10246 bp, 13 predicted proteins | sample SynspAceP_FD_185933 | JGI IMG/M metagenome (GOLD analysis project Ga0163217, IMG submission 185933) | Saline lake microbial communities from Ace Lake in Antarctica - Synechococcus sp. Ace-P (PacBio error correction) | ecosystem: Environmental > Aquatic > Non-marine Saline and Alkaline > Saline ...
GAGCAGGATCAAAGGTAATTGTCCGAAAATCAATCGCAACTGCTTGGGTGATCGAAGAAGCGTTCGTCGATCGAGGGAGCAGGTACAGCAAGGTGAAAGAAGCACTAGCTTTCCCGAAGGATGGTCTTGTCAACAATGCCGGCATCGCCAGGGTTTAGTCGAATCCTTGAACATCACACGGACGATCTGGAGTGATGTAATTTCAAGTCAATCTTAGCTCAGCCTTGATTCCTTTCTCAGGCCATTGTTCCCCAGATATCAAGAGGGGCACACGGAAAGTGCAACATCTCATCGATTGGACCTTCATCGGCACTCCTGGACCCTAAGTGCATATGCGCCATCAAAGCAGCCTCACCAACTGACCAAGGACCATGGCGTTGAATGGGGCCAATTTCATATCAACGCACTGCCCGACCTGTTTATCCTGACCAAAATGCATGAACATGACAGTCCCTTCCATGGAAAACCCGACAATGAAAGAGCAAAGAATACCCCTGCAATCGCTTTGGAGAGCCGTCAGAAAGTAGCCAATGTGGCCCTATTTCCTGCAGTGCGCATCGGATTTTTGTCAGCGGGGTTCTTTTTTTTCTGGATGGAAGGCATGACAATCGCTCCTTAGAGTGCGTGCAGGCCGACTCTTGGGATTGAACATGATCGGCTCGTTTCTGATTTGCCTCGAGTCAGAGAGCCGAAAACGCAGGAGGGAATCCCTGAGCATCGGACCACTTAGCCTGGTCCTCAGACCCGCTAAGGATTGTGTTGGCACCTGCTCTCCCCGGCGTTGCCTTAATCGCGTCGGAGGGAATGAAAGCCAGCCCACGTCCTTGCTAGGGAAATCCGTCGATGACTGCATCAGCCAGTGCCCATTGGCCGGAGGCTCCGGCGCGCCCACAACCGGCCGGGGATAATCATCGAATCGGCAGTGTGGCCCACAGCAAACTGGCCATCCTTCATCCAGCACGCACCGGCTCCAATCCGTCGGCAGCGTTACTAGCGAGGCTTCACGAGCTGGATTTGCTGGTCAAGCGGGATCTGCACGCACTGATGACGACTCCCAAGCTGGGTGGCCGCCGACTGGGGGGCACTAGGGCGGCTTGTTTGTCTTCCCGCCATGGCCTTGCGGCAAAGTCGCGGCACTATCGCACCGGGGATGGCCGTGGACGTGGGGCACCGGCCAACCAGCGCTTTGCCCGACACAGACTGCTGATAACGCAACCTCGACAAGGCCCGGCGGCTGCTCTGCCGATCAAACAGAAGTACGGCAACGCCTCTTCCTCGGCCTTGATCGATCGTGCTCACGGCAACTGTGCCCATCGAGTCGAGGGTTTCCCACTTCGGCCCTTCGGGGGTGGGCGCGTCGATATCTGGCAAGCGGAGGAAGAACATCACTGGGCAACGAAACCAGCTGGAGGTGATGCACCCACAGCGGCGAATCGCGACTGGAGAACCCTCGCCGCTGTGCAGATGGGTTCTGATCTATGTGAACCGGCATGCCCCAATGGCGAGCCGACCGTGGCTTCGGGTCGCGAGGCGCGAAACCTTTGCCCGCTGGGCGATGAACGAGCGAGGAAACGCTGCCTTTGTTTGCCGGCGGCCACCTTCGCAAGGTCCCATGGACCGGAGTCCCTGAGCTGATGGGGCCCGCCCCAAGAGGCGGCCACCATGAAGAGCAGGCTGGCGGCACACGTTCGGCAGCGGCAAGGGAGTGATTCCACCACCAGCGGGATCGAGGGGCTGGAAACCCAACCCACCACCTGGGATCGCGGCTACTTCGAGATCTCTCGTACGATGGGAGCTGGAGAAGAGTCCTGCCGGCGCCTGGCAGTGGCGGCCAACAGGATGTGCGCGTGCTGCACTGATTCTGGCCACGACCAACTAATTGCGCATCGGGCCGATGATGACCACGCGGATCTGTGCTGCCTTCGATCCATCTACGAGCCGATCTCCGCGCTTTCACCAGGAATAAGCAGGCCTTTGCTGATGCCTTCGCCCGAGCCTGGTTCAAGCTCAGCCAACTCGCGATGGCCCCAAAGCGCTCTATCTCGCCCCGAAGTGCGCAGCGAGATCTGATCTGCAGGACCTATTCCCGATCAATCCACTCCTTGAATCGGGTGGTCGCCGTCATCACCATATCAAGCCCAGGGTGCCTGGCCTTCAGGCTCTCGGTGGCGGAGCTGGTGGCGACGGCCTGGGGTCGGCCCTCCACCTATCGCGGCTTCGACAACGCGGCGGCCTCCATGGCTGCCGCCCTGCGCTCTGGCCCCCAGAATCATTGGAGGTGAAACCACGAGCAACTGGGCGCGGGTGTTCGGCGTGCTGGCAGGGATTCAGCGAGCGTTTCAACTGCGCTCGAGCGGCCTGATGGCACCCAGTGTCGCTGGCGATTCTGATCGTGCTGGCCGGTGGCGCAGCGGGTGGAAGCCTGGCCAGCGCCGCGTCATGGCGTGGAACGGCATCATTCAGCCGGCCTGCATCGATGCCTCCAAGAGCAAACGATGTGGATCGTTTGCGGTTGTAGCCCCAGCAGTGGCTTTTCGCAAATTATCAGAAGCCGCAGCTTCACGGTGCGGGCGGAGGAACCTGCCTGATGAATCGGCCGCTTGCTCGGCTTGAGTGGCCGGGGGGGAAAAAAAAAAGGAAAAAAAATTGAAAAAAAAAAAACGCTTGGCTGTGGGGGCTGCGGGTGGCTCGGCGCCAATGTCGGCGGCTCAACCGATGGGGTTCACCCACAGGCCAGGCACGCTCAGCAACCGACTTCTGGAACCTGCTCGATATGGCCAGGTGTGACGCAACCTCTGAAAGCGCAGACCGCTTTGTAAGGCGGACCGCCACATGCGCGAATGCGCTGGAGCGGCAGCCGCGTTGATTCTGGTGTTTGGCTTCAACTCCCAGCCTGCGCCCTGGCGAGGTGTAATGCGAGAACGATGGATCCGCAGGTCGTGGGCTTTTTCGTGGCGGCCTGAGCAAGTGATGAGCGTGATCTGGGTTTCCGCAACAAGCTCCTGCTGAGGGCAACAGCAGCGTCCAAAGGCGGCGGACGATCCGCAATCGGGATCATCCGGCGGTCGCTGAAAATCGGCCCACGTCATGCACCCGCAGGCACATCGGTGCCTTCAGCGTGATCGCCTGGGCGAGACGGCTGCGTGCCCCACAGCGGCTGGGCCTGGTTTCGTTTAGCAACCGCTCCGATGAACCGTTGCGCGATGGGCCAATGCAGCAGGGAACCCTTCGCGCGCAGCTCCGCCAGCCCGGCACAAGGGCCAGGTTCTGCTCGTGTTTGGCAAGCAGCCTCCCGGTCCCAGATAGCTGATCGTCCGCACCCCGGCGCAGGGCGTATGTCTGTGGCGTCGCAGCAACTCCTGGCGCACGCTCGGCCACCACAATCAGCATATCCGGCAAGCACCATCTGCGGCTATTCGCCCGCGGCTGTGCATCAGCAACGTAAGGCAGCTCGAATTCCGCCACCTACCCAGAATGGCGGGTCACGCGACCGCGCTCACGTCCCGTTGATCCAGTGGGCTCCGGCGCCAGGCAGCGGGCGGCACCCTGACTCGGAAGGTGTTCGATCGAGAAGCGGGGGCCGCAGGCTGCGCGAGGCGGATTCGCATCAGCTTCCAGGCCCCGGCACACCTCTCCCAGCTCCTGTCGGCGCTGATCTCATGGCGCCGGCCGGGTGCTCTGCCCCCAGATCCAAGCAGATCCGCCCCCTGCCGCAGCAATGCGCTCGGCCTGTGCAGGCGTCTGCAGGCCGATCAAAAACGGCACATCACTGAAGAATCAGGGGTGAGATTGATCACTCCCATCACGTAGGTGCGCGAAACCCAAGGGATGAGCGCCTCTGGAGCACGCTGCGCTGGTGGAGGCCATGGTCGGGCTTGCCGTGGCGCGATTCATCCTCAGCCGCCCCCAGGCCGTGGGTTGAATGGAAACTAACAGGCCCTGTTGAGGGTGTCGAGTGGTGAATGGCTCCGGTCCTTGAAAACCGGCGAAAAGGGAAGGGAGCCTTCGCGCTTCGATTCCACCCTCCTTTCGGAACCCTGTGGCCTTATACGGCCGACAAAGTATGGCTCTGGAAGGGCCGGCAACTGCGCTAGCGTCAGCCGGCTTTGTTGATCCATAAGGCGCCCATTGAAAACGAACGTCGTTTGGCTGCTGCCGGTCTTGATCCTCGCGGGCTGCTGTGCGTGATGGTGCCGCTTCTTGCCCGCCCATAAGGCCCCGAGGGCGCCCTGCGCCGAATTATCCGGGGGTCTGGATGACCCAACGACAAGCACCGCCATGCGTTGATCGCACCAAGTTGTCGAGCGGCATTGGACTCAAGTTGAAGGAGATGCACTTCAACACTGTTTTAATTCCGGTGGTCCTGGAATTCGGTACGCATCCATACCATGCGAGTGTCACCAGGGACCGCAAGTTCAGTCGTATTCCTATAAAGGCTTGGAAGCAAGCATTTCGCGATGTGAATCAGCGAGGGGCCATGCTAAAAGGGATGCTCGTGAATTCCTGGTTTCGAATTCGTTCATGGCGCCGCCATTTCTAGGACTTGGCCTCAACACCGCCAGGCGCCCTGCTCACGGAGCTGGCGAGACGGAAGCCGCACTCAATCAGCGCGGCAGGGGACGTGGTTTGGCTAATCCAATTCAGGGCCTGAGGTGCAGCAGTTTCATCACCGAACTAGTGCTAGGAGAGTGGTGGGTAATTGACGACGGGCGATGGCATCCAGTTCGATGACCATGAGCTGCCAATGAATTTTTGCTACGACAGTTACACCAAGCGCTTTACACCAAGGGGAAACCAGCGCGCGACCGAGCAACCCGATGGATCAGGCCTGGATCAAGTGGCGCCGGCGACAGATTTCAGCTTCATGGTCAATCTGCACAAACTTGTGACAAGCCAAAAAAGCCAATGCTGATCGTCTCCGTTTCTCCCAACATACTACGACTCGCCTACAGCCTGCAGTTGCAGGACTGGCTAGGCTGGGTGCGGCGCAACATCGTCGATGAAGTGATCGTGCAGCTCTATCGGCCTGATTGTGGCTAGCCTTCGCCACTGAGCGGCCGCCCGACTCGCGGAAACTCCAGAAGAGATTCCCACCGCGATCGGAGTGATGACGGGGCCTACGCACTCAGCCAGCACAATGCAAGCTGATTCAGGCCATTGTGCAGACGTCCAGCAGAAATGGCATGGTGTGGCGTTCTTCATTTCGAATCGCTCTGGTAATGGCCAACCCCCGCCAGAAGCGGAAGACTGCGCCGCGCAGGCCTTCCTTTCCCTGTTCCCAGCCCGCACCGCGTGCGCCGCTGTCGTGCCACCCCAAACCCCACGCAAAAACGTAGATCCCTTGTCAGGATGGTGCGGGGACGCGTGATCAGTGAATTCACAACCAAAAGGATACCCACTTGGTGCCCTGATCGAGTGGCTGATGTTCATTGAGGCGATGGCCTGCTCCCAGCCGGTGAAATGCCGTCGCAAGGGATCCCGAGCGTTACCTGATCAGATGCTCACACCTGGCCCATAAAGCTGGAGTAGGCCAGGCGCCTGGCGTTAAGACATCAGATCTGAGTGTTGTCTCAGAGTTGGCTGCCGGCGGCAGGCGCTGCTGGTGGTAAGCTCCATCCTGCAGGCTGTGGGATGACAATGCGGGCCAGCGCTGTTTGGCCTCAGCAGCAGTGCCTCCATGTTGTTGCCCAGCTGGCTGGCGAATTAATCGGGCCGTGAGGCGTTCTTGGGAGGTGCTCATCGCCAGCATGCAGGGTGATGCACGTCAACCACGCCGACAGGGTAGCGCAGGGCTCCCATCAACGCATCGCGCAGCACTGCAACCACTGCCAGCCACGCAGACCGCAGGCATGCGCCGTGAGCGGGTCCGCCACCCCAGTCCGTGAAGCCCCACCAAGCAGGGGCTGATCAGCACCGGCATTCACACAGGCGAGGCCAGCTGGTGTGCGGCCGAGAGCCATAGGTGAAGCGAGGTGTGGCCGGCCGGTGCTCATCGCTCCGCCCCACCAGCCGAACCCCCGCGGTTTGGCGATCTCTCCAGGGTCGGCAGGAGCTGGGGCCATGGCGGGCGACTGAAAACGATGTCTGAACGCAAACTGACGCCGATCAGCTCAGTTGGCTGCGAAACGCGCGACACGCTGATCGCCATCAGCGCGGCGCCATCAACAGCAGGGCCAAGCATGGTGCCAGAGGGCTCCAGGCCGACACCTTGAGCATCAACCCGCGCAGATCGCGATGAGTGGCGCAAGGGTTTAGCAGAGAAGAGCACTCTCAGAAAGGCCGGCGAATGCTCTCGATCGGTAGCAATCGCGCCCGGCGGTCGAATCAATCGGCGGGTGATGAAGAAGCCGTGAGCATCAACCTGGCTTGCTGGGTACGGGCAGACGGGGAGCATGATCCCCCCCGCGATCCCCTACAGAAACAGAGTAGAGGCCCGAGAGGGTCCAACAGGCACAGCAATTGCCGCGGATCGGCCACACCGAACACCCAGCCCGGCAAGCACAAGCGCCAGCAGCACATCGGCTCCATCGCAGCACACTCAAGGGCAGGATTTGGCCATCAAGATTCCCAGGCTCGCAGCTGGGTCCATCAAGCAGCTCTCAGCGGTTGCCGTGTCCGTTCTCGCGCACTCAGCGTCACCGCCGACACAGCGTGGATCAAGGTGACACGATGCCGATCACCCGGACGAAAAGAACCTAACTGCTGGTAAGGCCGGGTTGTAGAAAAGCTCACCTGGGTACGCTACTCGCGGCGCTTGGGGACGGCAATGCCCCCGGCTCCGGCGAAGCGGCGCAGGAAAATCCTGGATGTAACCGTTTGCATGCCGGCGCTGTTGGCGTCGACGCATCGATGAACACTGCCCCTCGGCGTGTCGCCACCGCAGCTCGCCTGCTAAGTTCGGTGGGATCACAGGGCCGGCGGATGAGCTCGCCGCGCTCCACTGCCTGGCCAGCTCCCGCTCAACTGCGGGGAGAGAGGAAGCGCGAGAAAGATGCCGGGTTGGGGCGTGAGGCTCGACACCAGCTCCGGGGCCGCACCTCGCGTAATCAACCCCCAGTTTGATGGTTGTGCACTCGGGTTGAGGGCAACCGGTAATGATCACAGCTGCAAGTGGGCGGAATGATCAGCACTTGATCAGTCTGCCGTGCCAGCAGATCTGCTGAACCTCTTGCGCACCAGGGCCCAGAAGCGGTCTGACCGAGAGCACCGCCACCCAGTGAACGCGGATCCTCACACCTCCCCTCGCAGCCATACGCTAGCTGCAGGGAGCCCAGCCGAGCGCAACGTGGCCCACGTTAGAGCAGCGCCCGAGGGGCCAGGAATCATCAGCAACAATCCAGCCAGACACCGGCCCAGCCGTTCCCCTGATAAAGGCATCACACGGCTGATCACAGATGAATAATTCTGCGCTGGGATCAAGGCGACACAGCGACAGCGGCCGGCGGATATTGCTGAGTCGATAAATGAGGCCGAGAGTCAAGCAGGCGAGAGAGAAACCAGCGCGACATCCCTGCACCGCCGAATTCTGGTTAGGCTGCGCACGCCCTCAGTAACAAAGCCGACAGCACCGCCGCCGCCAGATCCGCGGGTGCTCACCAGCAGCGGGTGTTGGGTCGCCCGCCGAAGCTGAGTTGGAAGACAAGACGCTCCAGCCCATCACCAACCACAGCCCACGACTCACCCCACCAGCAAGGGTAGGCCCAGGGACTTACCCAAGCAGCAGCTCCGGATGGCGGATCCCCGAGGCATAGACCTGCAAATGTGCCTTGTCTTTCTCTTCACCATGGCGGATAGCGGCCAGCCAGAGGGGAAAGATCCAGAAGGCCCACGGCATAAACCACGGCACGATGTAAGCGACTCTATAGGCCGGTTGAAACCCAAGCGCGTCAGCGCCCGCCGGGGCGGATGTGGCAGCTCCTTCACTCTGAGAGAAAGAAGGCCGTGGATGCCCTGGATGGCTGTGGGCGGATCACCCGGGCGTTGTTGCGTCGTGCATCCACCAGCACCTTGCCCTCCCGCCTTGACCGGCCGCTTTGATTGCGGCGGCTGAATTCGGCGGGATGATCACCGCCGCCTTTGGCCAGGCCCGATTCGATCGCAGCTGGCCACCGGTCGCCGCTGCCCAAGCCAGGGACGGCCTTGAACTGGTCGTGGCGAAGAGGCGATCGGTGTAAGGCCGGCGCTCGAGTCGGTACTGCATCTCGAAGTCTTGAATCCACGATCGGGATCAGCTTCGGTTTCGAGGTCGAAATGGCGAAACCGAAATGAGCCAGGGTACGCGGCGCAGAAAGCGCCAGCCCAGGTGAGCCGGTCGCGGCGGCAACTCGCAGCAGCCTCCTTGCGGGCACTGGGCAGGATTCGCTTTCACGCTTGCCTTCTCTGGCGCCTGGGCCCGCTGCAAGCGTGCCGGATGAAGGCAATCCTCAAGCGACTGGGGCAACCGGGCGCAGCTCCTCCAGGCTGATTTTGCGCCTGGGCCAGCAGCGGCGAATCGTTTCGACTCCTGTTCGGATCATCCAGCAACAGAATTGCAGCCGAGTCCCCGAAACGGGCTGCCCCGCTCACGCCCTTGCCCGTGGCGGCGCGCAAGAGCAGGGTGGCGCGCTGGAGCTGAATCCGCCGGCAACACCAGCTCCAAGCACTGACTCGGCTGCAGCCTTGAGTCGCTTTCGGGGCTGCTCGATCACATTTTCGCCGGCCACCATGAACAGATGCCGGTTGCACCTGTCCCGCTTCCTCCAGGAGTGGATGGTCCCCAAGATGGCAGTGCCTGTCGCGCGGCGGAAGTCGTTGATCAGGCTTCAGAACTGGCGCCGCGCCAGGGGATCATCCCCGGAGTGGGCTTATGCGAGAAAGAGCACTCCGGATCGTGGCAGCACTGCCGGCACCGAAGGCCACCCGCTGCTTCCACCGCCGGGCAGTCCCGCGCGTGACATCTGCTCCTGGCCTCTGGAGGCGCAGCTGCAATTCACCCAGTCGAATGGCGTTTGCGCAGGGGGGCGGGAATGCCATAGACCCCCGGCTAGAACTCCATGGTTCCTTTCGCGATCGAGAGGATCGTCGTAGAGGTGAATTTCTGGCTCAATGTAGCCGATCCGCCGGCAGCAGAATATCCGGCCCCGCAGCTGCTCGCGACTCCCCGCAGCACGACTGGCCGAGCCGTTTGGGGGCGCACAGACCGCAGAGCATTGATCGTGGTGGTCTTGCCCGCCACCATGGCCCCCAGCAGACCGAAGAATCTCGCCGTAAGCGAATCCTCCAGCGTCAGCTTGCGCAGGCCCTCGAAGGTTCCCGAACGGCGCTCAGGTTTGCGGGCGTCCAATGGCGAGCTCGAGCTGGTTGGCGGGCGCACGGCCTGGGGGCTGGGGGATAAGGGCAGCGCGGCAGCTCCCGGCCTGGCGGCGCTGGCGATCACGACCACATTCTTCAAGTGTGGGTCTGCTGCGGGCAAGCTCACTGCAGAGCGGCTGAACCTTCTCCTGCGAAATCCAGCTCTCGCACCTGGCTTGCCCCGCGGCGCATCGTTCACGCAGCAGATCGAGAGCGATCGCCAAAGTCTGCACGTCAACGATCGCGCCCCGCGCAGCAGCGGTTCAGCTCCGCCACCTGGCCGAGCCCCCCGCAGCTCACCACGGTCTCAGGCCCAGCTCCGTTTCAGCTCCAGCCGGGCTGCCCAGGCTCTCGGAGGCGCCCTGCTGCACAAGGGCGATCGTGGCAGCGCTCGGCCTCCCCCCAGATCCAGGGTGGGCCACCACGATCGTTGACTCCCTCCTCCGCCAGGGGTGGTGGAGGCACTCCAGCAGTTCGCGGCGCGATCAACCGAATCCACTTCCAGTTGTGGTTCATCGAGCTAGCAAAGCTTGGGGTCCTTCGATCAAGGGCGCAGCAAGAGGGCCAAGCTTCTGCTCAATGCGACCGGAGCTGGCTGGCCAGCACGATGGCGGAAGGGCTCCAGACCCAAGGCGTCTGAAGCAAAGGGACGCGCCGCTCCCGCCAGAGCTCGTGGGCCCAAGCCGAGGCCCAGGCCAACATAGCGCAGGTTCTCCTCAACACTGGAGGTCGGGGGTACTGGGAGAACTGCTGGGTCAGGTAAGCCAATCCCGCTCATCGGGCCTCGTGGGCGGGCGGCCCAGCACCCGCACCTGCGGCCATCAACTGCTCGGATCACCCCCACAACGATGGAATGGAAAAATACCGTGCTGGTTTTGGGGCCGGCGCCCATCCGGGTCACACGATAGCCTCCCCG
>Ga0163217_1117394_pt1 | contig 10246 bp, 11 predicted proteins | sample SynspAceP_FD_185933 | JGI IMG/M metagenome (GOLD analysis project Ga0163217, IMG submission 185933) | Saline lake microbial communities from Ace Lake in Antarctica - Synechococcus sp. Ace-P (PacBio error correction) | ecosystem: Environmental > Aquatic > Non-marine Saline and Alkaline > Saline ...
TCCGGCCACCTCCACAATCAAGATGCCGTTCTTGCGCCTAGCCGATCAAAGGTGACCAGGCCCCACAACCTGGGCATAGATTGTTGAGATCGATCGAGCGCATGGCCAGAAAGGCCAGCCGCCCCAAGCATCGGCCAAGCGGCAACGGTCATTCAGATGATCACCTGGGGTGACGTAATGTCTCCGTATTGGTCTGAGAGCACAATATAATCCACCAGGAATGCCGAAACCAAACATCCAGCCACTGCCGAACCCGCCGAAAGCTGCAGAGCAGCCAGGCCGTAAGTGCATAGCCGAGTTGTTGAAGTTGAGCGATGTCGCACACCTAATTGTTGAATCGACGTCGAGCGCCGTACCGGAGCTCTTTGCCGATTAGCCTCAGATTCCCTGCACCAAGTAAACCGTTCGTACAGTTGTAGTGCTGATCACTGGCGGCGCCACTCGAGAGGTGAAACCTCTGCAAATTCAGAAAACAGGAACGAGCTGCGTCGTTGGAGCGACAACGTAGTACCTCCTCCACATCTTGAATCGTGCTGCGGTTGAGGTCTTAGGCTGAACATAGATGTTTGCGAACCTGCCCCATCCTCATAGGTCAGTGCTTGCAAAGTTGCGCCAGCCAGATGCCGATGGGTCGCATCCGCAGTGGTCAAAGTCGATGTCCAGGGCACCCATGCAACATTCACGATCCACTCTCAGTCATGAAGTCCGGGCCCTGGGGATGACTGGGTGATTACCGAGGTGAAATCACCGTGGTGGCATTTTGGAGCCGCCCTCCAGCTTGGCGCTTGGTGCAAGCCAACTCTCACGAAGCGACAGGCACATTGCTGAAGTGTCATTGAACTGAAAATAGAATCCACCTAGGAGGAGAAAACCAGGAATTTGGCTTGGTGGCAAAGCCAGCACGTTCACGAAACAGCTGCTGATTCGTGGCCATTTGTCTCGTTCAGCCTTTCACATGGCCTTCTGCCGATTGAATCGGCGGCACCGCGCTCCTCCAGGGGTTGAGCCAAAGGAAAAATACGCCCTGATCTAGGCTTGAATCCATTGAACCCATACACTGATGATGGAGGCCTGGGTGATGTCTCACTCGCTCAATTGATCAGCTTTGGAAATTTCATAGCGAGGTGGCTCCGTTTTGGCTGAGGAAACACCGTTCTGCAAACTGGAAAGAAGCCAACGCCATAGCCCTGGTCCTCGTTTGGATGAAGCCGTGGGCATGTTGGCGGAAGCAGCACGTCAGCACAATCCAGCACAAGGCCATGAGGATCAAGTTTGCCGCTAAGGATCAAGCCAGGAAATGAGTTGGTATACTGCCTGAAGGCGGTTCAAAGTAAGCGATTGAAGACACGGAAGATTCTGAGCAGGTTTTGCTCCGGCGATCACCCCAACCACCACGCGAGGATGTAATGTCCATGCCCCCCACCCCATTGAACGACCCAAAGGCAAGGCCGACGATCAACCTCCGAGCGCCATCCAGATCGGCCTTCCCCGGAGGCTGGGGTTTGCCACCGCGCAGGATCAATCCGGAATGCAATGGCGGATAAAGGTGAGCCGCTATTGAATCGCGGAGATCCGCAATCTGAAAGGCGATCGTGAGGCGAATTGCTTGTAATATGATCCGGATTCCACCGGGGCTAGAAGCCACCGCACAAACTACAGCCATCAGCACCTAGGCGGTGGTCCACACAAGGCACCAATCAGCCGCCCATTGGCGCCGTTGCCGGCCTGAACGAGGTTTCATCCGCTTTCTCCAGGTTTGAATCGACACCGCCTCAATCACCACGCATGGCGTCCATCCAACGACCCCAGGCCTTGTAGCCAAGCCAACCACCCACAGGGTTGAGCTGGTTGATCGAGAACTCACAAGACATTCACAAAGGCAAAGGTGCCAATCAAGCCGAGACATCGACTGGCCAGGCTCGGCAACCACCGTGGCGCGCCAATCTTGAAAGGGAAAGCAGGAAAAAATCAGCACACCAGCAGGATCTGCAGGCCAAGGGCATCCACCACCCTTCCACAGCAGTTCGAATGACTGTCCGCAATGTTTATATATCTGCTCAACTGTGGACACCAGGGTCGGCACATTGGCAGCAAAAATTCATCTGATCAACTTCAACGCAACCCCCTCTGGAGAACATCAGGGTCATTGCTCTCTGGGGTCTGGAAGATGGCCACTGTGATGGCAAGGGCGCCAAGCTTATCGACGGCTGTCTGGCTGAAAGGTGTTAAGCCGTTGGTCGCAACTGCCCGACGTCGCGGAGGCGCGCAAATTACCGCCATCGTGCGTCCAATGATCAGTATCATTGAGTTCTTCAATTGCAATCGAGGTTTCCGTGTTCCTTCACCAACAAACAGATAAGGTCAATACGGCTGGTTCGCCGCCGCCGGTGGTCCACCACGAGGCCACCAATGGCGACCGTGTTCGGCTCTGCACACGCACTCACCTACATGTTGGGCCGTGAGGCCATTGGCGGTGACTTGTGGCATCGATGAACTAGCCAGAAGCGGGAATGTACTTCCGCAAGCAGATTCACATTGGCCACACGCGGGCCACACGCCCCCAATTGGGTAAGTTAAAAGGCTGGCGTAGGATCAGAGCCATTGAAGATAGGGAGCATCAAACTGGCCATCGCTGGAGCCCACCTGGTAAGCCATACAGGATGGAAAAGGGGTGATTGCTTTGATCGGACACACCCGTGGCCTGGACCTCTGGGGCAACTTGGGGCATGGCAAAGAAACCCCGGTTCTGAACATTGACTTGGTCAATGTTTTGAATATCATTCCTTCGTCGAAATACAACATTGATCGTGCTATTCCCCTGCATTCTGCTGATGAGGAGATATACGAGGTCTCCCGGCACTCCCAACTGATTCTGCTGTTCAAGTCGGTTCGTCAACCGATTTGCTCGTGACCAGTGGAGTTCGCTCCCCGCTATAGTTGCGACCACCTGAAATAAGCGGCGGCGAATGTTCGAAGATTTCAATGGAGAAAGGGCGGAATACTTGATCAGCCCATCAATCGAATCAAAAATTGCTGCAGACCGTTTGTTAGAACGTGCCGCTTGATGCATTATCGGAGAGTGACATCCTGTTCAGCTCTCCAACGCTTGCCTTGCCAACGGCATCTCTTCACAGGCATGCCGCTGCGCCAGAAGCGCGGTATTACTCAACCACCACGCGAGCTCCGCTGCAGCCACGATCAGGGGAATAGGAATTTCCCTGAAGGGGGCCAAGCCGTCACAGCCACCTGGAATCACGGTGGGCTGGCTTGTGTTCTCGCCGAAACAACTTCGGTAGTTTTTCTTTCTGAGCCTCAGGAACCTGCTGCGATGCTTTGATCTTTGGGCAGACTCTCGATCAGGGGCAACGATCCGATATAACGAGGGCTGGGAGGCGCATCGTCACTCGCCTTGGACCGGAAACAGCCAGCTGTTGATCTGGCTGTTGATGATTTCATTTTTCACTACACTAGGCCACTCTGAGCTGGCCCGGTTCGGATTGCGAACTCCGCCTTCACGCAGCAGAGAAATTCGGTAAAGCGGAAGCTGCCCGTTCGACTGAAAAAAGGCGAGATGAACACCAACCCGACCTCGCCTGTCACCGCTGGCGAGCCCTGAGGTCAGCAAGACTTCTGACCAATCCTTGACTTCCCCTGTTTTGGTGGCTGGGCCATCCATCTGACTCCAGAGGTAGCCGTTTCTCTAACGCACAACCGGTGGATGGCCTGACCCTTCTGCACAAAGGTCACCGAGTTTGGACACGCTGAGACACCAGCACACCGGCAATCGGCGCCCTGACGACGGTGTAAATCCAAGGTGGTCGGCGTCCGCTTTTGCCTGATTCCCTGATTCAAGCCCTGGTGAATATAGAAATCCTCTCCTTGGGAAAACGAGCTCCCTGATCATTCAAAAAGATTTAAGCTCTGCATTGACTGATCTTTGCGTCGCCTTCGGCAACGGCTGGCGTCCGCTGGGCCGTCGCTGCAGTTGTCGAGACAAGAAACCGGGTTGGTTCTGCTCTAACGCGCTGACACCTGCTGGGCAGGATCGCACAACGCGACCATCGTTTTCGGGCTTGAGCACCACATTCCGTCCACCGACTTCAAGCTTGCTCACCACGCTGATGCTGGGGTGAACATTTCTCTCCGTAGCCTGCAGACCTGGACCTGAAGAGCAAGGTGGGCTGCTGTGGCCTGAGTGCCGCAGCCACATACCATGCAGCAGGGGAGCAGTGCCAGGGTGGCGCAGCGTTGAGGGGCAAGAAAAGCGAAGCCTGACGGGGCCCGTGGCCTTTGACTTGGCGATCAGAACGGTTCTCACTATGGAGATCAATCAATAGGTCGTGCCGTCTGGGGATCCGAAAGGAACGTAGTGAAACCATCGAACCAAACCGCAGCCCTCGAACCTCAAACACGGCCTTCAGACTAGCTTGTGAACACTTTGGCGCCAGTGGGTAGCCACAGATGGACGGCCAAAACTCCGCTCAAAACCAGGTCTCACCCCTCAGGCGATTGCGCGGGGCGGCCCCCAACGGCCAGGGGATTTGGAATAGGCAGATCCGGATTGCTGACTCTGGAAGCTGGCGCACGGTTTCGCAATCGCCTCGCCGGGCAGGCAGCGAAGGCCCCAGCAGCAAAACCGAACCAAGAACTGGGCATAGGAGCTGACCGGACAGGGTGTTGGCCACAAATCGACTGCAGAAGACACTAACCAACAGGACCAAGGAGGGCCCCGAACAAGGCCGCAGCACGATTCGGCGGCCGTTGAGGGGTATGGGGGGGGAGCATTCAGTGGGGAGGCGAGGCCACGACCGGGGAGGTGCCCTGTCCTTTGCCCGGATCACCCCAGCTTGTTTTGACCACCACGTAGAAGCACCGGCACCACAAAAAGGGATAGCACGTGGCCACTCCATCAGACCGCCGAAACACCAAACGGTGCCCAGGGACGCCCTGCTGCGGGCAACCCGCCCGCGCTGGCGAGCACCGGGGCAGGGAAGTGCCGAACAGGGAAAGAGATTGGCTGGCCATTCAGATCGGTCCGAGCCCGCCGATCAAGCGCGCCTCCCTTGGCTGCCTGATAGGTGGGTGCCCCCTCGGCCATGCGCTTGGTTTGCCAGATCGGACGATCAGGATTCCCGTCTTAGCGCCAGGCCGATTTCAGCAATCACCAAGGCCCACCTGGCGTAGATTTGAGCCACCTCGCCGCGCAGACGCCAGGCAAACCAGAGCCCCGACATTCGCGGTGGGACCTGTCATCAGATGATTCAAAAGGGGTTCGATGTAGCTCTCGTACGCGGGCGAGCACCAAGTACAACCACCAGAATGCCGAAGCGAAGATCACCACCGCCAGGGCGCGGCCTTCACCTCTTCACGCGACAAGCCGGTCCCAGTCGAAGCCGAGGCCGTTGTGTCGAGCTGGTGAAGTGTCCGATCAATGCCCTTGATCGCTTACCACCGAGCTGCGGCCCGGCGCCGCTGAACCCGTCGATCTCGATCGAGCGAACAGGTTGAAAATGTGGTATTCAACCCGCGGCCGGTGGTGGTTCCACCGTAAAACCTCCTGACAGCGGCACGAGTTTCGCCGCTGCGGTTGCTCACTAACAGGTGACTTCAGTTGGCTGGGCGTGCTCCGAAGGCCGCATCCGACTGCTAAACGTAGACCCGACGGAATCTTGCCCTCTCCTGAAGGTGTCGTTGATGTAGCACCTAACCGAAAGTAAGAAGCTGAAGGTCTCATCGCCTTGGCCGAAGTCGACATCGAGGGCGGCCATTTGCTCCCGGTTGGACCTCGCACCTCCCAGCTGGGGACTCGGCGTGACTTGGGTGAAGACGCGGCTGACACTCCGGGGATCGCCTGGCGATAGCTGGTTGGTATTGCGCGAAGAACTCAGGCAGGCTCATGGGCCCGGAGCTCTGAATCCAGCATCTGGAACTCGAACCCGGAGTTCCGTACCGGGGATCGCCGGCGGGTTTCACCAAGAGCAGATCCGGGCCCCGTTGATCACGAGAGCTTGCGGTCACCGCTCCAATCGATCTGTTCTCCATGAACTGATCTGGATTAGGGCGCTCATCCCATTCTTGGTCCCCAAAAAACAGGCCCACGGTTTGGGGGCGGTTGCCATCGAGGCCTGAAGCCACTGATGATACGCGTGGAGATCTCCGGTTCGGTGCGGATGATCTCAGCCACCTGGGCATTATTCTTCGCGGGTGTTCTTGCTCGGAGCCGCCGTTGGGACCTGCACAAAGCCGATCGCGTAGCCCTGTGTCCCTCGGATGGGCACGAACCCCGAAGGGACGATGTAAAGCCACCCCTCCGTGAGAAACATTTACCCCACCTAACACGCCCATGATTCACAGCTCGGGGGTTCGAGCACCCCAGGCCAGGCATTGCGCTGAAAATCCAACCTTCCCGGAGGCCATAGAAGCGGTTGAAGCCGCTGAAAATCGGCCCAGGAAAGCCCCCACAAGCAGACCGATCAGGCTGAAGATCCCCGACCGCTATCGATCTGGACCACCCCGCCGAAGCACCACCCCAGCACCGCCCGCTGCCACGGTGACGGCAGCCGCAGGGGCAAGACCGGTGATCAGGCCCACAGGTAGCCGAGCAGCAGGCCCGCCACCACAACCCAGCACCACAAAGGGCACCGGCCCACCACACTCAGCAGGCCATAGACGAAGCCGATCGTGGTGCCCGCGATGGCATGTGCGCCGCGACTACGATGATAATACACAAGCTCTCTCTATCATCCAGGACCGGAGAGAGCTATACGTCCACAATAGGACGCTGCGTTGAATGTGCACACCACACACGAGATGAAGACGAGTGATACCGGTTCGAAAGCGAAGTGCTGGAGATCGCAGGATCGTGCCGGTGCGCCGGGAAAAGAAGAGCACCGCAGGAACACGGCAAACAGCACCAGCGAGTGGCGATAACCGCCCGCGAACAATTCGTTCATATGGTGAATCATGCGGCCTCCAGGGCAAGTCATGCCCCTGGGCCTTCTTGGTGTGAGGTGTCTTTCGATCACGGTGATGCGTCATCCACCACCAGGCCTGTCCGCAGCTACCAGACACCCCGAACAGGGTGAGCTGGTTTATGGGAGAAAGCCGGCCGCCTCACGCTAACGAAGTGCCCACCAGGGCCAGCGGGATGGCGAATGCCAGGCACCAGGGTGGCCTTCCAGTTCTGCAGGACTGAACAGGATCAGCACTCACCAGCACACGGCTCGCGCAGGGAACTGGTTCACCCCCCTGGATGAGGCATTGTATGAAGTCCCCGTGGGTGTCGTACGATCTCTTCGACCTTCATGGGGCGGCATGCTGCGCGAACTCGTCGAGCACCTCCTTTCCATCGCCCACGCGACCATCCTCGAGGCATTGCCTGCCGCTCAACTGGTAAGCCAGTAGGCCGACGGAGGGAACGCCACTGGAATCTGGCGTTGGCGTCCGTAGGTCTCGCGCCCAGCCCACCCGGTCCCACATTCCCTAGGCGCACCAGGCCGCAAGTCTTCACCGGTGCGCAGACCAGATCGGTAAATTTTCCGTCGTCTGCGCAAACCGACCCTGAAGCTGCACCGTAACGGTGAACTGCTGACCCTCAGGAAGCTGGCTCTCTCCCCCACCTGACCACTGGCACCAAGCGGCTCTGGCTCGCAGGGCGTTCACCACATCGGAGGAGGTCAGCTGTTGGCCGCCAGACATCGGGATCTGAGCCCAGAGCCGGAAGGCGGTTGGCGGTTGCCGACATAGGCAGTGTACCCACACCCTTGACCCGTTTGATCCGATCCGTAGGTTTCTGATCGAGCAGGCCACTGATGAATCCGTGCTGAATGGATTATTTGGCATCGTCGCTGCCGGTATTTGTACACAGCCAGAATCGAGTTGGAGGACCTTGTTGACCACCACCCCCGATGGCGCACTCCTCGGCAACGGGGCTGGGCCAGTGCACCCGGTCTGCACGTTCACAATCGTTGATGTTCCCCTGTCGTGCCGCTACGAACGCACGTGATGCGCTGCTGCCATCTGGCGGCGCTGGAGGAGTTTATAAAGTCCATGTCTCCACTCGTTGATCTGCTGCTCCAACAATTGTGAACACCTTCCTCCACCACACCGCGTCGGCGCCGTTGTACGGGAAGTTCACCGTCACCGTCGGGGGCCGATGTCGGGCAGTTTTCTTCCGATCGGTCAGCAGGGATTCGCGATCAGCCACCGATCACTGAATCACCAGGCTGCAACGGTGTCAGCACCGGCCGTGTGATGAAATTATCGAAGCAGACATCCGGGCGGGCTCCCTATTCACCGTCACGCGGCTGCCGTGGCGGAGGGTGCGAGCAGGTGGTGGTTGATTACCGGATCGCTGAGGCAACCCCTGAAGCACACCGGATAGCGGTTGTCTGCAATCGCCGACGTAACTGGAATCTGAAGGCGAACTTGGAGCCGGCCGGTAAAAGCGTCGCCAGGGGCTCAAGATCAACCTTGCCTGGGTGCGCTCAGAATCCTGCAAACCTAGCCGACGGAAGAACACGAAACTCTGCCCCCGACGACTGGGTGACAGCAGGCGAACGGCACCGAAGGCAGCTCGCCGGCGGGCCAGCACCACCGGGTGCGCAAGCCTCAGCTCGGTGCGCAGGGCGCCCCGTTGGGTTAGGAAACTCTGCCTGAGCAACAAGGTCTGGGTCCCTGGGGTGACGGCCGATGCCACCGAGCTGACCACCCGGTACCACCCTCGCCGGCCTCCCTGAGGTTCCCTGCAAACAGCACCGGCAGGCCCGGGGCGGACCCGATTGGTAAAATACCGGTCACAATTCGATGCGGGCCCATCAAGTCGTCGTTGCGCCACCACCTTGTGAAGGCCGCGCCGGCGGCGATCACATCGCCCTGTTTCACCTGGGTCCGCTGATCACGCCGCGATCGGTGGCGGCCAGGTTGCTGAAGGCAGGTTCGGCCCGCGGCCGCCACGGCTTCCCTGTACTGCATAATAGATATTGGGCCTTCAACTCGTCGCGTCCTGCAGGGCCTGGCAGCCCCTTGCCTGGCGAGGAATTTCAAAGCCGCTCGTATTTGAGCTTGTCTTGTCGCCTTCATCGAATCAAGCTCGCCACAATCGGCACGCACCTGGGCCTGATCGAGCACCAGCAGCAACTGCCCTGCTGGAGCCCTGAATCACCGCCTGACGGACAGCAGCGCTCATCCGGCTGGGCCTGGCCGCCAGCTGCACCTCTCGATCGCTTCAAGGTGCTGATCGTTCGACGTCGTGCTGAAGCCGGCCAGCGCCACCGGCTGGGTGGACACCTCAACCTGCGCACCGCCTTCCGCGGCGGAACTGGCGCAGCCGCCTGAGCGCCAACAGCCCGGCCTGCCCAGGACAGCGCTTGGTTCCCGAGGGATGGAACGACGGTAATGAATCACGCGGTCCCGGAGAAAGTTGGGCAAGAAATTCTGCTTGCTCGGGCAACGATCTGTTGCGACGAGTAACGACCTTAAGCAATCGACCTGAACCTTCGCCGGATTCCAGACCGCGACCAAACCGTTGTGAGCGATCGTTTCCGTTTCGAAGCGCAAGCGCCGCTGCAGGCGATCGCGCCCCTGGCCGATCGATGCGAACCACCCCCACAATCGCAGGCCTCTTCGTGGACAAAACCAATCCTCGCCCCTGCAGGCTGTTGCCGCCGCGCCATCGCTCGCGACCGGTTGGGCAAATCTGATCCTGCGAAGACAAACATTAGGGCCCGAACATCGCCGCAGCACCGCGCCCACTTTCGCCAGCCTCAATGCGGTGCTGGGCCGCGTTCAAGGAAGTTGCGGGCCGAGTGGAGGCCGCGCGCCGAGCGGCTCAGTCGCCCATGGCCTGCGCAGCTTTCTGTTCACGACGAGGTGGCATCGCTCAACAGCGCCAAACGCCCTGCTTGCCTGGGTGGAGAACGGCACGTCACCCCTGATCGGGCGCCACCCGAGAAACCTGCTTCGAGTGAAACAAGCGTATGGTGAGTATCGCCGCGCCCTGTTCCCGGCGCAGCCCCTGCGAGGCGGATAACTGGGGCATTGCTGAGACCAGGCCCTGGCTGATCGAGCGTGGGTACGGCGATCGTCGGTGCCCTGGAGCCCAGCCGCCGCCGCCCACCTGCTGGAGTGCTAGTGGCGAATGCCGCAGCCCTGCTCAATGCCCTGGGAGTTGGCGAGACAAACGAACGGCTGATCCGCTCGATCTGACATCGCCGAGGAGTCGATCCAAGCAGCGCGCGTTCCCAAC
>Ga0163217_1025722_pt1 | contig 10245 bp, 10 predicted proteins | sample SynspAceP_FD_185933 | JGI IMG/M metagenome (GOLD analysis project Ga0163217, IMG submission 185933) | Saline lake microbial communities from Ace Lake in Antarctica - Synechococcus sp. Ace-P (PacBio error correction) | ecosystem: Environmental > Aquatic > Non-marine Saline and Alkaline > Saline ...
AATTCGCGGGGCGATTGCCGTTGCTCCACGATCGCTGCAAGGAACCCGGCTATGCGGCGCGAACACCCTCCCTGCTGACCCGGTGTGGGGGCCAGGCCCTGCTGCATGAGCCTCGGCGGGGCCGAAAGCCCCGGCCCCCTGCTGCTGGCCGCGCCTGATGGCGCCGCTATGGCACTGCCCTCAAAAGACTTCAGACCCCAGCGGATGGTCAAGGGCGGGGTGCTTCGACGCCTTTCTGGGGCCTCCGCTCCTCGTATGGTCGCCCCCGGGCGCCTTTTGCAGGCGGCTCGGCCATCCGACCATGAATCGTCGACGCGGCTACTCGGGTTGTGCTGCGCGCGGGTTGGAGCCGGCAGCCTTTCCTGCACCGAAGGGCCTCGCCCGACTTTCTGCGCCATCGTCTATGGCCCTCGGCTCTTCTCGACACGGCCAGGCGTACGGGCCCCAACTAAGAAACGCGATCAAAATCATCGGTGATCACACCGATCTCTACGCCTCCCCCAGGGCTACTTCGTCCCTACGACTTCGACAGAAATCAGGTTCAGTCAACACGTCCTCCGCACCTGCCGCGTCAGCCGCACCCACGATCCACCCCTGCCACCTGGTGCAAGCAGGCCCACCTGGTGGCCTGCCACCAATGGGAATTTTCCTGGCCCGCTTCATCTGCTCGAAGCGGCCCTCGCCCCGCCGGCACAAATTGCCTGCCAACAGCCCCTTTCCCCAGAAGAGGTGGCGATGCGGCTGCCGCGTCGGTGCGGCCAGGCGATCGCGCCCAAGCAGCTGACGTGCCAAAGCATCGACCACGGCAATCGCCCCGTGAGCTGGGGGCTGGCGGGCCGCATCAACACGGTGATTGCAAGACCTGCTTCTTTGCCCTGGCCGATGTGCGCCGGCAAACAACAGGCGCTTGAGGCGAATCCGAGAGGCACAATTCGCCAACTACAAGCTATGGCCGCAAGGGGGGGCGCATCGTGGGAGGGCCAATCTCCAAGGCCGTCGACGCCAGCCGGGTCCCGGCTGCAGCAGGTGCCGATCGCAGACGACGAGCCGGCCGAGCGCTGCTGCTGCCTGCAGATCAAGGCCAGGCCCCAGCCCCGCATCCGCTGGCGGCGGCATCCGCTGCGCTTGCGGCCGGCTGATCGCCCCCCAGGCTGCCCCCGCCAGGGCGACCCGTTTGCCCCGTGCGCGCCCTGCCCGGCCGACGGCAGCTTCGGGCCACCGGCACCAGCCCGCTTCGAGAAGCGCAACATCGCCGAATCCGTGCCGGTCTGGGACGCCGGAGGTGTTGCGTGCCAGTGGGCAAGTGCGTGATGGGTCTGCCCCCCACGCCCGTGATCCGCGCCAAGGTGGTGGAGCCCGCCCGCCCTGGCGGAAACGCCCCGCGGCCGGCCTTCGCCCACGCCGCGGCCCCGCGACCACCACTGCGGCAGGGCAGAGGCTTCAACCCTGGCAGGTGGCCGCGAAGACTGCGACCGGCTCGCGCTCTCTGCGTGTAGGTCCTTGCCCGGCCCGCACCGGGCCGAAACCGGCGCAAGGCGATCACATGGAAATCCGCGCAAGCGCCCCTGCGTGAGCAGGCCCGCGGCCACTGGGACTTCTTCACTCTCCCGCTGCCGAACACCCGGAGCGCGGCGCGCCTCACGCTGGCCCCACGTCAATCAGCAGCAACCTGCAGGAGCCGCTTGTTCGAATTCTCCGGCGCCTGCGCCGGCTGCGGCGAAACCCCTTACATCAAGCTCGCCAGCCCAGTTGTTCGGCGAATTCGCATGGTGGTGGCCAACGCCATGGGACGGGGCTGCTCCTCGATCTAACCGGGGGCAACGCGCTGCCCCACCCCACGCACCCACCCCCCCCCCTGCGCCGCTTCCACCACCGTACAGGCGCGCGCCCCCCCCCACCCCCCCCCCCGCATCCGTACCCCCCATCCCTGTTTCGAAGAACAACGCCGAGTTCGGACCTACGGTTCCGCGTCGGCTTCGGACCAGCGGGCCGCGTTCATCTCCGCCGGCAGCTGCTGCCGCGACACGCCGGCCCTTCCCGCCGGTCTGCGGTCAGGGGCCTGCTGGAGGCTTGACCAGCCGCAAAAAGTGAGCCCGGGCATTTCGAGCAACGGGCAGCGGGTCGTGGCGCTGCGCAGTGGCTGGAGGCCCAACGCCGCCACGCAGCGCCCTCAACGACCTGGCCGACGACTTGGTCAAACGCAGCGTCTGGATGAATGCGGCGACGGCTGGGCCTTGACAATCGGCTAACGGCGCCCTCGACCACGTGCTGGCCGCGGCCACGACGTCAACATCCTGGTGCTCGACACCCGAGGTGTACTCCAAACACCGGGCGGCCAGATGTCCGAAGCGACGCCCGCTGGCGGCCGTGGGCCAAAATCGCCAGCGGCCGGCAAGGCCCACCGCCAAGAAGGATCTGGGCGCTGATGGCGATGACCATACGGCCACGTCTACGTGGCCAGCGGTTGGCGCATGGGTGGGCCTCCCAAGGAGCAGACCCTGCGGGCCTTCCGGAGGCGGAGGTCGTATCCGGGGCCTCGCTGATCCTGGCCTATTCCCAACTGCATCGCCCATGGGCATCGACATGGCCCCAGGGGAATGACGCAGCAGCAGCGGGCCGTGGAACTCGGGGCGCTGGCTGCTCTACCGCCACCGACCCACGCCGGCAAGCGAGCGGGGGCGAAAATTCCGCTCCAGCTCGACTGCGCTGGAACGGAAACTGGCCATGGCCGAAGCGAGGCGGCGAAAAACCGCTTCGCCTGCTGGGCTATAGCCAATTCCTGAACCAGGCGCCGGCTCTTGACACACAGGACCAGGCTGAAGCCCCCTCCAGCGCTGGCACCAGTACGCAGCCCGCGCCGCCGCCCCCGCGGATGCCAGCCAAGGGGCCCCCCCCTGAACGGCCCTGACCTCGCTACCCATCCTATCTGGGCCCTGCCCCTCTCCTCACCGCTGGTGGTCGGCGCCGCCGCGCCGCTCAGTGCTGACCCCGACTTGATCCCCGCGCCCTGGCTGAGCAGGGCGCTGCGGCCGTGGTGGGGCTTCATTCACTCTTCCCAGAGCCCGATCGAGCAACGAACTGGCAGGAAATGGGAAGCACCACCAAGCAGCTGGCAAGCGAAGAGTTTTGCCTGAATCGCTGGAGCTTTGTGCCGCCAATGCCCTCCAACGGCACCTCGGCATCGCGGGCCTAAACCTGCAAGGAGATTGAAAAGCGCCCGCCGCGGGTGGAAAACATCCCCATCATCGCCAGCCCTCAACGGAACGCAAGGCGGCCACTGGCCGGCACGGTGCGGGGGCCGATCGAGCCAGGCCGGTGCGCAGGCGATCGAGCTCAACCTCTACGACCGTGGGCCTACCGAATGCGAGCGCAGCGGCGCCGCGAACTGGGGAAGAGCAGCTGCGATAGTGTCACGGTCCTGCACGGCCACTCCGTCTGCCGGTGGCCCGTAAAGCTGCAGCCCCCAGCTACAAACGAAACCTGGCCTCAATTTTCGCCCGTCGCCTCCACCATGGCCGGTGCTCGCGGACTTGGTGCTGTTCACCGCCTTCCTTCCAGCCTGACATCGACATCGAAGCCCTTGAGCATGCTCGAATGTGCTGCCTCAGCTCTGCTGCGATCTGCGCCGCGCCGCTGCGTGGATCGCCTGTTAAGAAGGCCAGGTGCCGCTGATTTCGCCGCCAGCCGGCGGCGTCGCCCCACGGCAACCGACGTGGTGAGGCTGCCTGATGGGTGGGCGCCAGCCGTCACCCATGGGGTGGTGTCGGACTTGCTGCGGCCATGGCCCCCGGTCAGCTGGCGGCCAGCTGAAACGCGAGCTCACTGGCTGGCTCGAACAGCACAACTAAACGCCTCCGTGCACAGGACTTGGCGGGGCCTGCATGACGCCGGCCGCTGCCCCGACCCGGCGCTTTTCCGAGCGGGCCGGCCAGTACGTGCGGGCGATCCAAGTACCAGTCCCAGCCCGGCGCGCTCCTAGGCAACCCATCTGTGAGCGCCCTGCTGGAGCCCTTCCGACCGGCGCGGAGCGGGTGCGGTCGCCTCACCCGCCGATTCTGCCGCGAGGCCACCACGCGTCCTTGGACCTGATGGAGGTCTGCGGCGGCCATGTATCCCACGCGATCCTGCGCCATGGCTCGACCGTCCTGCTGCCGATGGTCTTGAGCTGATTCAACGGACCCGGCTGCCCGGGTCTGCGTCAACTTTTTTTTTTCCGGCGTTTGTCGGCGATGATTCGGGCCCCCTGGAGCTGTCCACCCAGGCCGGGCGTGAATCCTCTGCTCCTACGGCGACATGCTGCGGGTTCCGATGCGGGCGGGGACCGCAGCCTGCTGGATTTATATCAAAGGGCGTGGCGCGAAGCGCGCCAATGGGGTCGGAGTCGGTCGCTTCAACCCCTCGATTGTGCTGCCAGGTGCGGGCCCCGAGATCATCCAGGCACTGCGTTGTGGTGTTTCTTTCGGGGCGGTGGCTTCCGAGACTTTCAACAGCGCCGGCCAACCGCCTCCGCTTCGCTGCCATCAGGTTGGCCCTGGCGGTTCTTCGGCTTACCACAGTCGTGGCTCTGCGTGTGGTGGCATGGTCAGACGGATACCCCCCGGGGCGGGATGAGAGGCGTATTGCTCCGCAGCTCCGGAAAGGCCGTGTGGCAGGGCTTCCCTGGCCGGCTGGCACGTCTGTGCGGTTGATGGGCTTTTCTAGCGGAGGAGCTGGAGCGATCTGCCACGCTTCCGCGTGCCGGTGGTGGTCACGGGTTTTCGAGCCGGTTGGGATGCGTGCGGAGGGGAGTGGTTGTGCTGCGGTTGGCGGCAGCTGGACGCGGGGGGGCGAGAGCAGGGTGGCGAACGACGGTAGCACCCCGCCAGCCCGCCGCAGGGATGATGCGCCTGCGGCTCCTCGGCGCCCCTGCCGGTTCGGGTTGTGTGGGCGATGCCCGGTGAGTCCAGGACATGGCGTGGCGCGGTCTTGCGTGTATCCCTGCCAGCGGTCTGCGCCTGGCGGGCCACGCCCGTAGAGCGCCCTTTTTGATGGTCCGATTTCATTGCAAGCGTCTCTCGCTGCGAATCCCAGAGCCCTCTCTTGGCAGGCGCTCTATCCTGCAGTCGCGGCCCGCGGGCTTCCTGCACAGGGCCTGGATTCCGTTGGGGGTGTGGCGCGCGGGGGGGGCCCACAGATGGCGCGCGGCGCGCCTCCCGGTTCGGGGTGGGCCTGCACGCCGGAGCGGCCGCTGGGGCACCGATGGTGTCTGCGGAAAGGGGCCTGCGCCGCCTACTGGCACTATCTGGCCAAACCGCGGAAGGCGTTGTGGCATGCGCTGTCAGCCGGGGTGGCCCGAGCGATGGAGATCATGGGCACGGAGTGCGGTCGGTGCCCATGTCTCCGCAGATTCTCCGCCGAACGCGTGTCACGTGGGCCATGGTGGCGGGCGGCGGCTCCAGGCCCCAAGCCGGCTGAGTTGAGGAGCTGTTTTGTCCGGCGCCTTCGGTCCGCCGATCGGGTCCTCACGATGTCTGCCACGCTTTTGCTGCTGGGCGCTGGGTGCACTGGGGCCTTCACTGCCACCGACTCTTCTACCTGTGGTGCGGCGCGGCTTGGTTTCCCTCGCCGGCGCAATTGGGCCGTCTGGCCGGTGATCGGCACCGGTGTCGAACCGACCGTTGGCGTATAGGTGGGCCGCTATGCCCCATTGGCCCTCACGCCCGGGCTGCTGATGCCTGGAGAGAGGCCTGGCGATGGCCATGGGCTTCGCCAGGGCATATGGCCTGGCCCATCCGCACAGGGTGGCTCCGGGCGGAGTGGCGGCGTTCCGCGTGTGGTGGACTGCGCGGGCGACTATCCCAAGGTGGTGAAGCGGGCAAGGGGAAATGGCAATTTTTTTGGCATCACCTGGACCAGCGCTGGGGGTCCGCCTGGGCCCGCGGGTGTCCCGCGTTCTTCTCAAGCAACACAACGGAGAGGGCATGTCAGCTTGAGTTTAGCGGGATTGGGGGTTGTTAGGGGGTAATCGAAGGCGGCGCTGCGGGAAGTTTCGGGGGCGAGCATGCAGTCTTAGATGGCTGTGCGTGGCTCGCTCGTTGCATGGGTCGGCTCGTGAGACTGTTGGTTCGTGGCCGGGATGGGCCTGAGGTGGGGGGTTCAGCGGTTAGTTGCTGGCGGAGGTTTTCGTTGCTTGGCGGGTTGTTTATCTCCGTAGGCATGTGGTTCCCGTGCGGGAGGTTGGGTTGGTTTTCCGCGGGTTCCGTTCCAGGAGTCGGCGAGAGTGGACGGCTGCTGCGTGCTCGGCAGGCATTTGCAGGAGAGCGCGCTGGCCGGGCGATTTGGTACTGCGCCGGCGGTGGCGGACAGCCGGGCCGCCGGCCGTTGGCGGCGTTGCCGGCCGCCGCGCTCCGCCGAGTCGCCGGATGCGGGCCCGGCCGCCTGGGGTTGCCGGCGGGGCCCCCTCGCTCGCCGGCCCCCGCGCCGTGTACTTGGAACTGCCAGGTCGCCCAGGCTTGGTCACGTGCCCCCCGAGCCGGCGTCGCCGCTGTCGTTGTGGATCACTGGGCGGCACTTCCGGCACGCTCACCTCCCGGCAGACGGCGCCCGTGGGGGTAGTGCGCCTCGGGTTGTCCTCCCCGCCCCATGGGCCTTGCGCCCGCCATCGCTCATCTGGGCGCCGTCGCGGCCCAGGCGTTCGCCGGCCCCCCGCGCTGGGGCGGCTGGCGTCGCTCCCCTGCGGGGATCCGGTGGCTCCGGGCCGGCACGCCCTCCCTTCGGCGCGGGGCCTGCCCAGGGGGGTGCTGGGGGGCCCGCTCCCGCTGCGGGCCGCCGCTGCCCGGCACGCGTTGTGGACGCCATCGGGGCTCTGCTCGGGGCGCTGACACCACCACGCCCCTGCCCTCGGCCACAGTTGCAGCCACGCCTCCGCGCGCCGGGCCCGGACCGCCGGAACTCTTGAGGCACCGTCAGCGCGGAGCAACGCGGGGAGCACTTCGGTGCTGACTGTCCCTTGGCCGGGGAACCGCTCACGCTGGCCGCGTCATCTACACACGCCAACGGCGCATCACGCGCCGCCAGCCCACGCGGCCCTCCCGACTCCACCAGGTTGCAAGCCCGGAAATACCCGCTCCCGGCTCCTGGACCCCAGGACTGACGGCCGCATAGCCGAGGATGCGGAGGCTACATCACGGCTAATTCCTCCCGTCCTGCGTCAGCGACCTCTTCGCCACTCCGCGCTGCCGTCCTGGCGTTTGCTATACCCGCCGCGCCCACCGCATGTCCCGCGTAGAGCCCCGTTATCGCGTTATTCCTCGGCCGGGTGCCAACTCGCCCTGGCCGACCGCTCGGCGCTCCGGTGTCTTCGCCGTGCCCCTTTGTTTTCCGGCTCCCCGGTTGCCGCGCCCGGCCCGCACGCCGTTCCTCACTTCGCCTCGGCCGCTCCCGCCCCGCCCGCTCGTTCCGGGCTCGGGGTGCGGCCCCGTCCTGGCTCCCACCGCGCCTTACGATCTTTGCGCTTGTTGACAGACGTTCGCGTGCTGTGGACTCGGCCGCCGGCGTGCGAGTGCGGCCTTTCTGCGGCCCTTCGACCGGGTGATGGCCCTGGCGCACCACCCCGTGAAGCGTCGGTGGGCCCCTGGTCGCCGCGGGTGGGGAGTCGCGACACTTCTCACACCGCCGCGCACCGCCGCTCGGCCTCCTGGCTCCGGTATCGAGCCCCTCCATGTTCGCTTGTGTCTTTCTTTCCCCGCTCCCCAGCGCAAGGTTGGCCGCACACCCTCGCTACCGTGGCGCGGCGAGCCCTGCCGGCAGGCATGCGCTTGCGCCCGGGCTGCCTCAGGCACCGGAACTCTGGGCCCCCTCCCCGCACTCGGCTTGGCGACGCTGCGGCTTTTCCCTTTCCGTGCTCCCTTTCTCTCGAGCCGCCTAACAACGGTTTGACCTGGGCGGCCGCCGGGTGCATCTCACTGCCTCCTGGTGCGCCGGGGCCCCGCCGCTGTCGCGCCGGTCGGCGCAGCCCTCCGTCGCCCATCCCCGGCGGACACATGGCGGCCGCCGGGCGGGTTGGCGTCCAGCTCGCTGCTTGGGCTGCGACCCCACACGCCTTCGTTTCGCCCCCAGCTTCGGCTTCTGCACAGCCTGGCCTTGGCCGGCGCGCTCCCCCGCGCGTGCGCCCCGCGACATCCCCCGTGTGTCCGCTCCCTGCCGCAGTGTGCCGCCACTTCCGGCGACCATGCGGCTTTCCATCCGGATTCACGAGGGGTCGCCCCCCAGTGGTATCCGTGCCGCCCGCGGCGGTCTGCCAGGTCGCTGCCCCCCGGCCCACGTCGGTGGGCGAGTGGGTGACTAGCCTGAGAGCCAGACCCCGGGCTGGCATACCACTGGCCGAACCGGTTGACCACAGACCGGGGGCACGGGAACGCCGGCGAGTGGCGCCCGGGTTGTAGGCTGCCGCCCAGGCTGACTGCCAGGGCGGCGGTGGGCACCCCCGCGACCCGCCGCCCCTGCCCGGATAACCCGGGCCCCCCCACAGCTCACCTGCAGCCGCCCCGCCCCTACTGAAAGCCACGCAACAATAAATTCGCGGCCCCGTGCGCCACCGGCAGGGCCTGGCTCACGCGGGTGCTATACCAGGATCAAAAAACCGACGGCTCCCCCCGTGAGCGAGCTCTGGCCGCCCCCGTGCCGGCGGTGCCGCTCCCGCGGGCTGCAGGCGGCGACTCCCCCCTCACTGCCAGCCCCCCTCCTTCGCGGCGCTCCCACCCGCCGCGGATGCCGGTGTTTGGGCCCACCGCCGCCCGCCGCCCCCCACCCCGGCCGGGCCCGGTGACCCGGTGCTCTGGCCAGTCGTCGTCCTCGCGCGGCCTGCCACGGCCGCGCGTCGCGGTCGCCGGGTGGCTCTGCTGGCTCCCGTCGCTACCACGTCGTCAGCCCGTGCGCTCCGCCCGGCCCGCTCTAACCGCATGCCACCCGGCACGGCGACGTCGTCGCGCTGGCTATGCTCCGGGCCCACCGTCTTCCTGGTCGGTGGTGGTGGTCCCCTTTTGCCCCCTAAAACACCCGGGTATCCACACTCGAGCACACGGCGGTCGTGCGGGCTCGGCGGTGCCTCCCGCCAGCGGGCGGGCCGCCGGTGAAGCATGCGGGCAGCCTCGATGACCTCCCGGCGTCCGAAACGGTCTCGTTTCAGCGGGCCCGAGGCGAGCGGCCCTGGCGCGGGCCTGGGCGGTACGCTAGTGCTTCCTTGCGTCGCTGCCAACTCGGTGTCTCACGCACGGCCGCCGTCTCGGCTCCTCGCCCCGCCGTTGGGGCGGATGCCGCGCCCGCTCGGCGGCTGCGCTGCCTCACGCCCGGCGCACCCCACTTCGCAGCGCCAGCCCTGTCGCCACCGAACCGCCCCCGGTCGTCCTGGTGCCATCATCCTCCCCGCTCCCGACACCCTCAGCCGGAGCGCGCCGCTCCAGCGGCTCTGCTCACACCGGGAGAATCCAGGGCTCGAGAGCTCTTCGTAGCTCCACCATCGCCTCGTTTTTGCCACCACGTATCAGAAACCGCCCGGCCGGGCCCTGCCGGTGCGAGGGCCCCGAACTCGCCCGGCGCCAGTCCCACCGGCTGCCCGGCTTCCCGCCGCCGTTCCCCCGTCCTCTTCCCGGCAGTGCGCGGCGAAAGACCTGCAACTTGGCGGGCCACCTGGACCCCCCCTGCCCGGCTGTTGTTTCACCGCCGCCCACAGTGGGTATTTGCTGGCCTTGGTTGGCCCTCGCTCCTCGCCCCCGACGGCAGACCGCTCCGACGTGTTGGGGACCACGCCCGACGCACTCGGGTCCAGCTTCGACTGCAACTTGGTCTGCGTGCATGTATTAGGCGATGAGGTGGTGACCCGAAGCCCACTCGGCACGCAGAGCGCGGCTCGCGTGCCTCGGACGGTGGCGTGCTGCTGATCGACATGTGGCAGCCGTTGTGGACTTGCTGGATAACACGACCCGCAATCACGCCGGCACCTGCAGGCGCTATCACGACCAGACTCCAGAGGCCCGAGACGCGCCGGCCTGCGCGGGTCCTCAAGACTTAACACTTCCCGCAGGTCCAGCGAGAGTCATCACTTCGAGGATAGCAATATCGGCGAGGATTCACGAGAACGAAACACAGCATCGACAGTCCGATTCGGCTAAGCTCGTGACAACAGGACATCAGTTCGAAAAACAACTCAACGACCCTTAACCATAAAACAGTATAACGACTAAGGCAGTAAATCTTCACCGAATATAT
>Ga0163217_1026642_pt1 | contig 10245 bp, 10 predicted proteins | sample SynspAceP_FD_185933 | JGI IMG/M metagenome (GOLD analysis project Ga0163217, IMG submission 185933) | Saline lake microbial communities from Ace Lake in Antarctica - Synechococcus sp. Ace-P (PacBio error correction) | ecosystem: Environmental > Aquatic > Non-marine Saline and Alkaline > Saline ...
TAAACACAGAATGTCTCGTAAATATATGGTATCCCATAACGAGCCACCGGAACCCGAGAGACACGACCCCAGCAAAGCACAGCACCACCCCATGCACCGACCCCCCCATACGCCGCCCCGGCACCCAACACCCCACACCGCGGCGCAGGGCCACCCTCACGGGGCCACAGTCGCCGCGACAAAACAGACAAGCTAACGGACACGCCAAAGGGGCCCACAAAAAAAAATAAGAAACCCAACGCCCAAAATCGCCGGCACCCCCCACAAGAGCTCCAAAATCACCAGCGCAAACACCACGCCATCAGGCCGCAAGCCCCGCCCCGGCCCGCCACCACGCGCACCCAGGCATACAAACGGAGCACACCACGGCCCAAGCGCGCCCCCACGGCACCCAACAAGTCTCAGCCACACGCCACCCACACCCCCACCCCACCAACGGCGCGACACCCACCCAGCCACAAGCAGAGCGACAAAACAAGAAAGGCCACCCAAACGCCAGAAACACAGGCACAGGCCCGCCACCCCCCCACGCAAGGAACTCCAGCCAATAAGTCCACCCCAAAGACAGGACACACACACCGAAGAACGCAAAATAAAAAAGAGTCAAAGGCCTAAGCCGCACCAGCAGACCCCTCAAGCGCACACCCCCACTGCGCAACCTACACCACACCCCCCCCACCGGCAACCAACACCGAACGCAACAACACGACAACAGCCCACCCCCCCACACGGCCACCAAGACCGGCCCACGCAAGCCCACGCGGACCTAACAGAACGCGCCCAACGTAACACCCGACCAAGGCACCGCAGCGCACAAGAGCATGCGCGCCCAAAGACAACGACGCACACCAAATCGAACAGAGGGCCGACCCCCGGGAACCACACAACCACCAGAAGAGCCGGTCTACGACCAACAGCCAACAAGATCACAACACACATCACGCACCACCCTCCCACAGAGGGGAAACACCCACCGAACCACACCCACCACAAGGCAACCATCGCACCCCAGACCAGAGTACGGCAATGGGGAGCGCACAAGGAAACCAGGGCCGACACAACCCGTACACCTAACACCCAACAACCAAGGCTCCAATATCGACATCAAGAAACTAGTAAGCCAAGCCCACAAAACGCGCGCGCACCACAGCAAGGCGCACAAAACCGACAGCCCCCCCCCCAAGACACCACAGACGAGGCCCGCCATTACTACAGGCCCCCACCCCCCCAACACACCACAGCATACCACAACGAGCGTACGAAAACCACCAATCCACCCCGTACGCACCGACAGCCCGGGCAGAACCCGACCCCCACCCAGAGAGCGCCAAACGACCGCACGCGGCTACGCCCAAGACCAATATAATGGGAAACAGCGAGAGCGCGCAGCACACAACAAGGCGGAGGAAAGGAACGCGCACGACGAGGGAGACAAAGCGGGAGAACTACGGCACCTCCAGCCCACCCTACGAAGCGCGAACACTACGCCCCAGAAAGCGCCCACGCCCCGCCCAACCCAACACCACGAAGACCCCCCAACACACGGAACCACACACACACGCGAGACTGCACATGCCCGCGACCCAGCCACCCTAGACAACCCAAAAAGCCACCCCACAGACAACCAAGAAACAACCGGCCTAGCACCGCACAGACGACTAACGCAATCCAGGAAAGGCCCCATCCGACACGAGGGGAGGGGAGGGACAGGGGGGGCCGGGACAACTACACAAAAATACAAAACTGACCACCACCACCCTCAACAGCCCGCAAAAGACAAACGGGCAGGGCGGAAAGGAAACAAACCAACCGGCACCCACAAAAGCAAAAGACACATAACAAATCCGAAAAAGGCACGCCCGAAACGGCACAGAAAAAACGGGCAAACCAAGAGAAAAGACACCGCGAGAAAGAAACCACCGAAGGAAACGACGACACAAGAACCGACTTAAAAAAAACCCCTCAACAGACCAGCAAACCAGGGCAGAACGAACACAACAACAAAAAATCAATCCCTCACACCCACCCAAAACAGGGACTCAAAAACCACACAGGAGGGCCCCGCTCCCCAATCAACAGCGAAACGCCCGCATAAGCAATATAACACAAACAACCTCCCCTACGGGGATAAGGAGCAGAAGGCCACCCAACCAAGAAAGAAAAAACCCCAAACGAAAGCCCTAGTAACACGCCTCAAACAGACCAAATCGCCGAGAGCCCAAATCCACCCAATGCCACAAGACGCGGGCATCCAAAAAATAAAGCGGGACACAAAGGACCAACACCCACCCACCAACGAAACAGGCGCCCCATACCAGCAAACAAGAAGCAGAACACACAAGAGAGGGAGGGGAGGGGAGGAAAAAAGAAGAAAAGAGGAGGAGAGGGAAGGGAGAAGAGGAGGAAGAGAGAGGAGGAGGCCCGAGGCTAGGAGGGGGAAAGGGAGGAGGGAGAGAGAGGCTAGGAGGGCCCGCCCCCCCCCGGGGCCGGCCTGCCGCCCCCCCCGCCCCCCCCCGCCATTAGGTGCGAGCATAAAATCCTGGGTCATCCTAGCTTTACGGCCCAGGCCCAGTTACCATCCAATGCATTGTAGCTGTTTAAAATCATTATCGGATCTATCCCCCGAACGAATTAATAAATGCTGCCAACCCAAGGCAGACGCCCTTTAAATATCATGGTTTAACACACTAGCACGGTGAAGTTATTCTATTAATGCCGGCATCTACAACTCATCGGTAAACATGGTTCAAAAGTCCGACATTGGTTCGGTCAAATTTTTCCGGATCATCTGGCCTCCGCCAATTATAAGGCACTATATTTCCATCGTCACCGATACCAATTCGCCTACTAAAAAAAAGATCTACTTCCCCTGGGCTCCCTACACTAAACAAGCCCGCATTTTCTAAAAAGAAGGCGCTTTTCATGGAACAATAAATTAAATCGATCCTAGGTTAACTTGCCTGCTCATCCACCTCAAACTGGAAAATCGGTATTATAAGTAAGATCTAAAGTAAGGCTGGCGTTGTAATACTAAATTTTATATCGCCACCCACTCAGAGGTAAATTTCGTTTTTTGGATCAGATAGTGTCAAAATCCTTGCCAATTGGGCCCAAAACATAGGGCAAATTACTTTAAATTTCTTGTGTTTTTAAATCTAGACTGTTTAGGGTGCCTGCCAAGGAACTATTTTAAATTAAAACCAATGGGCATAGGGGACCAGTAGCACCGATTTCATTGGACTTCCTATAATTTTCCTGCGAAAAATTAATTCCCCAATCCTTCGGGCCTGAAAAACGTATGTGCCGTAACGGGATGGCAATTCCGCGCTCCAACTTCCTGCAATGGACCGAAGTTCATCAACCATTCAAAGATCCGTCCCAGTATTAGGTTTAAAACCCACCTATATTGCACACCCTGTTGATCTGTTTTTGTATTCTGGTTTCCTTGTCCTCATTATCCACACCTGTGACATACGTAATTCTAAACACCAAGGAATTAGTGCCGAGAAATTTAAAACCGTTTGGTTATCCTTATAAGTGTCCACTATAAAAAATAAATGACATCCTGTATTGTCTAGAGATGCATCCTTCTGGCGTCCCGAGACACCAACCCATCCGGGGTCAGAGTCATGCCAGACTACGGCACATAAAAAGTAATGCTCCGTGTTAGGCTACCCTTATTTCCGTACGTTTCACTAGCAGTTTGTTCCAAAATTAGGTTGATTTTGCAATAAGCCGCCAAACGCTTTTGATCTTTGCCATCCTCATCCTTTAATACATTGCGTCGATCATTGGTTCAAGTTTCTATGGACTGCCCATGCAGGTGGCCTAATGGAGGTGTCCATTTTTAAAATCGTGGTTTTGTGAATACCCCCTTACAAAAAAATAATACCCAAGAAAGAAACTAGAAATAAATTTTAGCAATGGGCATGGCCGGTTTTAAGTTTGTTGGGTATGGTTTGGATGACTACAACTAATTATAACAATTAAGGAATTAAAACGAAAATTTAAATCTATCTTAAAATATCAATCAATAGCAACATGAAAAATAAATACCATTTACCGACATTTTTAATCCCTGCTATTATTTCTAGTGAACCCTTAAATCTATGGGCAATCCATTTTCAAATGATCTTCCGACGGTCACAGTACGGGCATTGGATAGAAAGATTAAATGATATGAATGATTTTTTAAAAATGAAATAGCTGAGGAAGAATTCCTGGAGCCGTTTCCTTATATCATGAGGAGAGGGGGAAAATTGTTTCACGATGTGGGGCTTTATGGATACAGTAGTTTAAAAGACAAATCTCCAAATTCAAAAAAGATCAATGTTCCATATCATGTCTATGACAAAGCCCATCGTAACACAGCGTTCATGATGTTTGTATGAAGAAGGATATTTTCTCCCTAAACCGATCCGGTCTCCCAGTATTTACGCTTTTTTCACCAGAACCTAAGGGTAGCCAAGGAATGTTGATCAAGGTAACAAATGGAGAAACTGAAACCACCATAAGGAAATTACCATTTCCCTATATTTTTGAACGCAATACAGCCTGGGTTTTCACACGTTTGGGAGGGCACAAAGTTGACAACGAGATCTGCAAAAGCCCTTTACTCTGACCAACATAAGGAATATAGAAAGCAGGGTTAATTCCATGATAAAACTACCACTATAGGTCATCCTGGAGAACAAATGGTATTACAGTGCTTCCCTGATGTCCCTGGCCTTGCTTATTGAACTTTTCTCCGGTATTACAACCCGAATTTTTTTAAAGCAAAGGATATTCGATCCTTGGAAATGTACGACACCGGCTATAAATTTCCATAAAAAAATAAAGGCTAGAATGGTGCCCGTCCACAAGTTTTGGACAAACAATGGGAATCTAAGTAAAATTCTACAGCCAATTACTCACTGGGGCAATACTATTTATGGCGGTACCATGGTCTTTTTTTCTTCTGCCGCAGACTATATGAAATTTTTGCCAGAGATGTTACTGAACAAAGGTGAATTTAAAGGAAAATATTTACTTAGCCCCCCAAAACCGTTGGATATCATGAAACCATGAACCAAGTAAGGCAATCTATACCAGGCTCCTGGACAAGGTTTTGGCCTTGGTTTTTGGTGTAACTACACGATGTACGCCGCAAGTAAAACCCTTGGTCCGTTGGACAATACTATTGGAGCGGGGCTACTGTCCTATTTCTTTATCGATCCAAAAGAAGAACTCATTGTAATACAGATGAGCCAACTCCAACCTTACAGCAAATTAATTATGGAGAAAAAATGAAGCGTTTTGGTTTACCCAATCTAATAACAGAATACTAAGCCACTTTTCAATGAAAAATAATTATGCTATTACCTTATTGCCCTTCTAATATCCCAAATATATTTTCGCAGGAAATTGTATAAAAAAACTAACCATAATGAGAAACGCCAAACCGGATTAAGAATGGGCATGGAGGTGAAAATCAACTTAATTCCGATCAATGGCAAACCGAATTGATTTCCAATGTTTTCTACACCAACCTTTCAAATATTTTAGACCAGCGTCCTCCCTGAATACTGGATCCTCTGTTGTTAATAGCACTGGCGGTGGAACTTCGGGGTATTGGAGCATCAACAGTGAAGGTGTAGATGTACAAAATGGTTAAACACCAAAGGAATTACTGCCTTTGTCTTAAATACAGATTATTGCCAGAAAATGACGGTGTACTCCACCAATGAAACCCAGGATAATCAGAATGCTTCTCGGCAATGACTAAAAAAGTGGCCCAAGGGTCCTTGAACTGGGCAACCCATCCGATTGGTTTAAATGCAATGTCTATGTTAGGAGTATGCAAAAGGCACTGGAATCGACCCAACAAATGGATTTAATGGGTTTTTTCTGCTGGTGGTGCCGTAACCAATGGGCGTTACCTTTATAAATTACACGCAAAACCAATTAGGCAGATTTCATAGTTCCTGTTTATCCATGGATGACAGTTTTGGCACCTACATGTTCCCAAGAACGCCCACCAATATTGACAATCTGCGCTTCAGAAACGACCAATACGACCTGGGCGCATGGAGAGCATTGAATCTATCTCGGCCCTGGTCAAAGTCGGGAAAGAGTTGCGGCATTGCAATATGTACTCAAGGGAGGACATGTTTTCCGGTATGAAACCGCAAGATTTGCCTCGGACAATTGAGAATATCTAACGTTTTAAAATACGAATGGCCTTGGCGGAAAATCGTGTACCATGGGAACAAACTTAACGGGACCAACAACCACGGTTGTCATACCCACATCGCACTGCCAGTGTTCCCTGTCAAAATTATTTGACAAGAGGTGATAATTATTATAACTTAACCTTCTAATTAAAATGAAATTGAAAAAACTAATTTTTTATCCTATTGATTTAACGGCCTTTTGCTTACGGTCATGAAAGCTCCTGCTTTCAAAATAGAGGTGATGGCCTTTGCAACAAAAGTATGACCCCTTTGGGATTTCTTCTAAACACACTATTGTTATTCGCGGAAGTTCCACTATTCGGATGTGGAAAAATTTGAATTTCAATGTTCCCCTGACATCAAATCATCAACTCAGGCTTTGGCGGTTCACAGTCCGTCCGATTTATTTCCATTATTATAATGAACTTATTTTTGAGATAACAACCCTAAAAAGGTTTTTATCTACGAAGGCGATAATGATATTGCTTCCAAAAAAAAAGAAAACCCGAGGGAGATTATTGACAACAACCCGTAAAATTATGATAAAGTAAGGGAAAGAATAGCATGCCAAATAGTCATCATGCGGCCAAACCCAGTATTTCCGTTTGCATTTGAAAGAAAATATAAAAAATTGACAGGCATTTTAAAAAACTATGTAAAAAAGAAAAGTACCCTGGAATATGGCCAATTATGGGATGTGATGATGGACGACAAGAAAGGTAAGACAGGATATATTTCTCGGTGAATGGACTTCATATGAACAGTAAAGGCTATGAATTTGTGTTTTCCGTCATCCAACCCTTTATGATTAAAATACTAATCCCAACCGTACGCCCAAATAACCTAACACAATCCAAATTTCAATGAAAAAATCTATCTTATCAACTCATTAGTCGTTCTAGCTGATTTTTGCTTTTGTTGCTTTGTCACAGGAAAAAAAAGAAAGTAATAAATTTCCAATGACAGATTTGTCTCAGAAAATTTAATTCCTAGGCCTTTAAAGATTGTTTTCCGACCAATAGTCGCCTTTGGCTGGATCAAACACATAATATTCACCTCTCAAAACAGTACTGGTTTACAGAAGGTTTGTGAGTTTCTTATCGGAGAAATAAAATGCAGACCGATCTTAGGATATTCATGTGAAAACGCTACGCCAGTCTTCAAGCAGAGGGTAAATTTATATCACCCAGTCCGACAAGTAAACCACTATTTCTTCAAAGAGGTTACGATTTATATATTACCCAAGTTTCCATTATCCTTAAACGCAGGACAGCTGAAGGGGCTTTTAGGGTGTTCAGACCATAAGACAAATTATTCGGGAAACCAGTATGACACCTGTCCGAAAATAAATGTGGTTTGATTCCCAAACACGGTAAATCAACGACAATCCTAATTTTTGAATATAGGGGCTCTATGTTGGATGTTCAAGACACTTTTTTTAGTGTAGAGGATGTAAAAAAGTATATCGATATATTGGCCTATTACAAAATTAATGCGCTGCATTTGCAATCTTAACGATGATCAGGGCTGGCGTATAGAATTAAATAGTGCCCAAACTTACAGAAGATTGCGCCGTACTGAAGTAGGTGGTGCCCCAGGTGATTTTACGACTCAGGAAGACTAAAAGAACTTGGTAACTTACGCGCCGCCAAAAAATTTTATAACCATAAGTCCCCGAGTAGAATATGCCTGGACATAACAATGCAGCATCGGTAGCGTTCCTATCTAATGGAAATGGGAAACTCCCAAAGTTTATACCGGGACCCAAGTGGGGTTCAGCACTTTGATGCCAATAAGATACCGTTTATGCCTTTATTGATGACGTAGTCAGAGAGATATCGGCTATTACCCTGGCCTATTTTCATGCGTGGTGATGAAAGCATGTTACCAGGAAAAAAGATTAATCTACACTTTGTAACCAAGTAATAAAATAGTAAAAGAAATATGGCAAACGAAATGATCGTTTGGGCCGAAATTGTTGCCACGCTGATGTAAATACCACTGCCATTGCTCAATTCTGGGACATGAAAAGAATGCTAAATTGGCCGTAAAAAAAGGATAAAAGTAATTTTTATCCCCAGGTAAAAAAAGCTATGTTGGATATGCCAAATATGATACCCTTTCCAAGCATGGATTGCATTGGGCACAGGTATATCCCAGTGGATACCGGATATTGTTGGACAACCAGAGCGATATGTACAAGGAATTAGTAAAGAGATATTTCTTAGGAGTAGAAGCCCCTCTATGGTCAGAAACCATCAGTAATATTGATGGAATTGGAATATTTGCATTCCCAAGGATGATAGGCTATTTCCAGCTCAGCTTGAGTCTGAAAGAAAATAGAATTGGGAAAATTATAAAGTAAGGTTAGGCCATCAGGCTCCGTATTTGATAAATGATGTAAAATAACTATCCTTCCGACTATTTGAATGGAAAAAGGAGTAAGTAACCTATAAACTAATTGATAAAGACTAATAATTCATTTAAGCAAGATTTTAAGACTAGAACGTAATATTTTAATATTTGTAATGCCTCTAATTACAGATTTTCCTGTTTTAGCTATTTATCCAAACTTAAATACTAAACAAATGAAAGCTCTTATTTTAGTTTCTCTATATTCTTGGACAATTGGTGTTATCCCAAGAATAAATGATCCGATAACCCCAAAGCTGAAGTAGCTACACCATGCAAAGTGTTACTATAATGGAACACCATTTATTTAACACGCAAAGGCTGGAACTTTTGAAGTTTAGGACGAAACAAAACAAGCCCCATTGCATAATGGGCTTTACTTATTACGCCAAGGACTCCAAAAGAGGGTTGGCTACACAATAAGGCGACCTATAGTTTTTTGAGCCTTTTAACGGAGGCGCGGATCAATCCTCTTTTGGTTGCACAATGGGTATTTAAGGCCAAAAGAATTGTTGTGGAGGACGCTAAATCCACTCGGCCGCTCCCTATAAAATTGTGACAACAACTATTCTATTCTTGATATAGCCGATCTGGTAATGATAGACCCAGTAAAAGGCACCGCTTAAGCATTCCTTTGAAAGCCAAGTTTAAGCGATTTTGGGGAGTAGATCAAGGAAATCAAGGAGCCTATCCTTGTTCATTACCCAATTTTCTGATACATAATGAACCGTATGAACAGTCCAAAATTTCTAATAGGGGAGAGTTATGGGAACTTTTAGGAATGCCGGATTAATGATACTTAACCACTTAACAAGGCAATAGCCATGAAGGTGTAAATAATGGTATCTTGCTGTTTTCGACCTACGACCTTACTATTTCCACCGAATGACGATTTGGCCATATATTGTTCATTTTCCTCTATGCGGCTACAGCCTGGTATCAATAATAAATACAGACAACCGGAGAATGTATTTGAGTTCCTAAAAAAGTAAGATCTTTTACGAAGATGATACAGACCCCTGCCCTGTTAAAAGGAGAATCAAATTTCCCGAGAATGAAAAAGCAACATTGCATGCCAAAATTAGCATACTACACCGGTACAGATAACCGATACTGGTCAAAGCTGATCTAAGGTTCCAGCATCGGAAAATTTTTTTGCGCAGACAATTTTTCAGAAATCAAGGTGAGGTAGTTGGTAGTTGGATTCGTCGATTGTAGCATCAACGAAGATATTTTATCCCAAAGAAGGTAGTTCATGAACGCCACAAAGTTTTGGCCATTTCTCCAGCCTATATCAGTGGGATTTTTGATTATTTTTACGGTTGACTTAAAAGTGATTAAAATTTAATTGTACTCTAATTACCGCGGGCCGAAGGGATTGGATTTTTAAATGGGATTGGTCCCACAAAGGAATGAAGATGGGGCACTTCGGCCGGCAATTAATAACCGGTATTGGATATGGCTCACGGCCCTATCGCGGTGATCAACATGAAAGTTTTTGTAATTGAACGGCATATACGACCTAGCTACCGTTTTCTATGGAGTCGAGCCATAGCTTAATCATTTAGGCCTTAAAAAGGAAATCAAAAGATCATATCATATGGAAATAATTATGAGGGGC
>Ga0163217_1063107_pt1 | contig 10245 bp, 31 predicted proteins | sample SynspAceP_FD_185933 | JGI IMG/M metagenome (GOLD analysis project Ga0163217, IMG submission 185933) | Saline lake microbial communities from Ace Lake in Antarctica - Synechococcus sp. Ace-P (PacBio error correction) | ecosystem: Environmental > Aquatic > Non-marine Saline and Alkaline > Saline ...
CTGTCACAATTACTCTAGTGCAACGGCTTGAGCCTTTCACACAATATTCTCAACAAAGAAATCAAGGCAGAAAAACGCGCTAAGATAAAGTATATAACACAATAGATACAGTTGTGGTTGGATAGCAAAAGCTGGTCAATGTCTAATTAAGTCAAACTCATTCTGAATAGCTAAGTGCCAGTACACTTAAACAATCCACCCCAAACAAAGCCACTGCAAGCAACCGAACACCAGACCCCTACGACCAAACAACAACCTTAAAACCCAACATCCCCCAAAACGATTCTCAACAACAAAAACCAACCGCACCCTGAACACCAACCCCCCCTAAACCCCATAACTCCCAGAAAGACACAAACCCATCAAAAACCACACCCACCACAAACCTAACTACCTGCTCGGCCTATCGTGATCAATAGCAAAGCCAAGCTCACTATAAAATTAACCACCAAAACAAGCACCGCACCACCAAAAACACCACACGCATAAAAACCAAGACGCCAAGACACTATATGACCTTACTACTCACGATCCAATAACCCTCCACAACTAAATTTAAACTCCCTTAAAAAACGTTACTGCCCCCAAACACAAACCATCCAACACCATCACCGAATAACCTACCCCAAAAAACAACTAACACCATAAGATAAAAACACAAACCCCACAATAGCCCAAACAAGCATCCAACACAAAACAAACAAGCAAACCAAAAAACAACCACACACCTAATATAAAACATTAAACACCATCAAAAACTGACACGGCAACCTCACAAACCAATCCCACCTCTCGCCCACTCAAAAACGTAACCAATATCTTCTTTACGACGACAAACAGCTCCCCTAAACGCCACCCCAGCCCAACTCACTCCATGCCAACACGTAAGTCGACCCGCCCCAACACGAACGTAAACCACCGCAAAAATCATCAAATCAAGAAAGCCCAATCATAACCACCCCAAACCCAAGCAATCCAACCCACAATAAACCACCGCCAATCAAATAATCAAAACTAACCCACGCCAACGAAAATTCGCCCATAACAGCTGACCGCCAGCACTCTTAGTCCACAAAATCAGCCTAACAGCCCACCGCTCTTCATCCCATAAACAGCCATACTTCATTAAAAACAAATAACTCTAATCCGCAAATACTACACCATGCCCAAACATAAATAGCGCACCTCCACAATACAGTCTCGTCCCTTGACTCAAGCACAAAGCGCCAGCCTAAAACAACCGCCTACATCTCAACCAACCAAAACAGCCCGCACAAAATTTCCCTCACAATTTCTCGCACCAATAGACACCCACCCAAACCCACAACACCCCCAAACGCCTGAATTGCCCCAACCAGCACTCACAAAAGATAAATCAACTACCTCAAATCATCATCAAACACAATCCACCATCTCCAAAAATTCACAAACTCTCTTAACTTTAGACAAATCAAACGGCCAACCACCCAAAACTGCGAACAGCAAAAACACAATCCGACAGTAAAAACATGCGGACCAACCCACAAACCAAATATAGACCCATAAACACCCAAGTTTATAACAACAAGAAAAACAACCAAACCTATGATAGCCACACACAAAACCGGCACACCATAAAATGCACACACTCTGCTACCAAAGCCGTCAACACACCATCTCTGAATACAAAAACGCCCACCCCTCCACACAAACAACTACCATCAAACATGAAGGACCCACAATACACCAACACAGAAAACCACCCCACCACAAACCCAACCCAACTACCGCACCTACACAAAGCTACCAAAAAACCCCTTAAACACCAAAGTTCAACCTCTTCAAACCATCCACCTCACAAAAGCCATTCCCACCACAATCTGCCCAAACCACAACAAAACCACACTACCCTCAAAACCCAACACCACCCGAAAACCCAATCACCTACAATGAAACCAAACACACAACAACCCCCACAACACAAAAGAAACCCAATACAAGAAAAACACGCACATCTCCCAACACACAACCAACCCGAAGCAAGAACCCTAACTACAATAGCCAGTTCACGACAGAAAACCCGTACAACTAGCACACAACCAACACCCCACGATACCGCAAACATCCAAACCAAGCAACAATACAAACCAAACCTCGCAAACAACGCAAAACATATAACAATCAATAATCAACCACGCAACCACCCAACTAGAACTTCATAAAACCACCCATACCACAGACAACAAAATCCACAAAAAAAGAACAAGCACACCACAACCAACAAAAAAACGCACAAAACGCTATACCTGCAACAACAGCCGTCGGGAATCAAACCAATAACTACAAATACAATAACCGCCACATCATAACAACACAACAACCATTTCACCCACTCACCGACCGCAAGACCCCAACTGCCAAACACAAACCAAACAAAAACCAATCCTAACCCAAATCTCAATTCAAGAAATAAACCAAAACACCAATAATAACCGGCAGCACGAATCTACTACAAAAACAAACAAATACCCATTCAACACAAAACCAATAAGCCAACCATAACTGTACACCGCCAACACAAAAAATTAAACCAAAAAACCCCATGACAGAAATAAACTGACAACACCTACCAGCCTACAAAAGCAAAAACCGGACAAAGAAAACCCCGACAAAAAGCCTAAAACACACCCAAACCAACCAATAAAAAAAAAACCACACCATCGCTATACACCCAACCAAAACCAAATACACAAAAAAACACAAACACAAGAAAACTACAACAACACACACGCAAAATACAAAGCAAAGCTACCACCCAAACACAACAACACGAAAAATAACCAAAAACACTAATATCAACAGACACCCGAAAGCACACATAGCACCTTACATCGAAACCAACCCAAAATGAAACCACCCAAACAAATATCAAACACAACCCCGCACAAAACCAGCGAACAATCCGACTCAAAAGCACAAACCATGCGCACCACCATAAACCCACCACCGCCACAAAAAAAAATAAAATCATCAAAAATCAACTCATAAAAACCTATCAAGAAACCTCCTACCAAAATTAACCCCACACCCTAATCACACCAATAAAACCCACCGCCTAAAAACATCCCTTACCACAAACAAACTTACAATAAAAAAAAATAGCTACCAACCACAACATCACCGAATACACCCGCAAATCAACCAATACACTATAAAAAACAAAAAATAAATAGTCCAAAACACATCAACAATACCAAAACCCAACCGCCCAAAACGAAAAAATCCCACAACACGAAATCAAAACACACGCTACCCCCACAATCAAAAACAAGCCAAAAACCCAGTCAAAAGAAAAAAAATACATTAATGTGCAATAACGCAACACACCTACCAACCCATATACACCACACAACACCCAACACCAATACCATACCACCAACCAAAACAAATCGTAACACATGACCCAAAAACCTGATAAACTCGAAACCATACCACACCAAACCAAAAAAAGCGAGAAAAAGGAACAAGCAAACAACAGCAAAAAAAAAATCAAAAAAACCCAAAACAAAACCAGTCAAAACACAAACAAAGACTAACACCACAATAACCATCACAACAACACTCCCAAAAAAGCAACAAAAACCTAACCAAAAACAATTACAAAAAAAAAAAGCCACACCACACCCTGCATACCCAACAACCCACCAACCAAACCACAGAAAAGAACCCAAAACCCACGGCCGACAAACCAACCAAAATAACAAAAACCCCCGAAAACACCCAAAACACAAAAAAACCCACACACAACACCAAACCCAAAACGAAAAAACACAACCAATCCATATCACAAAAAACCAGCACAAAACCAACCAACAAAAAAATACAACAAAACACACACAAAAAACACAACACAAACCAAAACACCAAAACAACCAACACAGCCACAAAAACAAAACCCACAAAAACAGAATAAAAACACGACCCCCAAGACCCAAGCCAAACAACAAAAAAGCCACACTCGAAAACAACCCACCCAAAAAAAAAACAACACAAAGAAAAAACAGCACATCAAACCAAACCTATAACCGCCCAAGATAAACAATACAACAACCAAGCCCAAAAACTCCAACCAAAACCAAACGACAACGACAAAAAAAGAAAAAACAAACGAACAACCAAACAAAACAACCACGAAAAACAGATTATCCTAAAACCAACAACCAATGAACACAAACCCCCCAACAATAAACAACAACCAGACCAACAATATACACAACACAAAACCACCCATCACAAACACAACACATAAAAAACAACGAAAAAAAACCAAAAAACACAAAAAACCCCCAAAAACCCCCACACACAAAAACACAACAAACAAATAAAAATAACGCAAACACACAACCACCCCACCCGACAACAATGCACGCACATAAAAAAAACCGACAATAATAACAACGCAACCTCGAAAAAACCCTAAACACGCAACCGCCAACAGCACACACACCAAACACCAATTAAGACCAAAATAGTTCACCCAAAACCACTATCCCCAACGAATTACACACCAACAACTAAAATCCATATAACGGAACCCTAACACAAACCAAAAACTACACAAATAAACCCACACATATACCCGCCCTACACATCCACCCACAACCAAACAAAACCAACCACCGAGCCCCCACCACTCACAAGAAGCAAATAAAACACACAACTACAAGCACCGCACCACACACGCAAAACCCATACTAAACGCTTTCAACGCACTATCGAGAAACCAAACCCCCAACTCCCAACAACAACACGAAAGGAAAAGAAATCCACTACACCACACTTAACATAACAAACACCTACGCAAAACCCTGCAACACGCACAAACCAACGTAAGTCGGACCCAAGCAACCATTCCCAACCCACCGCACCCGTCAACATAGCCCACAAATGTATAAAATCACTGAAAAAAAAAAAAAAACGACCAGCCCACACATAGCACATATGCCCTAACCTACTCGGCTTACGCCACAATAACAACACAAGAATTAACGTACTGAAACCTAACACTCCCAATAAACAAAACCGTGCCAAAACACCATCCCCTACAAACCTGCAACAACAATAGCAAAACCTCTAAAAACGGTACACACAAATCACAAAAACCACACGTACTATCACAGCATAAACACCGAGCACGACGCTATTCAAAACCGATAACAACCAAATAAAACAACCACTGACCCACCCCCAATAATCCGTCCACCAAAAAAAATAAAAAGAAACACTAACGCCCCAACCCTCGAACCTCACCTATGAAATATCTCCCTCAAAAAAAGTCTAACAAAAAGCGTAATCCAACCCCAACTCCATAACAAGCCAACACTCAACAAAAACCCCACCCCCAACCAACCGTTTCCGGACCACCAGACTCAACCCAAAATACCACTACCACCACTGCCACAAACCCAAACACAGATCCCCCAAACCACACTAACACAACACAACAAGCCAAATACCCCGATAACACCACTCTAACTCACCCGAGAGATATCAATACATACACCACCACCAACGACAAAACCAAAACAAAAGCCCCCACACAAAAACAAAAACAACACACATCACCCCAACCACGCCTATAACCACAAAACCCCCAAAAACACACGACTAACAACCCACACACCCCACCCACCAACCAAAAAAAACAACAACAAACCCACAACATAAACTCCAAAACACAAAAAAAAAACAACACCCTATCAAAAAAAAATAAAAAAAAAATCACTACCCCCACCAACCAACTAATAACATCAGAGGACAATATCCACCTCACAACACCAAAAGAAAACGCCCAACCACCCTAAAACCAACAACAGTCACCACCAACCAAACCACCCCACCACTCACAAACCAAAAAACCAAACCCACACCATTAGACGCAACCCAAAGACACTACCACACAAAAGACAACACCAACACAAACAACACACAAAAAAACCACCACACCACAAAACCATCAATACATAAGCAAACAAACCAAACACAACGGATGCAACACACACACCCCAACCACCCACTCATCAACCGAACACCACCCACACACAAACAACTCAAACCTACACCCCCAACACACATTGCCAACAAAGAAACCAACCCCAACCCAAACACCCCCTGCCCGAAACCAACCTCCATTAAAAACAACCCCAACTAAAAACCCCACACCCCACAAACAACACGCCCGCCCATCGATCAAGTCAAAACCAAGCCACAAAAAACACCAAAAACACCACCTAAGCCCAAAAAACAACACACCAAAAGACAAACCTCCAACATCTAACTAAGACTAACACCACACCAATAACCCCCGCACGAAATGACTCCAAAACACCCCCCAAACACAATAACCTAACCAACACCACCACAAACCACACCCAAAAAAAAAACAGCCAAAAAAACACAAACCCCACCTCAAACACACCACACGAAATAACAAAACAAACAACCAAAAACAACCACATCACCAAAACAAAACACCACAATAACACACCAGCCCACAACGCAGATCCACCCCACCCAAACAACCAAACCCGACACGACACACCCCCAACCCACCCACCCCAACTCACCCCCCACCATACACCAAAAAAAAAAAAAAAAAAAAAACAAATACCCCCCAACCACAAAAACCACCCAAAAACAACAAACATAAACCCAACAGACACCCCAAACCGCAACAAAACCAAACGCCAGCAAAACACCCCAAACAGAAAACAAAATACCGCACCAACTAATCCCAAACTATCAAACCCCACCCACCACAAAGCACAAACCACCCCCAATCCAAACACATAAGCAGAAAAGCAAAACCAACCATGTAACCACCATCCACAAACAAAAACATCCCCCACCAAAAACCCCCCGCTTACCTACAACAAACCAACACGAACCCAACACCACCAAAACATCCCCACAAACAATCCAACAACCCACCAAAACACCCCAACCCACACCACTAACAAATCCCCCAAACCCAACCCAACCACCACAAAAAAACAAACTACCTCAACACACCATAACTCAATCCAACCACTCCAACAAACACAAACACCTAACAAAACAAACAACCCAACACCTCAAAAACCAACAGAAAAACCATCAACTCAACATAACAAACGACCAACGCCACTAATACAAAAATAAACCACAAAACATCCAAATACAAACAAAAAAAACAACCAAAAACCATAGAGCCACACAAAAACCACACAAAAAACAACACCCCCACAAAACCACACAAACCCAAAATAAAAAACCCACCACCCCCACACAAGACAAACACAAAAACAAAACCCACCACAAACACCAACATCAAAAACCCCCTCACCAAACCCACACCCAACACCCCCACCAAACCAAACCCCACACAACACCCCTCAAACACCACCCACAAAGCCAAAACCGTAATCCACAATACCCAATACCACAACCAAACCAACACACGCCCAACCAACCAACACCACCAAAACCCAACACCACAAACGCCCAATATCAACACAACACCCTCCAACAACACAACATGAAGAAAAAAAGACCCAGACGAAGAAGTAACCATCACCGACGCATACGTTACATCAACGGTCAACCCTAACAAACCCAATCAACTGAATTACCAGATTGCACGCACAATAAAATCGCCCACGACAAACAACTTAGCACCAAGACCCATCACATCCCCAAACATGCCAAACCTTAAGCAACAAATAAACCTAAACCCGCTAAAACCAAAACATGTAAACATCAATGAACTAACCAACTCAACCTACCCACTATAATTCTCAATGTAAAACCGCTATCATTACTTCATTCACAAACAACAAAAAGCCGTTCAACTTAACAAAATACAACAATGTCACTTAGGCCCAGCAACCAACCACAATAATAATTTCCAAACACCCTAACTCCTAAAAAACACCACGAACAAACCTAATAACACAAATACGAAAAACTGCGCTCAACATCATACAACGAACAACACCTGCACATCCGCACGCACCAACCTCAAGACCTCCTTAACGCATTAACGCCCACAAACCAAAACAAAATACGCAACCAACCAAAACTCAACAAAAAAAACCCAGAAACACAATAAACCCAGCACCACAACACGAAAACAAAACAAATACACCATTTCAACATCAAAACAATAGGTCGCAAACGCCATAATTCCACATACCCCCAACACAAAAAAATAACCAAGAACCGCCATGAGGCTAAAGAAGTAGCTTTACAACAGCACCATCCTTACCAAAAGCAAAAACCGTACAAAAACCCTATTCAAAAACCGCTAATACTATCACCTCAATACTCCAAGCCAAAACACGAATAAAACACACGGCATACACCCAACAAACAAATTACCTACAAAAAGACAGTTCAAACAACAAAAGATAAATCACAAGCCGACAACAAAAATCAAAGCTAAACCAACCACAAACACATACAAGCACAAAAAACCAAAAAAGCACTAAGTGACAACAACATGCCGCATATGCGGACGTTACAAGCATGCGCACATCGAAGAACAACCCAACATTAGATATAATGCCACGCCAAACCGAAAACCATCGACAACCCGCCCAACAGTACAAAACCACGAATCACCCAACCAAAAACACAAGAACCTACGCACCACGCGAAAAAGCGCACCACGACCCCACGAAAAAAAAATTACTTAAAACTTCATCAAAAAACCCAATCCAATAAAACTCTTCAATTAGACCGTTCACCCAAAGAGGAACCCAGGCCATACGCCCTAATCTACAATCCCACAAACCTCCACGCGGAGCCAAAAAGCTATGCCTACCACAAACAAAACTGTTACATCAGACGGTCACGCCACCGAATCGAACATCATCCCTTATAGTGCATTTCAACGGCACGACCAAAACAAGTAAAAAAGCAGAACAAAAAAAAATACCAAAAGATCGGACACAACAAACAACGCTAAAACCTTAAGCCTCTCTAAATTCAAATATAAACCCCTATCATTAACATCGAATCAATTAATGCTTAGCAACGCAGCCTTCCCACATACAAAAGCACAAGCCAGAAAAACCGCCCAAAAAAAAAAATACATGTGAAATGGGCAAACTAACCAAATTGGCGTCCTGGCACCTACCTGGAACCCAAGGGTAACACAACAGCAGATTCACCCAAGCACCAAGGTCATACTCGATCGCACCGAAGGACAAATCAAACACAATAAGCCCTAAAACCATGACATACGGCCATCGGAACCAACTCGGGCGAACACCACGTAGACCAAACAAGTCGTAAGTAATATAGTAACCAAAACTACAGGCAAAAAAAACGAATAAAACCCATATTAGCAAAACCATGGCAAAATCAGCAAATCAAAGGAATCTAAAGTAGAGCCACAAAATTCTGGCATCACTAAAATTCACCGGCCAAAAAGACATACAAAAAACCAAAACATTTTAAGCCAAAAATAAAACACCACCACACCCTGGCAAATGCCAGTCTCAAAACCACGAATGCCAGATGGGGCCACAATATAAGGAAATTCCTGATAACACGCGGATTTCGTTAAAACCATTGACCAAGTATAAATAACAACCCCGGCCCACCAAAACCAGCCCGAAAACGTCTCCTTTATCAGTTATCCGAAAACCACCAAAATGCAAACCATACAACCAGAAATCCTCGGTAGAACCAAAAACCACATGCAATACCCAATACTTCAAAATTTCACTTATAAAAAACGCACTATTTGCTAATTTCAGATAGCCATGATTCTAAATTCAAAAATAAAGACAAGCTATGAATACTATCACAATCGAAAAAATAACTTCACTCACACTTGAAGATCCGGCAACGAACCGAAGTAACAAACTGTACACATAGCCTTTCACTAAGAAAGCAGAAGTCCCGACAACAAGTAACAGAAGAAAAAACTACACCTCTTTCAATATTCCCAATGCCAAGAGCAAAGGCCATTTATTTAAACCACATCTCAAAAACGGATCCTCCAACCCATTGATAAAAAAACAACTACAAGAATTAAATTAACAGGACACAAAAATCCCAAGACGGGTAAAAATCGCACAAGATAAATGTATGCGAAGTATCCAAGGCACCCCCCTTAACGCCAAAAAATATCCACAACAATGCCAATGTGGGCTGACAGAAACTGAACTTGGCGAGGATAAAACTATAAAGAACAAACTGAAGTCGGCCCAACAAATA
>Ga0163217_1011120_pt1 | contig 10244 bp, 14 predicted proteins | sample SynspAceP_FD_185933 | JGI IMG/M metagenome (GOLD analysis project Ga0163217, IMG submission 185933) | Saline lake microbial communities from Ace Lake in Antarctica - Synechococcus sp. Ace-P (PacBio error correction) | ecosystem: Environmental > Aquatic > Non-marine Saline and Alkaline > Saline ...
AAAAAGAGAAAGAGATTGCACCAAAACGACGCTTTAAAAAAAAACCGTAAAAAAAAAAACCCGTCCAAAAAAACCACGCTTTCATAGGCAGGCTTTTGCCCCGGGGCGGGAAACCCATTCCCCAGGCGTAAGGTGCGGCGCAGTTTTTTCCCCTGGCAGGCCGCTCCTGAACCGCCTGGGTCCCAAGTTTCTTGGCGGGCACAACCAATCGTCCACTATGCGTTTTCGAATTGTTGGAAGAGTCGTTTCAACAGACACTTGCATGGAGAAATTCGCTCAAAATGCAGGTTGCGGACAATGGATGAGATTTTTTAACGGCGTTTAAAAGCTCTCCCGCGACACGCCGGGGAGGGGCCGCACGAAAGCACTTGAAAAATTAAAGCCGGCAGTTTATCGACGGTTTTGCCGTGCCGAGAGAATCACCTGTTTTGCCAAACAAGCAACCTGTTTGACGGCGCCAAAACGCCCATCAGACGTCCACTGGGAATACCAGGTCTGCAATTGCATTTTTCGGGCTGGGCCCGCAAGTTTGTTCGCCTGCACGCCGCACAAAGGAGGCGGAGTCGCCACGGGCAGGTCAGTAATGTCGCCGGCCCAGACTTCACAATCACCGCGACTTGTGCGACCGCGCTCACCTTCTAAAACCCAGCGCCTTTAAAGTGCAGTTCAACCGCCCATAGGTGGTTGGTTTTTTATATAGGCCAATACACCAGATGCCCCGGTGACCGGCGATTCAAATGGGGCTTCTTTGCCGCCGTCGCCGGCGGGCACGGCCATGGCCAGCTGGAGGTAATGGAATAGGCGATGCAGCGGTGTGGTTGGAGTGACATCGCAACCAGCAATCGCAAATCAGGCACCGTAACGCAGCCCAGGCCAGACGCGTTATAGCCGCGTGTCGGGTGTACGACCGGCAGATGGGACCGATTCGGCCATCGTCGCGGCCTCCAGTGGCTTTTTAATCTGGCAAGCCCTCTGGGTGAAGCGCCCACACGCCGGAAGCACTCGACGGGCATGTTGGCGGTGGATTGTAATCTTGTAATGGCCAGACCGCTGAGGTGCTCGAGGCGGCGGGCAACCCGCCCCGCGAGGATTCGTCATGAAAAGGCTCACCTAACATAGTACATTCACGGTGATGCAACAGGGCTTAATCTTAGAGAGTTTACGCCGTATACGGGTGGCGGGCCGAGAATACGTCGTGCGGACTGTCTTTAAAGAATAGCTTGTGCGGCTACTATGACGAAAGACCAACCTGTTGCATTTTATATTCCGATACGCTTTGGGTCTATATAAACCTTTTTCTTTCAGAAACCGCAAAAAAAAACCCCGCCGGCGGCGAACCTGCAGGGCTTTCCAAATAATAGGTGCGGGTGGAGGGAACTTGAACCCCCCCATCTCTCGATACCTATGAACCGTAAATCTGGCGTGTTCTACAATTCCACACACCCGCATAATTCTTTTGGCACCCGCCTGATTTTGGGCTGCCGCAGATCCACACTTCTACCCTAAACAAAAAAAACCGAACCGGTTCCCGCTGTTTGCAAGGGTCCGGATCTGGCTCGAAGCGGGTAAACAATGGGGTGGAGCGGAAGGGGACTCGAACCTCGACCTGCAGGAGGTCACAATCCTGAGCTCAATACCAACTGAAGCTAGCGCCCACCATATACACACGCAGAAGCGTAGAAACACGCATCAAAACACTTGGAAGACTTTTGCTGCCCCTGACCGAAGCTATGGTGCGCCTCGCAGGACTCGAACCTGCGACCACGGGCTTAGAAGGCTGTGCTCTATCCAGTGAGGCTAGGCGGCATTAAAACCGCTTGCCCACTGAACAGTCAGAAAAGTGTCGGGGTAGAGAGCTTGAACCTCGCCGACATCCTGGCTCCCAAAAGCCAGGGCGCGCCTACAGGCTGCGGCAATACCCGCGTCTGAAGACTGCCACACAAACGTGTGTCCAGCAGAAGTTTGGCGGCAGATATTAGGCCGGCGACGAGGGCCTTCGTCAACCATCATTTAAGTTTGTTTAAAGAACAAAGACGCCGCAGTGAAACGCGCCTCAAGCCTGTTCGGAATCCGGCGTTAATTGCGTGAACCCGGAAGGCATGCGACAATGACTGAGAGTCTTTTAAATCGACCAATTCTAGCGTCCAACCCATAAGACGAACCATGAGCGCCGTAACTGATATAAAGTGGAAAAGAAGATTGCCACCTGCCAGGTTCGCCATCAGGTGGCCGAAGGTGTACCAAAGCCCGCCCTCGACAAAGGGTCTTAGGGCGCCTGGCCTGGGGCGGTGTTCTGGTGGCGCATGCGATGCTGCAAATCCACAGGTTTTACGTGGGCAACAGCGCCCAAAGCCTGCGGAGGCGGCAAGGCATTGTGTCGCTGTTCTTGTAGCGATTTAGCGACAGGATAACCGCCCCTCGTGTCAGCAGACAATGCTCTGGAAAGCCTGTAGCGACGAGTTGAAACTGACGCACGCCACTGGTAGCACGGCATATTGTGCGTGGACAACTGCCCTTTTGCCCGCCCAACTGGACGCCGACCGCCATGTTGCTGGTAAGATTTCGACGGGATAAAACGTGGGTGACGGCTTTCACCCGTTCAACGTCGGCCGCCTACGTCAGCGCAGACCCGTTTATACCCGCGCCTGTAAACACCGGGCTCGGTATATCACCGCTACTAGATCCATGCATAAGGCGACCTCCCTACAAAGGCCAGCACGGTTCGTCAGTGTAGGCGCTTTCTAACATCGTTGCCGCCCATGTAGCATGGAACTCCGCTACTCGGAAAGGCGGTCACCATTACCGTGTGCGCACCGTTTTAAACAGCGGAATCTGGAGCGTTTTTGTGGCGTGACGCCGATAATATTGATTGCCCCGCGGTGGGCAAACCCGGCTGATCAAGGCGGAAGTGGGTAGAAACAGGGTGGCGACAGTGATGATGTGGGCATTAAGCCGGATGGAAGACGCACTCTGCAGGCGAACGTGGATTTCGCCGCTGCAGTGGAGCGCGCCGCCTAACATTACTGGCCGGTGACCCAGGTGGCGTTGGCCCTATGACCATCTGCTACTTTGGCTGCAGAACGAACATTGCACGCAGCAAACATATCCTGAAAACGAATAATTGATGGCCACTCTTGCCTCAACGATTACAAGAGAGAGCAAGCCGAAAAAAATCTTGCCTTGGCGATGACATTTCGACCTGCCCTCGTCAATGCACCATTTCGCTCGTTGGCCCTGGGCAAGTTTTGCTGCAGTAGAGAGCCCCTTGCCTGCACTATTATGTATATTGTCCCGGCCTTAGCATGCGGCCGGGGCGTTGGCCAGAATGGGCGCCCAGACCCAACGCTTTTACATCTGAAACGTCGTGCAGTGGCGGCCGGGAGCACCACGGTAACCTGATGCTGTCTCAACCTGCTGAATGGCCCGCCTCAGTGATGGCATTTCGAACACAGGCGGACAGCACTACGCGGCGTTCCTGCATCGACCCAACTTTAGACGCTTTGACGTCTCCAACAAATTCAAGGCGGATGCCGTGACGCCAGGAAATACCTCAAGGATTGGGTCAGGAATTTCCAGCGCAATGGCTATCGACCACGCTCAATGCCTTCGATTGAATGTATCACTACCATTTTGCGGGTCAGTGGGCTTCAGTATAGGGGGTAATAATCGCGCAACTTTTGTTGGGCTCCTAATGTCGCCAAGCCCTTCGCACAAGGGCACCTTGCACTGCTGATCCACCGGAGTCGGAAAAACCATTATCAATGGTTACTTCGTGCAACGCAGTCCGCTGAGACTGCGATGGTAACCGCACCACGAACTCGATAATCGCGATCAGGCACAGGCGTAACCCCAATCCACGATCTAAGCTTGGGCATCAGAAAGCGCAACGTGGCCGCAGCGACCGGACTCATCGTCCATGGCCGCAGCTTCCCTCGGGGTAACCTTTTTCATCGCGTCGCGACTGGAGTGAAACGTAAGCGCTCCGATCGCACCGCTTCGCGCGGCCGCGACCGAACATAGCAGGAATGTTTCCGTTTTGTCCATCTGTGTTGAACTCGGTACAATTTGCCGATACGATAGGCTTATTATTGATCCATGAACATCTCTTTGCGCTAAATATGGATTAGCGCGTCGGCGTAAAATGTCCTTTTGTATTTGATTCCGCAACTGATTTTTTCTGGACTTTGCCCATTGGTTGTTGGCGGGGTAAGCGTGTCAACAAAAAACAAAAAACCGCGTTTCAGGTTGCTTGCTACTGTGGCGAGCTTGTCAATGACAACTACAAACAGCACATTCGGGCTTCTTTCGAACTTAGGCACGCGGCTTTCAAAACCAACTTGAACGGCCGCACACCCTGCGGGAAAGTCGGGGTGTGACACACCGATCACCGGCCGACTTCCAACAACGCCAACCATGTTCATCGATAACCTGTCTCAACTTCCTTTCGGGATAAACGTTGAAACCACCTGAAATCACAAGTCTTTGGTCACGACCAACTATGATGGATGTACCCGGCGCTCATCGAGCATGGCGAGATCGCCGTTACGAAGGAAGGCCGGTCCATCAAGAAGTTCCGGCGCGGGGTTTTCTCCGGGCATTACGCGCAATAACGCTGGACACATTAAGGCCGCGCAACTTCCAACATCCACGTATCGGCCGGCCGCGATTGTTCTTGCTGAGTCTCGGCATCGGTGATTCGAAACTTCGACGCCGGATAAAGGCATGCAACGGGTACCAGCAAGACGCTACCATCGTAAGATTCGGAAGGTAATCATATTTTTTTTCAGTCATCCCGTACGATTCAAAATGGCGCAACCCCGGTACTGCTGGTCCGGAATGCATTTGTGAGTGTCCGGGTGTCCGATCCAGGGTGCAGAACCAGACGTAAACAAACGATATGAATTAGCGGTTGAGCTTCAAGGGGTCAGGCGTGGGTCTGCAAAAGGCGGGTATAAAATGTTGGCGACACCCTAATGGAGCACGGTGCCAATCCGCCAATAGGCGCCAATAAGTTGTCCGACGTCAAACCGGGGGCAAAAAAGTCCCAAGTGCTGGCGCCGGACATCAGGCCAACACCACGTTTGCATGGCTACCAACAAACCGTGAGGTAAAATAAAATAGGCCAGGGCATGAATCCAACCGTCGGTTTTCGGTAAAACGCCATGCGCTCTGCCAACGTTTTGGCATTAAGAGGCCTCGAGGTCTTACCCGGTGGGGTCAAGGCATGGCGCCTTCTGGAGCTGTCCAGTCGTACCAGAAGTATAAAAATAGCCGCCAGATCGCCATCACCCTGGCTTCAATACCTGACAGAAAAGGTGTCTGCGCCGGCGGTCTTTTCCATCAACGTTGCGTCACCCGCCTTTGTACCCAAGTGGGACCACCTGAGGGCAGCCGGTATCTGCGCAACCCTGGCTGGCCGCTTGCACAGAGGGAATCGGCGACGGCAAACAACAGAGCTGGCTCCTTGCATCGCCTAAAAAGTACCCGATCTCTGACGCGGTATAACCCGTGTTCAAGGGCAAAATACAAGCACCACCGCATGCGGCAAACAAGCCAGGGTAAAGCACGATGGCCACTGGGCTTTTGTCGAGCCTGGCACAGGCCAACCCGATCGCCTAAACTGACCCGGCAAAGAATTATCAAAGTAGCCGGCCAGAAGTGGCGCTCATATTCGAGAATGCCTGAGCATAGGTGGTAGTTTGCGCCTTACGCTGGGCTGTGCGATAAACATTTTTGCATTTTTGGCGAGCGCGCATCATCGGGTTTGAGAGGTCTTCAACAGGTTATGGCTCATTTTTGCAGACCTCTCCTTTGAGCAGCTTGCGGCTGGCGCGGCGGCTAGACTTCAACGACGGCCTGATGAACACACACCCAGTGGGTGCCGCTGTGCGTGTATTGCTGCTTTTATTCGGCGTGTCAATGTTGCGAGTACTGACAGGTAAATTACCATAAGCCGCGGCAGATTGCTTCCATGCCTTGCCGACGTATCGCCCGAGCCCAATTGTGCGGTGCAGTTCAGCCCCATTACCCAGATGAAAGCGGGCAACCGGGGTTCAGTGGGCGTGGCCGGTCTAGTGGTTTTTTTCTTTCAGTAAGTACACGTTGCCGCCAACGGTTTAATTGACGCCTACTGGAGACGGCTGCCCGAAGCTCTTCGTTCTTTTGTCCAACGCAGGATGCCATGCCAATATGGTTTGAGTGTTGGGCCTGGGCTTCCTGGGCATTAGCATGCCGCATCATGGAGCAGGTCGTTTCCCCAAACCAGTGTATGCCGAAAAATCTGGGGGCACCGGGCGATAAATGTCACAAAGTATTTTCGAAAGTTAGGTACTCTTTACGATATCAGTTCTGCACACCTGCTTAGTCAGAAAATTTTTACGCCCAGGAATGACAGGTGCCCCCGCGAACCCAACCTGACAAGTTACTGGGATACCGAGATAGCCCGCCGTATCAGCGGACTCAGAGTCGCTCAGAGTGATCGTAGGCTGTCACTTATCCCCAGAATAGGGCTGAATCTGGCTTAGGCAATCCTTTGTTGAGCCGCAACCTTCACAAGAATCAAGCGGTTCATTTCAGCCAATAGCGGGGGTGGAGAAAACGCCGAAAAAAAACGGCGGTCCCGGCTATTCCAATCGGCGCCGAAGATCGTCCCAGGTCCTGGAAATTTCATGCACCGCTTCGTAAGGCGGATAGAGTCTTTCCCCAGGATATTTGGTCAGGGCGTGTTCCAGTCAATGCGCATTTCAGACGGCAACCAGAAAAGGCCCCGGTTAAAACCACGAGCCAAAAAGGTGAATAAAATCCCGAATGTAAATGGCTTTTAAGATTGCACCTATTTGCCATAAGGCGAGGCATGTCCCTCACGCGCCATTTTTCACCAGGCTTGTGCGGTGCCACCAGATCTGGACAGGGTTTAAGCGTCTTAATACTTTGCCGGGCCGTGGCTCGCAGGAATTCCAAACCACCACGCCTCCTCAGATTTCATTGGTTTCGGTGATTGCTTTAATAAGCCAGATAAGCCTCCGCATCAAGTTTGGCCTCAGGCTCGGCGTGAAAAAAGTAACTCCGCCCCAACTGTTCAAAAAAAAGAACGGCTTTCGGTCATCGGGGGGTCCAAACGGGGCATAAATTTCCAGCGCCCGACCTAGCGGGCTTATACATTGAAGCTCCACCGTCGCTTTGCAGAAGTGCCCCCCTGCGCGCGCCCGTTATCCGAGTTGAAATGTGGGTGCGAATGGTCGAATGCCCACGCGCAATGCGCCGGCAAACCAGGAAGCTTTCCTTCGCCTGGTCATGCTGTTTTAAACAACTCTTGGGCAGAACAACTCCTGTTCATAACGGCCTTCTCCTTCACGAGATACGGAAAATTTAAAGGGCGACCTAGGAATCCATTAGTCAGGCTCAGGAAGCCACGTGACATTTTCCCCGGGGGAAAGAAGAGCACAACACGTAGCGAATGCCAAGCACCACTGCAAGAGCATAAGGCAGACTGCCCCAGTAAGATGTCGCGGCAGCGGCAAGTATGCAGGCGCTATGCTTTTATAATGACAGAGTTCAAAACCAACCGGCGGTGTGGGATGCAGCCCAAGATTGTCCAAGTTGGACTGGTGCAGGGAGTCACTGCATAACCAGTAGGGTCAAAATTTGCTGGCAATCATAAATGGGCCATAAAATAGGAGCCGCCATCAACGGGATAACGGCCACTGGCGCGCGACAAAAGCGGCCCGACAGCCTAACAAGAACAGATTAATAAGTGCCATACAGCAACCCATCGTTAACTTCAAGGTCGGCGATGGCGGCCAGCGCACGGTTTGAAGTGATGAACAAAAGACGACAACGCAAAAGCAAAATGCTCGGCGCCAAGGCGATGATCAACATGATCATCAACGCTTTTCACGTAGCGCGTCCCGCAATAATGATAGTGATCGGTTTGGACCTGCCACATTCTGTACACCAATGATAAAGAAAGGCGCAGACACAGCGAATGCGCCACGCCGGCCGCTTCGGAAGGTGTCGCAACCCGCCGCCCATATAAGAGCAAACAAATACCTGACCACTGACAACCATGAGAAGGCAGGCAACCCCGTATCAGGGGCTTCTTTGCATATTGCCTTCTAACCATGTGGTCTTTTTTCATTTGGGGCGTGCGGCCTTGAGTCGCAACTGGGGTTGAACACTCGGCCATAAGCCCACCGTAAAGCCTTGCAAGGCCAATTCAGCGTCCAAACCATGCAAGATGGGCCGGGCAACATAAGTGCTCCCGGAATGCACTGCTATAGATAACCACACCGGGCAAAGTCGAGTGGGGTTTCAGTGGCGAGAATGGCCAGTACACAACTCGATGTGTGACGCGCGAGCGGTAGTCAGGATGCCCAGGGGTGGCACCGGCTGCAATACAGGCCTGCCCCGCCACACCCCAATCTGGCGGGTAAGCCCCAGCGGCTTTATCGCATCTTCAGGAATACAAGCTTGCGATTCCGCTGCGCAGTCGTCGGCGCGACGAGCCGGACAAGGGGGCCTGCGAAAAATTGAGCAAGCGGCTAATGTTTGAGATCCGGGGGCCAGCTCCTCCTCGGGCAAGCTTACCCCATCCACAGGTCCTAGTTGAGCGATACAGAATTCGGGGGCGGCCCGGTCGGGAAGAAGGCAACCAGCCGCACGGCCATCAAGGATAAACAGTACGGAATGCACGAAACCGAACGGAAAGCCAACATTGGCGGAAAAAGGTTTCGCGCAGAAATAGAATCAGCTGCCACCGAGTGCCGCGGGTCCAACATTAAGAGCGGCCAAGGGAACAGCGCCGCAGAGCCCAAACGCGATGGGAGTGCCGTCATGGCCCCATATAGAATTACAAGCAGCAGATAACACACCAGAAAATAGCCACTTGTCACCGGGATCACATGATCAGTGTCTCTCCACGAAAGAGATTTCGGCTACGTACTGAAGGCGACATAACAGACTGATACCGAACTGCCCATGGGCCAAAATGCCGCGCGGGGCACAGGGGTGGGTTCCGACGGACCGGTAGCCGGGGTTGGTCCAATCCATGCCTGTAGGCTTCAAAAACGTGCAAGTGACCCAAGACCATAAGGCTAGGGCCAGGGCAGAAACTCAGGCCCAACCAGCGGGCCATCAGGCCGACATGATGCGCTGGGTACCGGCTCAGGGAGTCAGGCGCACGGTCACGGCCAACATCGGCCGCCGTTATTCAAACGGTTAGGCGTTCCCGAGCGAACAGTGGCAGCAGTAATTAGCAAAAAGTCGTAAAGTTCGGTTTGCGCAAACAGTGCCTTTCACTAAGTACGGTAGCGGGTAAAAATACCATCACTGAAACAGTAACGGCCTCCCGCAAGACTCGCGAAGCCGCAGTAAAGTGGGCGGGGCGGAAGGCAGCGGCCGTTGCAATGGGAAAGCGGTGTCTCCATAAGACGGAATATACTGTTTGCAATAAACTGTTCCGGCGATTCTTTTGGGTAGATTATAAGGCTGGGAGATTGGGGAGTGTGGGGTGACATGGGACGCCCCGAAAGACGGGCAATATGGGCATCGCCCCAGGCAGCGGGGCGTCACGGATTGAGACACAAAGGCAATAAACCGGGGCCTGAAGCCCGGTCGGATGGTCTAATTAATGGCTTATTCGACCGGCTAGCGCGCGTCAATCAGGGCTTGTCCGCGTTGGTCAACGTTTTCAGCCCAGAACGTTTTGTAGGAGCTCTTTTTTGGCAATATCGAGCCACGCCTGAATAGTCTCCAGATGACATGTCACGACCTTCAACACATTTCTCTTGCGCAAAAGAAGTCAGCCATGCTTCTGGTGCAAGGATTCGGTCAGCCTCTTCTGGCAACAGTACGCCTTCGGCTTGTCCGGCAGCAGCCATCAGGGCATTTTGCTGGGCTTGCATCGGCGTTTTCCCCAGCTTTGCTTCCGAAATCAGACCTGGCTCCATGACAATGAAACCCAAGAGCGTGTGGCCCCGGGTGCCGTCAGGCAGAGTTACCTGCTCGTAAGTATGCGGCTAACAGAGACAAACGGCACCTGAAGAGGGTGTTGGCTCCGTCCCGAGCCGCCGGTTTGCATTGCTAGTAATATATTCGGGACGATGGGCAATAGAGGCAATTGATGCGCCCCGGCGACGGCCAAGCATCTCATCAAATGCGGGGGGCTCAGGCCGCTCGCATGGTCTGCCCCTGGGACAGTTATCGGGCGAAGTCACATGCTTTTGATGCAAATCCACCGGCTAAAC
>Ga0163217_1021719_pt1 | contig 10244 bp, 8 predicted proteins | sample SynspAceP_FD_185933 | JGI IMG/M metagenome (GOLD analysis project Ga0163217, IMG submission 185933) | Saline lake microbial communities from Ace Lake in Antarctica - Synechococcus sp. Ace-P (PacBio error correction) | ecosystem: Environmental > Aquatic > Non-marine Saline and Alkaline > Saline ...
GTGCCCAGAGGAAAAAGGGAAGGGACGAAAATCTTTTTTTTTTCCGCAAGGTTCGCCAAGAATTTACCAGCAATAAGGAGGGCCAAAGTTTGAACTTTCTAACTTTAGCTTGAAATCGGGCCCCAGCAAAAAGTTTTTACGAGATACTTCCAAGAAACAATTTCCTCTGTCCGCCATTTGCGTCTTCGTTCCAAATAGCCCACGGGAAAGTCCCGCTTTCTGTAACCGCAGCAGGTTGCCTTGGTTTTTTCCACATTAGTTGGTTGGAATCCAACTTAACGCCTCAAGCTTGCCTTCGTCCCTTTTTCAAACTCATCAAGCCAGGTTTCGGGCCTAATAGTTCAAACGAATTCCACAGCCAGCAAAGTTGTTCTCTCGATTTTCATCACCGATATTACGGAAGCTTGCGCCCATCACATAACGGGTCCTTGTAACCATCGGCTCTTTTATAGTAAGGTTTTGTAGATCTTCAGTTAACTGGACACCACGCCTGGATTCGTTTCTGCGGTGGTTAATCTTGGCCAGTTCGATTTTTTGTACCAATCAGGAATACGACCAACAAAAGGTGAAAAACCAGGTAAACACCGGCTTCAGCGCCAAGCTTTGGCTTGAGCAAAAGAGAAAAGCAAGGTCCAGGGTTACAGTTGGATCCTTCTTTTTTTCTAGTTTCTGTCAGCGGCCTTGAATCAGCCTTCCCCAAGTAAGACCGCAGCTTTGATTAGAACGCGTTTCAGCGAGAAACACCAGCGTCTTACAGTCCAGAGCGATCATTTACGTGCTTTTTGCCTAATGTCGCCTTCTTTGTACAAGCAAACGGGCCATGCTATCTTTCAGTAGATATCCGACCGTGGAGAACATATTTTCAAAGTGATTTCAGTAAACCCTACCACCAACAATCACTGCTGACTGGTGCAAGCATGTCGCCCGCGCGTCCCTAAAATTTGCTGATCTTTTTGTCATGCTTGAGTTTTTTGCCCCAAGACCAAACCGCTTGGTCAAGGAAAGGAGCGTAATTCTGGAATTTGCGCGGCTTTTAAAAGCATCAAAAGATTGGGTTCAGTGGTTGCGATCTCAAGGATAAAGAAGTTCTTTGTTGCCGTGATAATCGCCGGTGTTCAGCCCCCACAATGTCGTGAACTCTTTTAGTTGAGATAACTTATTGCTCATTGCTTTATCGCTTTTTGTTGATGAGTGTTTGACCAATTCAATGGCCTCTGAATAATACATTTATCTTTGGCGTCGGCTTTATGACCATTTTCAGAAGATAACGACGGAACTGGCTTGCCGCCTGCTTCTCCTTGAAAAATTACCCAAAATATGTCGGGTGAGGTGCAATAAAATCGCTCGCCTTCTTCTAGCTTACGAGCTCACACATACGGAACAACAGCGTCTAACGCTTCATATGCGATCAATGAACAATGCGCTTGACCGCCAAATCAACTGCTATCACTGGCTTAGTATCCAAGGATTATGATAAGCCTACGTCCAATCATAACGCCAATCGACGTGATGCTAATTTGTTCTTGGCAGTTCCTGCTAAGGTTTTTATGGCCACCGTTTTAAGAATGAATTTCAAGGTCCTGGGAAATCTTCCTTTCACGATGCACATCAATGATATTTCATGGTGGTACTATTACGGTTCTCTTTCGGGCTATGCAAGCGCTTGCAGATGGCATTACGCGCGTGAACAATAAGGTCGTGATGCCAGTAAGTGCCTATATTCACCAACAAAATCACGGCACGCAGGACACGCTTGTTATTCTTCTGCTCATCTCACAAACCCAATACGGGTGTTTGAATTGTCACCGGAATACTGCACGCAATCTTGCATCGCACGCATGACAGCGTCTTTCACTTGTCGGGGTGAGCCATCAAACAGGCCGCCGATCACAAAACTGTTTGAACTCCGATCGCTTTGGGCAACCACGTTTAGGTTACTTCTCGAAGCTGCCTGTTCAGACTCCATTTTTCGCGCATTTTCCCAACGCGAACGGCGTCTGATCACCAAAGCTTGTAACGCAATAGGGTGCGCTCGCACTCATCGTATCGTAGACAAAAATCTTTCAGGGATGAATTTGCTTGCAACAAAGCGCCTGTGGTCCACCATCTCGGTTATAAAGCAAGTGTGTTTTTGCTAAGCGTTCTTAGCAAAGACTCGGGTTAATCTGAAGTCGTCCAATCCATCATGGGTGCAATGCTTAGCGCCTATCTAACTGTATCCGCTTGAATTTTAAGGCTTTGGCTCTGTTTTGATGTTTTTTCTATTAGCATTTCAATTCGTCCTTTTAGGGGTCGTTTTGGGGTGGTTTTTGGTGAATTAGGTGGGGTGCTAAAGAAAATGCTAAAAATGTGTGGGGAAGGTCATAGTTTTTGTAGCATTTTTTATAACACGGTCTCTAACCAGCGACTGCATTTTTTCATGCGTCTCAGGTTGTTCGTTTGATATGGTCATAAATCACGATTTTTTAAGTGGGACGAGTGAGATTGCGTCGTAAGCAGTTTCAGATTTAACGGAAAAGACAACCTTAAAGTGTACTGATAAGAGTAAAATAGGGCGTCATCAGTTTTTTTGAATTGAAACAAGTGTTGTCTTTTATGTAGGAAGTGCCATAGCTAAGAAGCAAGAAGGCATTGCCGACATCGTCACCTGCCGCAGGGCAATCCGGGCATCGAAACAAGCCAACTGCTCCAGGTTTTTTGCTGAATCCGCGCACCAAAATGAGCTGTCGCATGGGAACGTATCGCAGAAGAGCCCGTTCCACCCTCGCCACATGGCGCGCGGCCTGGGATCACCCAATAAGAACGCCTAGACCTCGCCGACGCCACCACTAGCCTACAGCACAACATGAACCCAAGGCAAAGGACTTGCCCGCCGGTCATGGTGCGCCCAAGGCTCCACCGCCATGGGCGCAGGGCGTTAAAACTTACACAACCGCCGCTTTATCCGCAGCCTCATTGCCGGTGGCGCACCAAGAAGTCCCGCCACCAAGTGGGCGCTGAAAAAACATCACCGGACGACTCACAATCAGGCTACGCCTTGCCAGCCGCTGCCCACGCACAGACGCATGGGCGCATCGGCTTCAACGCCGAAGAACTGGCCGACATGATGCAACTAAGCGGCCCAGGCAAACCCTTGTAGAAAGTCATGCCGCGGACTAAAAAGCAGGTCACGCCACAGACCGAGGCGCAGTAAATTCATCTGAGTATTGTTGCTGCAACTTTTTTGGGGAAGATAGTCAAAGGGCCTCGATGCCCGTCGCAAACTTCGCACTCACACTGGACGACAGACAAAAAACGGCCTCGTCGCCAGCCTTTGCCAAAGTTTCGCCCAACCAAGCCGAATCGCACGCAACAGCGTCGAACCGACGAATACGAACGCCACCGGAGCCGCCACCCTGCCACAAAACTGCCATGCTCGGTGCCATATTCTGACCCGCATGACCATAGACTGTGGTAGCCGACTCTTGCCGTGCTCGAGCCGGTGTTACCCGGCCTGCTCATGTCCAGTGGTGGAAGCGTGGGCCTACTTCGCCGAAAGCCAACCCAGCAACTTGGCCATAACGGTTTACTTGGCGTTGGCTGCGCCGCCATCGCCGGTGTGTCAAGAGCCGGTGCCCCAGATCGCTCTCTCAAACTTCGGCAAACTCACCCTGGGCAACCGGGCGCGATCGCTTCAACCCTCGGGCAAAACGCCCCAAACTCCACCAGCAGGCCACGACAAACCACCCAAAGCCTCAACCGAGCATACACGCTCCCTAGACCGACTCAATCCGCAAAAACTAAACGGACTCGGCGCAGGCGGGCAAGGTTATGCGAGGAAGAGGCGGACGAGCCCGGGAAACAAGAGGAAGTGCAGGAAGAGTTGGAACAAGGGGAAAGACCCAAGGGAAACAGAGAGCGAAAACAGTCGAATTGGCAATCGACTCGCAGGTCCTAAGAGGTTATGAAAGACGCAATTTTCAGACGCAACAACCCAACCAAACGCGCCAGCGCAGGCGGGTCGCTTTGGCAAATTTTGGAAAACTGGGCGCCTTAAAAGGCGCAGAGGCGATTCTTCCGGCCACTCGAACATGGCCATGCAAGGTGTAAGCTTGCCTCCGCAATGTCCAGGCGGCAAGCGGCAAACCAGAAATAGGCCGCGACGCAGGCGAAATGATGGAATACATGGATGAAATGGCAAAGGCTTCCAACGAAAGAGTCCAAATTGAAACATAACAAGAAAATCAAACAAGGACATAAAAATAGTTTGGCTTTTTGTTCACTACGTTAACTTATTTTAGGCCAACATTTTTTACCTTTATTTGGGCGTTATGTGTATTGGAATAGTTTTTGGGGTCTGAGGTGTTGGGGTCAGGATGAAATAGTACCCTAGCCTTCATCGACCAAACAGGCTCCACGAGCAAACAACTTTAGCATCTAGCGGATAAAAGACAGTATTCCTACAAGGAAGGAAACTGCTCAACAACATCGTCCAAATCCATGCAGATACAGAAGCGACCCGTCGTCGTTCCATCAAAAAGAAACTCATACGACCTAATCCAAGCCCGTCCGCACTTTTATCCCTAACAAAAAAGCAACAGCATAGATACACGACTAGCTTTTTTTTAAGTTCAGTGTACGCAGACACTGGGTAAACGCACAACATTCACCCGGTCAAGATCTACGGCCCAACGCAACTTTTTGTAGACTTCTCTAAGCAGTAAGCCAACTAAGCCCCGATGTGGGCTTAGTTTGTGGATTGGTCTGGTAGGAACGAGAAAGTCTTTTAGTATCACATGAATGTGGTAAACGAGAATGCAACCTATTAAAAAATATTAGGTTCAAATATGGAATACTCATATACCACACTAGGTAAACTGTTCAAATGTCAGCTTATTATTGGTTTTTGTGCCTTTCCTGTAGCGCTGTGCTCTCAAGCATGCCATGGCTTTGTGGTTTGCAGGAGATTTTACGTATGCGATAAGCTTTCAGTGCAGTAAATAGTGCTGTATATTTTGGGTATTTTTCGCCGTATACAAATGGTTTTCAACAGCTATTAAGTTTTTACTCTGGCATGTTAAGTTGTTGTGAGTGGTTCCATGATGTGGCTATCATATTTCATTGCGGCGACTCCCCGAGCAAAGTATTGAATTATAATCGTAGTCCTGTCATAGCCCTACTGGATTATTTTTTTATTTCGGTATGTAAATAACGTTTTGTTAAGCACTTGAATTTTGGGTCAAATTTGAAAAATATAGTAACCTAGCCTTCAATTTACTCCAAAACAGCTCACGAGCGAAAACCAACCACATGACAACTTTAGGCACTAGCGAAAATCAGACAGCTATCTCCCTCCAAGGAAGGCAAACTGGCTCAACAACTCGTCAAATCCATGAAGATAGCAAAGCGACCGCCGTCGTCGTTCCCATCAAAAGATCTCAATCGCCTAATTCAGCAAGCCGTCCGCATGTAACAACAGCAAATAGCACAGCTACAAACACGAGACTGGGGTAAACGACGAACTACGGTCACGCCGCGTCAAGACTACGCCCAAGCGCAACTTTGTAGATCTAAGCCAAAAGCAACTAAAGCCCCGATGTGGGCTTTAAGTTGTTGTTTTGGCTGGCAGGAACGACAAAGTCTTTTTAGTATCGAGTGATGTTGTAAGCGCATACGCGTATTATTAAAATTTTAATAGGTCATCTGATGCATATCGTAGTTTACTCGTGGGCAATGTGTGGACGAGGACGATCAGATTGGGCCAACTAAAAAATCAACTTAGCTCAGTCTGAAGCTAAAATTACGATTCAAAGTTTGGCTCGCGCCAGAATAGATGAATCGAATTTCTACAGTTTTCATCAACCGCTTAAACGTAATAGAAGTTAGGTCGGGTGGGGGCAGTGTACTATTTAATATTCCTGCCATTGAGCCACAATAACGGGGAGGTTTAAGTACTTTGTTGAAAAAAACAGATAAAGCAAGATTTCATATATTGTGACGGGGTTAATTAAATGCACATGGGCCAAAAAGGTTATAAACAAAAGCTATCATAAAACGTTCTTCCGGCGCAAATATTTACTTAACAGCTACCTTTTTAAAGCCAGTCAAATAGAAGTTTGGGGTTCTTCCATCTACTCCAAACAACACTAACGAGCAAAAAGCAACTTACAGACAACTAGCGCTAAGCGGAAACAGACAGCTATTCCTTCCCAAGGAAAGCAACCCGCTCAACAACATCGTCAAAATCATCCATGCAGATCAAAGCGACCCCGTCGTCGTTCCAATCAAAAGAACTCATCGACCTACTTTATCAAGCCGTACGCATGTACCAAACTTCAAATTGCTCAGCTTACGCCACACAGTTGGGGTTAAACGAGACAACATCACCGCGTCAAAGACTACTGCCCCACGCAAACTTTGTAGACTCTAAAGGATAGACAACTAAAGCCTACTTAAGGTGGGCTTTAGGTGTTGTTGGGCTGGTAAGAAAAACGAAAAAGGTCTTTTTAGCATCAGACGAACCTTTAAACCGCGCCATGGCGCAAACTATTAAAGATATTAACTGACAGAAAATATGAAAGAAACTTGACCTCTGAAGAATTAAGAGTGAGCTACTGAATCTAGATGTAGTAAAATGGCTGGGGTGGTTTTGACTGTAGGTTAGGTGTTTGTGTTCGTCGCAAAAAGCTAGTGGCTGAAATTGAAGGTTTAGTTGAGGAGTTCGGGATCATTTCCCAATAAACCAAACTCTCGAATCAGAATACGACACCATTATCGCAAAGAAAATAGTGATGGAGTTATACATACGGAATACGGTCGGAGTCAGTATGCTTAAATTTCAGAAATTTGAGGAGTCTGGAGCAGTCTCTTAAACAGTTTATGCCAATCAGCTTGCAACATTCTTTTTTTTAGTAATCATATAAACAAAGTTCAGGTTCCTCGCTAGTGGAGCAGTACCAAAGTTGAATTTGGGAATCAGATGAAAAAATAGTACCTAGCCCTTCATTACTCCAAACAGCTCCACGAAAAAACAACACAGACACTTAGCGCTAGCGGGAAAAAGACACTAATTTCCTTCCAAGGAAAGCACCGCTCAAACAAATCGTCAAAATCATGCAGATACAAAGCGACCCCGTCGTCGTTTTCCATCAAAAGACTCATCGACCTAATCGCAGCCGGTTCGCACTTTCCCCCTACAAAAAAAGCACAGCAAATAGCAAGGACTAGCTTTTTTTAATTCAGCTTTTCTAATTCAGGTAAGTCAGACTGGGTAAAGACGACAACATCACCGCGTCAAAGACTTCGCGCCCAACGCAACTTTGTTTTACATTTGAATGAGAAAGCTAATGAGATTCGATGTTAGTTATGTTGTGGCTTCTATTTCATTGAATATAATGACTTTTTTATTTAAATAATGGGAGAATAAGAAATGGAAAGGGAATAGCTTAGATTTTTTGCTTAGTTGTTGGTGTCGGCATTTTTAGCTGGTTGCGCCGGGGCATAGTCTGAGACTAAGCCAAACAAAAGGTTGATTATGTCTGTAATATCAAGGTGAAATTGAAAGCAGCTTGTAGTGAATCACCAAAAATGATCCAAAAAATACAGTGTCAAAGACCTTACAACTATAATGACATAGCCCATGCTGAAGCGAGCAGTTGATAATATGGGAATCGTATTATCTTTTTATACAATGAAGAAAATTGATTTTCTACATGTGAAGATGAAGAAATAAATCGCTCCCGAGAATGAATGTTTTTTGAAACATCAAAAATAATCATTATTCTTCAGAGACTGATCACTTTATTAAGAAGGTTTATCCAAAATAGAATTTGGAGTCAGAATGAAAAATGAATTTGGGGTCAAGATGAAAAATACGTTTTTTAATTTTCATCTGACCCCATTGTCTAAGATTTTTCAGAATTTATTATCACGGGAGGAAAGTATGAGAAACGCTTTTTTATTGGCTGCATTGGGGCCGTTAGATTCTCAGGTGTTCGACGACGAATCAACCAAAGCGAAGCTAAGGTTGAAAAGACTGAAGAATATGACGAGCGAGCAGTTAATTGGGGAAATGGGGGTGGTTTGACCACATATCCAGCCTCATGATCTTAGGCTCTTATGACCGCATGGATATTAAGCGAGATGGTATTGTTTACCAAATTGTAAATCAGATCCTTATTATCCAGATCATGAACGATCCTGAGGCATATCACTTTTCTCTTAATACCCCGTTTATTTAACGGGTTCTTGGGTGCCTGATGATCAACAATAAATAACTTATTCTTTTTGACACAGGAAAAATATGGCGTCAGGAATTTTAAAAGAACTCGCCATTTTGGAAAAAAGTTAAAGAGGAAAGAACGAGAAGAGAAAGTGTAAGGTTGATCGACAAAATAATTTATAAAATATTGGTCTGAAGCCAAATTCTAAACGAGTCAATTACACTCTTCTCTTAGGTGTCGTACTTCAATATGTTTTACAATATAAGCAGATATCAGGTGACAACACATATGAATGGTCCATTGTGGACCGAGATTTAAGAGTTAAGGATTAGACAAAAAACCCCCTTAACCTTCTTCCACCCCAAACCAAACAACGAGCTCCCCCCGCCCATCCTTTCACAGATGTGCTTAGTTTTGTTCGCGTTTCTGTTTCTTTCCTTTTTTTATCTAAGGAGTGAATTTGGGGTCAGATGAAAATATACCTAGCCTTCAAATGCTACTCCAAACTGAGTTTGGGGCTAGATGAAATTAGGCGCCTAGCCGTTCATCTACTCGCAAACAGCTAAACGAGCAAAACCACCACAGGCAACCTAAGCACGGTTGAGCGGAAACAGACAAGCTGTATTACCCATCTCGCAAGGAAAGCAACTGGCTCAACAACATCGTCAAATCCATGCAGATACAAAGCGACCCGTCGTCGTCTCCATCAAAAGAACTCATCGGACCCTAATCCAAAGCCGTTCCGCACTTTCCTAACAAAAAAAGCACAAGCCGAAAATAGCACGACTAGCTTTGTTAAATACAGGTACCAGACTGGTAAACGACAAACATCCACCCGCGTCAAAGACTGACGCACCAAGCGCAACTTTTGTAGAACTTTCTAAGCGATAAGACAACTAAAGCCCTACTTAAGTGGGCTTTAGTTGTTGTTTTTATTGGAGTAAAAAGATAAGTTGAAGGCTTAACAACTTAAATTAAAGCTAGATTTTTATGCGTTAATTTCTAATTAGATTTTTTCGGATTTAAAATTAATCACGGAGGAAAGTATGAGAACGCTTTTTTTTGCTGCAATGGGGCCGTTATGATCTCAAGGGTGTTCGACGACGAATCAACAGCGAATGCCTAAGGTTGAAAAAACTCAACATATGACGAAAAGAGCAGTTTAATTGGGGAATTGGGGTGTTTTGACTACATATACAGATCAGCAACCTTAAGTCCTCTAGAATCGTATGGTTATTAAAGCATGATGGTACTATCACTGATTCTTCAACTTTTTGATTACCTCCATCCGGGATAAGCCTCAGGAAGCCACTTTTCCTCTTACAGTCGTAACTCAAACGGGTTCTTGGACGCTTGGAAGGTAACAAATTACTTATCTCCTTTTGACCACAAGGAAAATGTTAATTCACAAGGAAAATAAGAACTCGCCTTTGTGGGAAGAGGTTATAAGAGAAAAAAATAGAAGAATATGTAAGTCGATCGACAAGATAAATTATCAAGTATTGTCTGCCTCAAAAGTTCCTGTAAGAGTCAATTGGCGCTCACTTGTTACGATGTTTCAGTTCAATATGTTTACGTATGATCAGACCCTTGGTGACACAACATATGATGGCTTTTTGTCTCCAATTTAAATAAAAGGGTTATCGCAAATTAATTGAGTTTCACAGGCCGAATTCCCTGAACCTTAAAAATCCAAATCCAATCCCCCAAGCCCATCCCTGATGGCTTTTTCGTTTCTGTTCTTCCATTTTTCATCTACAGGATAAATCAATGCGTCAGATGATTGTCGCCTCGGTGGTTTTTGTGTTTTCGCTTAGCGAGCCACACCATAACAGGGTTTGCAGCGCACTAGCGGACGGCGGGGTTTGGGTCGCGTGGCGCGATACGGGCCAAAACCGATGACCAACATTAACGGGCCAACAGTTTGGAAAATATCACGTCACAGGGGCGTGGGTTTCAAGGCGATGGCTTGGCGAATCTCGAACGCCTTACGCGCCCTTACAAAATCAGCGAGTGCCCTTTGGTGCTGGCCGATGGCTAACG
>Ga0163217_1042881_pt1 | contig 10244 bp, 10 predicted proteins | sample SynspAceP_FD_185933 | JGI IMG/M metagenome (GOLD analysis project Ga0163217, IMG submission 185933) | Saline lake microbial communities from Ace Lake in Antarctica - Synechococcus sp. Ace-P (PacBio error correction) | ecosystem: Environmental > Aquatic > Non-marine Saline and Alkaline > Saline ...
CTGGGGGGGGGGCCCCCCCGGCGGCATGGGGTGGCATGGGCGGCGGCATGGGCGGCGGCAATGGGTTGGCGGTGGCATGGGCGGATGGTGGCGGTGGGCATGGGCGGCGGCAATGTTTGGTTTTCGTGCCCGACGAGTTGTCCCTCCGAGAAGAAAGCCCCAAACGCACTCAACCGGTTCCAACGCGAGCTGCTTCGAACGCCTCTTCGAACGCCGATTTCCAATTCGGCAAGCCACCAGCGCGCCGGGCAAACCAACCGGTACCGGGAGACAACCGAAGAAGCTTCCGGCCTGTCTCGGATAGAAACGATTACGCCCGGATTCGGTTGGCCGTGAAATCGGGTCAATCGGCTCGATCGAGGTTTGGCGAAAATTACTTTGCCGGGATCCAGATTGATCAGGCTCAAGACAATTGACCGTGCCTCGATCGCCGTGTCAAAGAAGACGGTGGGGAGAACTTCAAACGTGAAGCCGCTGGCTGCAATTCCGGTGACGGACACGGCTGCGCGTGGCAAATTCGAGAGATTCGGTCGGTGAATCGCGGAGCCATTTCGGCAGGGCACATTCAGCCGTGGATGTACCATGCCTACGCGATCGCTTTGGCGGCGACCAACGCCCCGATGCGGAGGTCGAACGGGCGTTGTTATCGGCGGTCGATTTTTGCGGAAACGGCGGATGATATCTTTGAACGTGATGCGACGTCTCGAAGCGGATCCGGCCGTGACGCGGCGGCGATTTAAGTTTGTGGCCGTCAATTGTCCGGTCGCTCAACCGGCCCGCCGCGAAACCGTAATTGTGGACCGGTTTTGCCGTTTGGCTAAACGGATCGGAGTGGCCGAAATGACTTAGCGTGGGCGTGCGAGGGCGTGCTCGGTCAAGCGTGCCGGAGCAAATGAAACCGCTCGTCGACGAGGCCAGCCTCATTGCTCGGGCGACCGCACCAGGAATCGTCGAGAACGGTGCGGATGCCGCTGGTGGGCGGCGAAATTCGGTGAAGCGCCTGCGAAGGGCCGCTTCGCACGACGCCAATCGTGCGTGTTTGCTGGACCGGCGAACGCGGACAGTCGATCTGTCGGATCGAGGACCTGAGCCGAACGGGTCTGCTCACTCGAAACGAAGCCGACGAGTGCCGGTGGCGGCCACCTGCTCGCGATGAGCGTTCCCCGGTGCGAAACGACGCGCATCGGCCCAGGGCAGGTTCGGCCGAGACCCGTACATCTGCCCCCCGCGGTTCAATCGGTGAGTACCGCGGTCATTTGCGCCGGATTTGGGGGCAACGGCTGGCGACGGGCAAGGTCCACCGTGGAGAATTTTGACGGACCGTGGGACAGTCGACTCAGGCGCTTCATTCGCAACAGGTTTCCGTTGAATGGAAAAAGAAACGCGTTGGTGATTTTTCGAAGTCAAATCGGGCACGCCAGAAGAACTCGGCAAGCCGAGATCTCGCTATCTGGAAGATTTCGTCCGCAAAGCGGGCCGGGAAGTGCTCGGCCAAATTGCCGGCCCCGGCTGCCGCGTGGCGTGCGTAAGTGGCGAGATCTGCAAGATTTCTTGCGTGTTTCCGTCAATGGGGTTCGCCGCAGTCGCCGAGGTTTTGACGCCACGGTTTCAGGGTGGCGGGCCGTCGCGGTTTTCTCATTCCCGCAAGGTGCGGTCCGGGTATCGGCCCAGAGAATCACGACGTATTCCGAGGGGGCCAGTTATGCAGGTGATGGCGATCATTTTCAGCAGATCGTCGCTAAAATGTACGAACTCAGAGTACCCATCGCCTCAGTTCATTCAGGTTGGTGAGGTCTCCAGTTCAATTCCGTATCCCGGTGAGACCGGCGGTTGGCGGGTGGTGGATGCGGACTGGGTGGCCTCGGCGGCGGAGGTGGGCGGCCTGGGCGGCGGGGGGTGGTGGCGTGGGCGGCGGCGGCTAGGTGGCCGCCTGGGCGGCAGGGGTGGTGGCCTGGGCGGGGGTGGTGGCCTGGGCAAACTGAGCCGAACAACCTTGCCGGATCGAATGCCATCTTGGCGTCGCTTCGTTGGCGAGACTTCGCCGTTACGGCTGCTTTCGCCAATCCAACTTCGGATCAACGTTGGCGGCGACTTCAGGTTTATGTTTCGACTAACCCGATCAGTTTCGGTCTTGAGAGATACTCCCCGTGATTTCCATCTGCTCGGCCCGTCGATTTCCTCTTCGATCGCTCCGGCGGGGTGGGTAGTTCCAATCCGAAGCCTTCTTGAAATAACCAGCCGGAATCGGCATCGCCCCGAGCGATTTCCATCGGCCGCGGGCGACGAACAAGGGCGCCGCCGGGCGAGCAACAAGCATCGCGATCGTTTGCCATGAATCGGCGAGCCAAGTCAGCGCCAGCCGGCGGTCGCAGCCGATGCGATCACTCCGCTCTGGCAGATCCGGGTAATCCCAAATCTCGACGCAGGGCATGGGATCCTCGCCGGCCGAGACCTCCGGCAACAACGGTTTGACCCGCCGACTGGATCGCCTCCTCGGTAATTTCTCGGTTAGTTTTTTTGCAAACGCGTCGCAGTGAGTGCCTCCACATCGCCGGCGGGATTAGTCAAGGGTTGTCTTGCAGGAAAGTCTGGCAAGTGGATTTGGCGGTAATAACTCGTCGGCATCCGATCGAACTCGAATTCGTTTGACTTCGATCCCCCGCCCGGCCGCGCCCCGCCGTTCGGGTCGTCCGCGTACTCTTGGCCGGCCGATCCTTTGCCTCGACGTTTTGGTCCTCTTTTCGTTTCGACGTTTGGAAGGTGGGTCGATTTCGAAGGTCGATTGCTGAGGGTGTTGGGTTTGGGCCCCGGGCACTTCCACCGGGTGACCCGGACGGGACGATTCGACTTCGCGTTTGCTACGTGTTTCCGAAAATGGTGGTTCGGTTGTTCGTCGAATTTCAAAGCTCGCTTTTCCGAACCCATGGTGGGGTCGATGTCGGGAAAGTTTTGACATGAATTTGGACCCGTAGCCGACGAGGTTGGGAGCGGAATTTTTTGTTCGTAATAAGGCTTCCTCTTCGCGTCGTTTCTTCGACGAGCGGGTCGTCGTGTCGCGCCGTCGCCGACCATGGATGTCGCATTGGTGTCGGTGACTTGGACGTCGTCGATCGACATGCCAATGCGAAGAGCCCGGAATCGAAGATCCTTTGATCATTTTGGATTCGGGCCCGGCGGCAGGGCTTCGAGTCCCTCGGGTTGAACGACGACGCTGGCGGTTGCTGTTGCATTTTCGCGCCCGCGTGACAATCCATGCGTTCGCCGAGATCATACGTTGACGCTGGCTCGCAGAACGGAACGTCGGGGAATATTCGAGATCTCATCGCTGAGGTCGCGTTCCCTGACATTCCGGTTCTCTGTGCGAGACGTTGGTTCGTTTGGATTTCAGAACGGCGGTCGAGGAATGCGATCGCCGATTGCCACGGTGCGCAACGCATCTGGACATGCGGCAACGCCGCCGAGGCGTCCAGCGCGGGCGAGGAATTCGCTGCGGTTTGGGCGGACGGGAATTTTCATCCGGCGACCGTCCCGTTTGCCAGCCGTCAACTTCGCGGTGCGCAGGCGAGTTCGGCCGGCATCGAGGTCTTTTTTCATCGAGCAGTTTTGCCGCCGAGGCGGTCTCGTCTGCCGTTTTGTGTTGGAACCCTCGGACAAAGGAACCCGAGCGCGATCACGATCACCCGTGACGAGCAATACCCCGCGATGATCCGCGAGGGCATTGGCATCGCTGAGAAAGAACTTGCGAAATTGGTCGAGGCCGTGTTTTGAAGCATGGATGTGGAATGAGTGGGATTATGGATCTGTTGGACTTCGCGGTAGCGTCCAACAACTTATTGCGATTTTGCCCATCACACAGTGCGAAACGCCAAATCCGCTTTTTGGAAAAAAACCCGGCCCCCGTGAGTACTTCGCTTCGTTGACATCCCTCCGGGATGGAGGGCGAATGGAACCATCGCGTCCGGCACTGGTTTGAGCCGAGTTTGACGCCCTTGACTTGGTTTGGCGAGCATGTTGGCCAAAACCGCCGCTCGACTACGGGACTCGCGCCGCTGGCAGGCCTGCCCTGGTTGAATCGCCGAGGGGAGATTCAGTGAAAAACCGGGGGAAGGAGGCGTCGCGTCCGCTGCGGGGCATGGAACCCGGGGGGCTCGTCCCTGGACTGACGTGCGCGAACGAGGGCAGCGGCCGGGGGCGAAATCGGCGGCAAACGCATACTCTGGGACATCAAATTACGTGCCGCCAACGATCGTGAGTCGTTGGCGGCTCATGTCTTGTGCTGATTTTCGATCACCCCGATGTTCGCTTCGTATGCCCGCGTGCTTTCCATCGCATCGACATTTGGGTCGGTCAACATCGATGTTCCGGATAGGCGACGTAACTTCCCATTCGCCGTCCTGGATCGCGAGCGGGTGCTCGGGTTTGTAGCAGATACTTGGGGCGGAAGACTGATCGATCAACACCTCCGAAACTTCACACACGGCCGCTTTCGAGCCTTTGCCCGTTTTGTTTCATCGTTGAAAGACGATTGCGAGCCTGGTAAGGACTCGGGTTACGTTCTCAAAATCGCGAGCGAAGGAGATGTTTGCGAACGTTCCCCGAAATGGTAATTGAGCCGCGTCCGCTGGGCAATCGAGCGCCGAAGTACTGATATCCAAGGAGCACTGATCAATGAGAAGGCTGCGGGAGTTTGGGAGTTTGGGAGGTTGGGAGTTGGGGAGTTTGGAGTTGGGGAGTTGGGGAAGATGGGAATGTTTTGGGAAGTTGGGATATGATGGGGAGATGGGGAGAAGTGGGCAGTTTGCGCAGGTGGGTTGAAGGGGTTTTTCCTTTGTGCCGACGCCTATCCGGCAACACTGTCTATGTAGCCGATGTTTTATCCAGGGATGCCGGATCGGCTTGATCCGGCTGCGTCTCGCGATCGGCGAACGAAAGCGCAATCGCACAATCGCCAACCGCCAATCGCCGGCCGCTTATGCCCGTTTCGGTGATGGCGGGCTCGGAGGAGTTCGAATTGGCTCCGCATTGTCGTGATCGCGAAGTTTTGTGCAGTGTTTTGTTTTGCAATTTAGGTTGAAACTTGCTGCTTCGAGCGACACGTCCACTGCCGTGTGGTAAAACGATCGAATCCATTGCCGATCGGGCCCGCTCCAGCGATCGTCTCGGGTGAACGCCGGCTTCGGTCGGCCGATTGGTTGCCAGACGTGGGTTTTTTGGTTTTGCCCGAGTCGAACTCCGGAGCCGCTCGGCCTCGTGAGAGAGGATCGGGTGACGCGGAGCATGCCGGGTAACACCCCGGACCATCTCCGGCATCTCCGGGAAAGACATGCCCGGTGAACTGTCCGGTGAACTGTCCGATGAGTATTTTGGATTGGGACGGAGGTGGGTTTTTGGGATCGATTGGAGCGAGTGCGTCTCGAAACTGCGTCCACGTCGAGATCGCGGCTGCGATAATGCCGGTACGCCCCGGTTGGCGATAAATTTGCCAGCGGTATTTCGTGTCGCAGCTCGGAGAACGCGAGTGTTTTGTTCGGGGGCGGCCGAGGGTGGTCGACGCGAGCGGGTTGAACATTTCAGGCGGCTCGCCGTTTGGGCCTGGTGATAGGTAGGCAATTTTGCGCGGTCACCGCGCCGCCGCCCTGCGGGCAATTTTGCCAGGTAATTCGGGCGGCCATTGCGGCGGCGATCATGCGCGGCAAAATTTTGCGGCCCGGTTTTTCCACGTCGCCCCCGGTATCGCTCAGTTCGAATCCTCGACAGCCCGTGGTCGTTTCGCAAGCCGTGATGGTGAAGTTGCCGCGTCGGGCAATCTCTAAAATCGCCTGACGGACGAGAATGTCGAATGAGCTGGCAGAGCGACGCTTTGTCGACCGGCAACCGTAATTCCATGTCGATGTCGACTTCGAGACAAATCGGGGCCGGGTTCTTCATAACAATTCCGGATGCCACCGATTCCCAACAAACAATGGCCTAAAGGTTGGTTTAGCTTCGTTACCAGGAATAAAAAGTTTGTGCATGATAGAATTCCGTTTCCCTGCGGGATTCTCTGGTGAAAGACAACCGAGGAAGTTTCGAGTCGGCCACATTTCTCACCGTGAAATGGTGATGATCCGTCCGAACTTTTCAACGCGTCATACGTTGCATCTTGGCTTCATAGCGTTTTTTTCCGGCTCGGTGGCATCCCGGTTGCTAACAAGCGTATTCCGGAAGAGAAAACGTAGCCGGCCAGCAGGGCACCCACCGAGGCGAGCAAGACTCAGCCCAAGTTCGGTGCACCGAAATGCCAATCCCGATCACGCCGAAACAAGAGTGCCGCGACAAAGTGAGTGGAACTTCGGGTCGTTGAAAAACGGAAGCAAGAAGAGCGCTCCCGCAAACAGGCTCGAGAATCGCAAAGAGAGCCAAACAATCAACAACACCGACGCGGGTACCCAGACAAGAATCACGAAACAGCATCCCGCCACGGTGCGATTCGTCGGGTGCCTGGAGGACGCCCGTAAACAATTTTGGGCTGCTCGTCGGGTGTCGTCCGAAATCGGTGTCGTAAGGGATTCGGTTGGCGCATTGGATCGGCTCCGAGGGGATGCTGGGGCAATCGGCATGAAATCGCCTACCCGATCAAATAACCCAGCAACACAGCCCGCCGGCAGGCTCAACTTCGTGACGCGGACGTGATCAATGTCGACGTATGGATTCGACTTGGGGCGTGTTCATGAGCAGACTGACCAGTTTGATTCGAGTCATCGTCGAGAGGGCGCTGCGGGGCCGTTGACCATCTCCTCTCGGGTGAAACGAGGGTGGGTGGTTTTCGCCTGGTTTCAACCGAAACGTTTTTTTGCGCGGTGGTCGGTTGGTCGTAGTTGGCGTGATCTTCATCGATCAGCTTGACGATCATTTCCATCTCGGCAGGGTAGGAATTGTGCAGCGTTCACGTCGAGTTGCGAGGTACGCCACGTCGGACCAATCCGAGACGTTTCGATCAGCGTCGCGGCGGGGATGCGGTTGCTCGCTCGAACGAGAACTACCGCATCGCTGATCCGGTGAGTGACGTTTTGGTCGTGGATTCGCCATGGGCAATGAATAAGAAATACCACGGTTAAACTGCCATTTTGCTCGTCGAACGAGGCGTTATCAGTGGGAAACGTCGTCTTGGACCGCGAAAGGATATCCAAACCGATTTCGCACGGGATCACGAAGTGCGGATCCGAAGGTGACGATTCGCGCACCCCACGGCCAGCACGCTGAGCCAACCTTGGTCGCCCGGTATCGCCAATTCAGCAATGGCCGAAACGACACCGCGATCGCCGCCATGTTTCCCAATCCGTTGGCGATCCATCGTGAATCGCGGCGCTGCCGGCCGGGTCACCATTTGCGCAAACTCGATCGCGACGCCGACCAGGAAACATCCCAAGACGCCCACTAAAACGAAGCGTTTGGTCTCATATCCCGGTCGAACTGATCGAGCGGTTGCCACCGATACCAGAAAAAAAAGCAAGGCAATCCGTCACGCAGCGCAAACGGGGTGGCGTGAGCGAGGTCACTGATCGCGGCGGCGGCGCGTGCCCTTGACGGGATGGGAATCAACATCATCCCCAACACGATCGCAAACCCTCAACACGGCCACCATCCCAACGTCGGGTGCGCCTGCTCCGTTTCGGACTCGATGGAAGAGGGGAGTCAGGGTGGCAAAATGAAACCGGTGGCAAGGTTAGAGAGCCGCGAAGGCGAAACCGCCTACCTTCTTGGAGGAGAGGGAAGTGTCCTGCTACGGACGCTTCATTATGCGAAGGTTCAAGTAGTTCGTCAATGAGTTGCTGCGGCCGTCGTGATCACCCGGCTGTTTCCTCCGTAACTGGGTACTCGCCAAACGAGTTCCACGCAAATCGTTAACCGATGTCGGTGTTGGACAACTCCAGCGCTCCCACGATGACGAGTTCCGATGCCGTTTTTCACCGGTTGTCCGGTGACAGGGCACCCCGGTGTTGACGCCTCGGCGAACATATTCAGGCCGCGAGTGGACGAGTCCGGCCGGGTTGGCGAAACCGAGCCAATTGCTAGCTTGCCCGAGGTCACGGGAATTTGCCGTTACTAGAACGCCCCCGCAACGTTCCCGTCCTGGCCGACGATAAACTGTTTCAAAACTACTCCCGGTTCGCTACCCGTCCTGGCGTGTCGCGGGGCGAGTGATGCGTCATTGGCGCGAGTCCCGAACGAGCGAGAAATCCCATCTCGAATTGCAGCGGCGAGACGCTGGGCAGGCCCTGCGACTGATCGCAATCGTTTCCTCGGTTCGCCCGGTGGACAATTGCCGTTAGCCGTCGAAACGGATCACCCGGTGCCGACGGCGGTGTCCCCGTTTGCGTCCTGGGATCTGCGTTGTTCCGGACTGTCGGGCGTACCCAACGTAAACCGTCGCCCTCGCCGTACGACTTATCCAACGTCGCGCTGGGACGCGAAACGTAAATCGGCCACGCCGAGTGAAGTCGAAGACGACGAAATCGGTCGAAGCGCTTTGGCCGATCGCTTCCCTGTAGCGGTCCATAACGCAATATTCGGCGTCGTGACTTGCCCGACCTCGTCCGCAAACGAAGCGCAGAAAGATCAATTTATAACCGCGTTGGAGTACCGTTATTGAATACCAACGAATCCGTCCGTCTTGGATGTACGCCCCTGGTTTTGAGGCGTTTCGGTTTTCGCCGAGGATGGTTGTTTTCGGAATCCGGAATTGGGTTTTGCGAAAAATGACTTGGAGCGTTTGAATCCCTTGAGGCGGTCTTCGATGAAATCCAAACACATCTGCATCGTCCCGAGGTGGCGGTGAATTTCGAGTTCTTTCGCGGCCATTGTCCGGCCCTCCTTTGGCGACCGGTATAAGATCGCACGCCTCACGGAACATCTGCTCGTAAACCAAACTCTCGCGTGGACACGTCCGTGAGCAACGTGTTGCTGCTGACCGACGGCCGTCCATGTCGAGCGTTTTGGTTGTCCGTATTCGTCAGGTCGGATATCTCCGCGTCACTGCGGAATCCGTGAAACGGTCTCGCCGGGAGCGACGCTACCGACGAGAAACGAAATTGTTTTTGGTCGCCGGAAAGGTTCCGTAGATTCGAACCTCGTCCATAGGGGGGGGAACCCGCCACCGGTCGGAGGCGTCGGCCGGCGGTGGGAAAATTTGTCCCAACGTGATGCGTTCCATTGACACACGCTCCTCGGCCCGAGAAAACTGCTCGGGCGACTCTCCGGGTCGCCCGTTTCGGAGTACGTGACGCATGTACGTGTAGTTTGCCCGTGAGGCTTTTCATCGTTGGGCTGGTCGGTCGAGAGCGGAGTTGCTCCGGTGTCGTTTGAAACGCTCCCCCAACTCGCCGCCGAATCGAGGAATGAAGAACTCGCTTCCCGTTGGGGCCGGTGCCGATAAAGATATTCAACGGTGGGGAACGTCGTTCCGGTGGGGTCCGTTGGGCAATTGGCCGAGACCATCACGTCCCCGCCGGCCCGACCGCCGCGCTGACGCGTTACTCGGGCGCTCGTTGCCGCTGGCGTCGACCAACGCGAACCGATACTGGGTATGTGGCCCGAACCGAGACTGCCACCGGCCACCGCTCGTCGTGGTGGTGCGCCGATTTCGGCGTTCGGCGCCGTCGTAATGCGGGACGTCCCGAAGCAATCCGGGCGAGGCACTTGGTTGTCGCCGAGTGTGCCTACTCTCGACCACCTTGGCCCGCCGAAGCGACTCGCCTCGGAGTCAACGTGCCTTTCGAACGAAACGTTCTCGTCGCTTTGGCAACCGTCTTCGTCCCCAAGGAACCGTCCGGCCGTCAATCGAGAAAGATTGTAAAAATTGAACTGAATCGTCACGTCCAAAAACGAGCAATCGTTGACGCGGTTTGAGTGACGAGTTTCGGCATTGGCTGTTGAGCTTAAAATATGCCGTTTACGGGTATCAGTCCGCTCGCCCATCGGTGGCCTGGACCTGGAAAAACCCGTCCCGCTGATCGGCCAATCACTTGCTGCTTGCTGCTGATTTCGGTGTAACCTGGTCGTGGTTCGCCGCGATTTCGGCACCTGAACGCCCAACCGATTTGACGAGGGTTTGGTTCCCTCCCGTGTTGGCCGGAAGGGCCGGACCCGAGGCGAAAGGGTTCGCGAAAACTGAGTCCGCAAACACCATACACTGGACGACTTGAAAACCGACCGTTTTGCCGCGTTGGCCAGGTTGTTGCCGATCACATCGATACTGGGCTTCG
>Ga0163217_1089018_pt1 | contig 10244 bp, 13 predicted proteins | sample SynspAceP_FD_185933 | JGI IMG/M metagenome (GOLD analysis project Ga0163217, IMG submission 185933) | Saline lake microbial communities from Ace Lake in Antarctica - Synechococcus sp. Ace-P (PacBio error correction) | ecosystem: Environmental > Aquatic > Non-marine Saline and Alkaline > Saline ...
GAAATCCAACGGCAAAGAGCAGTAACCGCTGTTCCGGTGAACCGGTGGACTATGCGAACTTGCCCCGATGTAAATGGGCGCAACCGTGGGGGGCCTACACCCCGAATGCACAGCACAGCTTTTTTTAATACCAGTTTTGGCTGCACAGGGCAAACGGAAGCGGTGACCTGCGATTTTTATTGTGCCCAGCGCGGCGGTATCTGGAGGCGCAACATATTGAAGCCGTGCAACCTGAGGCTTGGTAGGCACAAGCAAAGTTTTGGCCCTGGCTAAACTGCCTGGCGCAAGTCGCCGCTGCTGGCGCGCTGGTTGAATGCGGCCTGGTGGGAAGGCGCGGCCCTCGCTGCCACGGAATAAACGCGCTACCGCGGCAATCAGCCCAGCTCTACGTTGCCTTTTTGGATGAAGCTGACGCCCCTATAGCTTGGGTGCGCTGATCGGCACTGTATGAGCATAAGGTGTTTTTTGTTGCATCGGTGATCTGGGACATCAATCCCCTTCGATCGTGGGGAGTGGAGCAATGGGCAAGAAGATTCTGGCGGGTGGATACGCTCGGATCAGATCCGTGGCGAAGGGGCTGATCTGGAGAATACGGATCACGTCCACGGGCAAGGGTTTGTTGCGCGGATTTTGCGGGTTTGATGGGGTAGGTGGGGTGCCCTCGGGGCGCTGGCGCTGCATAATGCACAGACTCGCTTTTATAAAGGCAAAAATGGATCCCGCGTTTTCGCGAGGATGACGGGCTTAAGGGGTTGCCGGTTTCTTCTCACGCCACTCTCCGGCGCCGCCTTTTTGTCATTCCCCCCGCCCCTCATCGTCATTCCCCGCGAAACGCGGGAATCATTTTTTGACTTTCGGGGGTCTGTATCATTAGTGCAACATACCCTCTCTCAATTAAGGATCCCAGCATGTCTGAGATCACCTGTTCAAAGCGTATGACAATCCGTGGCCAGCTTGGTAACGCAGTTAACGTAAGACATTGCCTACCGCATCGGCCCGGGCTTTTGCCCAGTGGCCTTGAAGCCTGATCGCATCGTAACTGGGTGGCGATGTTTGCGCGACACTCCGAGGCCCGCTCACGGCGGCTTGGCCAACGCTTGCGAGACGAGGGCGTGACGTGCTTTGGACCTGGGGTTTGGGGGCCCCTGAAGAGGTGTCTTCGCGAACCTTCCCACCTGGGGTGTGGAAGGGGGCAATTGAGGTGACGGCTTCCCAAACCCGATCGACTACAACGGCTCAAACCTGGTGCGCGAAGGGGGTCTCGGCCGAATCTCTGCTGATACTGGCCTTGGTTGCAGATTCGCGAGTTTGGCCGAGGCTATGTTTTATGAGCTCAATAGACGGGGGAGGGACCCGACCGTGCCGGACGAAGAGCGCGGCAATTATGAAGTTGTGGATACCCGCGAAGCGTAAACATTCAGCATCTGCTGAGCTATATCGAGCCGGCCAATTTTACCCCGTTTGAAGTTGCTGGGTGAATGCCGGCAACGGCGCTGCGGGCCTGCGACGAGCGCTTAGGAGCATTCCCGCGGTTGGCGTTGCCGGTCCGAGTTTTAATCAAAATCTGTCATGACGCCGACTGGCAAGTTTCCTAATTGCCATACCTATCCAATCCTCACTGAGAACCGCGGCCTGACCCGCGGATGCAGTGCTGGAGCACGGGGCTGATATGGGCATCGCCTGGAATGGCGATTTTGACCGCTGTTTTTCTGTTTGATGAACAGCGGCCGCTTTATTGAGGCTATTAACATCGTCGGGCCTGTTGGCTGAAGCGTTTTTGCAGAAAGAACCTGGCGCTGTCGCATCAATCTGATCGCGTTTTTGGTGTGGAATACATTGGACGCAGGTGGAGGCTGGCGGCGGTGTGGCGGTGCAAACCAAGGCCCGGCCATGCGTTTTATAAAGAGCGTATGCGTGATGAGGAATGCGGTGTATGGCGGCGAGATGAGCGCACATCATTATTTCCCGTGATTTCGCCTACTGCGACCAGTGGCATGATTCCGTGGCTGCTGGTTGGCGGAAGCTTGCTCTGCGTGAAGGGCAAGGCGATGTCCTGAGCTGGGTGATGAAGCGATTGCTGCTTTCCATCGTGGGCGAGATCAATCTGACCGTTTCTGACGCGCCGGCGGTTTTGGAGGCGATTGACGGCGAAAATACAGCCCCGAATGCGCTGGATGTGGATCATACCGATGGCGTGAGCATATGCTTTGCTGACTGGCGCTTTAACCTGCGCGCGTCGAATACGAGCCGGTGATCGCTTTGAATGTGGAAGAGCGCGGTGATTCAAGGCGTTGAATGGAACGGGAGACCGCGCGGCTGGTTTGAGGTGCATTGGCGGATTGTGAGGGTCGAGTTGACCTGTGGGCAATGGTGCCCTCGTAAAAGACCGCTGGATTCCGCCTGCGCGGGGATGAAGTATGGAGGCGGGTAGTGACGGAGTGGGCGGGATGACAGCGTGTAGGCGGGGAATAGCACTCCTCTGTTCGTCATCTCGCGACGCGGGGATCCATTGGGTTTTTTTTGTTTGCCCCGTACAGAACCCCCGAAACGTCAAAAATGGAAATTCCCTCGTTCGCAGGGAATGACGGGTGGGGTAGGGATGAACGGGGTAGGTCTGGCAGTTTGAGCGTAGGGCGGGAACCATACTCACAACATCCGTCATTCTCGGAATGCCGGGCATCCAGGCGGTGTGGTGGCGCGGCCCAATTGTGTCCTCACCCCGAAGTCAAATTGGATTCCTCGTTCGCGGGATGACGGGTTGGGTCAGGGAACTGACGGGGTAGGTCTGTAGAGGGAGACTAGGGCGGGAATGCCCCCCCCCCTCCGGCCCTTTTTTTTTTTAATCCCGTCATCCTCCGCGAACGCGGGGATCCATTTTTTTTTGGGGTGATTGTATTCATAACCCTAGTGCGGTTGATGGTAAAATCGCATAGAATTTCAGCAGGAGATCAGCCACTTTATGAGAAGACCATCCTGGTCACCGGCGGTGCGGATTTTATTGGTAACCATACCTGTATTAACCCGTTCCGGAAGGCGGTTTTGAAAGTGCTGGTGGGCTGGATAACTTCAGCAATAGCTCTTCAGAGTCGCTCAAGCGGGCTGAATATATCCTGGCTGCCCTGTGCCCTATATCGAAGGGACATACATGACGCCCGGCCCTGTTTGGACTCTATCTTCCGCCGAGCATGGTCATCGATGATGGTTTATCCATTTCGCCGGGTTGAGTCCGTTGGTGAATCGGTGCAGCTCAAGCCGCTGCGTTACTACCCACAATAATGTAGCGGCACCGTGGTTGCTGTTGGAGCCATGGCAGCGTGCGGGGGTAAAGAACCTGGTTTTCAGCTCCTCTGCGACGTCTACGTGACCCGCCAGCCTGCCATTACCGCGAAGACTTCCCGAACTAGCGCGACTAACGCCTTACGGCCACGGTTCCAAAGTTGGGATGATTGAAGAGCTGCTGACGGAACCTGCACCGTGCGGACCCGGAGTGGAAACATGCCCTTTTGCGTTTATTTTCAACCCTGGTGGGCGCCCATCCAGTCGGGCAGATTGGCGAAGATCCTGCTGGTATCCCCAACACCTCATGCCCTATAATTGCCCAGGTGGGCAGTGGGGCGTGCGGCGGCCGAGCAACCTGACGGTGTTGGCGGAGATTACCCTACGGCGATGGCACTGGGGTTCGCGATTTACATCCATGTGATGGATCTGGGCAGCGGGGCAATGTACAGGCGCTGTTGTGGCTCGAGCACCAGCGAGGTATCAAGGCATTCAAACTCTGGGTACAGGCAGGGCCTTATTCCGGTACTGGAATGGCTGAAGGCCCTTTGAGCGCAGGCCTGTGGGAAATCACTGACATACCCAACTTGCGATCGCCGGCCCAGGGGATGTGGGCCAGCTTTGTTACGCTGATCCGCAGTTTGGCGGCCAAATGAAATTGAAACTGGCCAACGCTGGAGCTGGGCGTCACAAAGCCATGTGTGCGGATGCCTGGGCGTTGGCAGTCCAGAGACCCGGATGGGTACTGATCAAGGCGACAGTGGGGACGTATTATTTGAAAACCTGATATAGTGAAATTCTGAATTCTGAGGTAGGAGCGAGACTGTGTTCAAGGAACCGATTATCAATTTTGAGTTATCGCCGTCAAACGGTTTCATTCAGATTTGCGGGGATTTTTGTTTCTGCTGTCTGTTGCCATGTGGTTGGCGCTGTTTTGCGCCTGGGGCAAGTCCAGGCTGGGTATTGCCGGAAGGTAATCAGGTGGGTGGCTTGTTCGTTAAATTGCGCCTGCGGTCGCTATTCTATCTATGTGCGCATGGGCATGGTAACCGAGCCGTGATAGCGCTTTTGGCATAAATGAACTGCGCTGCTTAGGTGATTTTCAAGGCGGCAGCTGGGCTTCTCTTGCCTTTATGCTGGATTGCTATGATAGGCGAGTACGCGCGACTCGGGTTTTTTGACATTCTAAATATCCTCGATCTGTGTTCTTTTGCTCATTGAGCCTGTGTTTGATGTTGGTGGGCGGCTTTTGCGATTACTGGGCTCGTCAAGTATTGGTTGCCGGGGATTTGGTTTGCCGGTAGCGGGAGCTAAGTCCCCAAAAAGGAACGAGCTCCCCGCGTGGCAGCCGGTGGCAATTTTATGGGGCAGGGGCGGCGGGCAACCAGTGCTAGCATCGCTGCGCGTTGGCCAGTTTGTACCGCCCGGTCCCCGCTTTTTTGTTGAATGATGATGAGAGTGTGATCGGCCGCACATTCGCGGGTTTGCCGTTTTACGCGCCGATTCAATGTAGGGTTGATATGAGTAAGCACCGGGTGAAAGGAGCTATTTATGGCTATTCCCTCCGCGACGGCGGGCACGACGTCAGGAAATACTTCGCTCCTTACAAACTACTCTTTACACGGTGCGTACGATTCCGGTTTGATGGATCTTGCCAGCGGCAAGGTGAAGGGTCGATGACCTCCAGGAAGTCGATATTGCCGGATTTTGCTGGGCCGTGATGCAGTACGCAACCGGATCAATCGGCTTGTCGAGCGTTGTCATCAAAGGCAGGCAGTGATGGGTGACTGGGCTGGCGCTCTATCGGCCAGCGGAGCTATGCCGCCAGATTGGTGCAGTCGAAATCCTAAAACCCTGGTGCTGTTTTGAGCACAGCGGAAAGTTCGCACTGTATGAAATTCTTCCGAGCTGATCGCGTATCTGCGTACTCAGAGTACCAAAACAGTGCTGATTTCCCAATCTTGGGCTCTATCCGCAATTACCGGCGCCTGCGCGAATGTAATCAACGCCTGGAAAAATCAATACGATTTATCACGCTAGCCGCTTACAAAGCATGTTGCCTATGGGTGAGCACAATGTTGGCTGAAGCGCATCATGAACAATGTTCTTCCGGTACGTTAATACCGCGGGCAGGCGGCGATCAAATGGCCGGTCGAGAATTTTTGTACTTATCTCGACAGACAAGGCAGTGCGCCCTACAACGTGATTGGGTTCGACAGCGCAATGGCCGAATTGGTATTGCAGGCCTGAGTAGTGAGCAGGGCCCCTGTGGGGTGAGAGCCTCGCGTCAACCAGGTTAACCGCACGCGCTTTCACCATGGTTGGCGGGTTCGGCAATGTGCTTGGGGTTTCATGCGGGCTCGGTCATACCTTGTTCCGCCAACAGATTCGCCGCGGCGGGCCGAATTACTGTCAACACCCCGCGATATTAACCCGTTACTTCAATGACCATCCCCGAGGCGGCGCAATTGTGATTCAGGCGGGCTTCCAGGGCAAGGGGCGGTGATGTGTTTGTTGCTGGTATGGGCGGCCGGTCACTATCGTCAACCTGGCCGCCAAGATGATTCCAGCCTGTCGGGTTTGACCGTGCGTGCACGAGCATGAACATCAACAGGGATTTGGTATCAACGTTCAGCGGTTTGCGCCCGGGTGAGAAGCTTTTACGAGGAGCCTATTGATCGGCGACAACCCAGGGGGAAGGAGTACCACCCATGAGAAAATTCCACCAGTGCAAACGAGGTCTTCATTCCTGGCGGAACTGCAAATCCGATCCTGGATGGAGCTGCGCAAGCAGTGGCGCGTGATAGATCTATGAACAAGGTACGCCTGACTTTGTCTGAATGTGGTTGGCAGGGTTATCAGCCAAGAACGGGCATTGTGGATCTGAATTTACGAGCTCAGAACTGCTTTTGGGCAGACTAGTTTTTAGGATGTGAAATCGAACCGGACCTGTTTTCCGGGTTTTTTTATGCCTGCTATTTGCCGACCTTCTTGAAGCTGGGCGCAAGGCGTGATCCAGAAACCGCCTCGACCTTCTCGAGCGCAGGGCGGTGAGGGTGACCAGGCGGAATGCGCTTGTCGTTGGGCACTCCTGTTCTGCCAGCCATGCCTCGGTCGAATGGCGTTCTGCACGTACTTCACGCTGTGCGCCGGCTTGTTTTGGGCATCAGGTCGTACAGATCGGTCTTTGGTTGGCTGGCTCTTTTGCGGGTCAGCCAGCATTTGCGTAAACAGGTCCGCAGTAGTTCAGAATCGCTGAGGTGGTGTCATGCGAAGGTTTCGGCCCAGGAAACCTGTCGTGGGCAAATAATCGCCTGCGCGGCCTGGGTGGCGCGCTGATTGGTTTACTTTTGCTCATGGGGTTAATGCCCGTATTCTTGAGCTGTGTATAGGCGTTAAATTGGCGCCGTTTGGTTGGCAATCGTGATGGGGTAACTCTGGCCAGTGATACACCTTGAAGTCAAGATGTATTCCGCCTGCGCGGGAATGACGGGGAGACCGGCTCAACAAGTTTGGTTCTCGCCCGCACAGGAATGCACAAACCCACTTTCCAACACGACAATGGATCCCCGCGTTCCGAGGAACTGACGGGCGAGAGTCCCATTCGCCGCGCCACCCGTCATTCCGCGTCTTAGCCAACTCCGTTCATTCCCAGCGCAGGCGGGAAATCCCAATTCTGACGTTTGGATTTGCCCGGCGCTGATCTGCGCTAAACTATATGAATCCACGCTTCGCCTAGGTTTGACGGGTCGGAGGTGGGCATTGAGGTGTTTTGCTGCGGCAGCCTAATATTGCCGCACAGAAAACTTGAAAACGGCCATTGCCATCACCTCAGTCGCAAGAATGTCCCTCTTACTGTAAAAGGAGAACATTCATGACTGATTCAATCTATGACGCCTGCATTCAGGCTTGCCTGAAATGCGCTGTTGCCCTGTGAATACTTGCGCGGCATCTGCTGGCCGAGGCATGACGTGAAGAATGATCGCGCGCCCTGTATTCAGACCGACATTGATTGCGCCAGATATGTGCCGTTCCTGGCTGCTGAATCTGATGGCCCGCGGAGAGAGGCGAGTTTGCCAAATCTTCTTTCAGGCCTATGCGCGAAGGCCTGCGCGCGTGCGCAGGAAGATGCAAGAAACATGAAGGCAGACCATTGCCATGGAATGGCGCAACGCGTACCCTAGCCTTGTGCGGAAGAATGCGAGCGTATGGCTTGCGTAAAGCAGTCACCGGATTTTCTCTCGTGGTGTCCGTTCTAACCCAGGACCGTCATGCCTGGCACCCCGCTTCATCCATTCCCGTTCTTGTCATTCCCCGGGAATGCGGGAATCCATTTTGACTTTCGGGTTTTTACACTGCCATCATCGCCCGCACACATCAAAACGGATCCCCAGCGGTTCGCGAGGATGACGGGTAGTGGAGGGCGGGAGTTACCCTGCGGTCAGAATATGCCTTAGCCCGCCCTAATAAAAATAAACAAAAAAATAAAATAAAAAAAAAAAACATTCAACCATCGGATCATCGCAGTTTGGCACGATGCTGGGAGCGCGCCAAGACGGTAACCTCGGCCCGGTAATGCCTGCTTTCTCAACCATTCTAATGTGTGCCGGATGCATGTTTGTTACCTGTGAACTCTCCAATAAATCCGGTTAATCACGATAGTGACACGGTTTCCAGTTTGTCGCCGATGCGAGATCGCGATCCTTCTATGGTGCAGTCAACGGCCAACGTGCGACGTACCGTGTACCGTGGGGCTACGGCAGATGACGCCGGGATGCACGTAAGGTGGTGGAGCGGTGAACGGTAGAATTCTCGGCTATCTGGTCCAACCGGGCCCCCATAAATGCAGAAGGGGTAACGGGCCAACATCGCCCAGTGTGGTATGGGAAAACCCCCGCTTCGCCCTTGCAAGGGCCTCGACAATGGCGAAGGCGGCAGTCGTTCAAGCGGCAACGCTCTTCCTCAGCGGGTCAGGGAAGCCGAGCTCCGCCGCGTCCACCAGGGCATAAGGAACACCGCTGTAGGCCGAGACGCTGTAATTGACAGGGCCGATCCCGGGTACGTTGATGCTGGCCTTGGTGCGTGTGAATGTAACTGGGCAGGCTTTCGCAGGTGATGGACTCCACCACCCGTCGCGCACCAGCGCTTCTATCTGCAACAGCCCAGGCGGGCGACTCCAGCGCAAAGCGTGTGTGCGCTTCTGTTTGGCGCACCAGCCCGGCTTCAAGCTACGGCGGGGTGGCGGTGCAGCATGGTGTTTGGGAGCCGGAATAGATCGGGTAGCCCATGACCTCCATGATGATATAGCCGACCTCCGCCTGCCGGCATGGAGGGCTGGCACGATCAGGTCGACGGACATTCAGGTATAGCCGTAAGGCTCGTTAGCAACCAGTTTTGCGCAGGCCATCGGCGTCGTCGCGCAGATAGTGCATCTGCTTTTTGCGCACGCTAGCGCCGGGCCAGCGGATTGATACCGCCAAATCACGATGCGGGCTGACGTCGCCTACCGGCGGTGGTATCGATCAACTGAAAGCCTCAGCTCGTTTTTTCATTGCGTGCTTCCGTTAGCGCGAAGGCGCGCCGTGCTCTGGCCATTGGGCGTCTGGCAGCGATTACGATCTTGCCAGAGTAATGACTTGCCTCCACGGGTTGACGAAATAGTCCTCGGCGCGGTGCAGATCGGACAGCTTGAAAAGCTGCCTGCAATACCGGTTTGAGCTCACACGCTGCGGATCCAGGGCAATCAATTGCCTCGGAACCTCTTCACGGGTGCCGTGGGAAACACAAATTATTGACCTGATAGAGGTCGATCCGGTCCACATGATCTCTGCTGATAATTGCCGCCGCTGGCGCCGGCGATAACTCAGGCGCGAGGTAGCTTGGCGCGGCACTGTTCATGTCGAAGATCATGCTGCCGAAAAAAAAAAAAAAAATTAAAAAAAACCCCCCCACAGAAAGGGGTTCGGGGGTTCATCTCTCCACCCCACCAGGTCCATGACCGCGCTCGATGGGCTTTTCCATCGGTGAGTGCGCGAATCTTGTCGGTGAAATCCTGTTCATGTATTGGCGGATGCCAGCACGCTTCCGCCCCGAAGCTTGATCAATGCATCGGCCTTGGTCACGTTTTTGGCTGAAGTGCGTAAGGGATGGGCGCCAATTAAGCGGCCACAGCTGAATGAGTGCAGTGCCTACGCCGCCGCTGGCGCCGGTCACAGCACGCGCTCACTCGGCTTTGATTTGCGCTGAGGGTGAGCATATGCAAAACGGCCCCGGGGGGGGTTTTTGGGGGGGGTCCTTTGATAGGAGCACATCCCATCGACGCCCTCGGCGTCACTCCAAATTCGGGATTCTTCAATGCGTGAAACTGGTCCGGGCCGGGCCAAGGGCGATATACTCGGCATAAGCACCGTCAGCCGCCATGGCCGTAATAAATCAGGGGTCAGATTGATGTCCCGGCGCCATCGGCATACCAGGATCCAGCAGCCCTCGCTCGCCGATGCGTGAGCTGTCCACAACCTGGAGCCAACACCAACAACCGTCGGCCACGTCAGCGCCCTGGAATGCGGCGGGGAAAGATTAGCGTAGGGGCGGCCGCCATATGGAATGCAAGGTGGTTTTCGGTCTTATGCTTGGTGGGTAAAGGCCTTTCGGCGGGCTTTGCGGTCGGTGTTGTTTTTCTTGCTGTTGCGGGAGATTCTTATCACTACCCACTGGCGTGGGCGGGTTGTGGAGTGGCACCGGATCCTGCTGATAGACCCAGCTTGTCTGCGCCCCCGTGGCCCGGTGAGCAGCATCGCCGCCATGGTGTTTGGGGATGCTTTTGGAATGTTGAGAGTGGTCGCCGGAATGCGGATCGTGCTTCATCGTCTGCCTTTCTGATCGGTGAGCCTTACCCGACTTAACAAACTTCAGACGGGTGTGCGGGGAACCGCTGCTTGGCCATTCTTCCGCGCAAACCCGTGGCGGCT
>Ga0163217_1097908_pt1 | contig 10244 bp, 16 predicted proteins | sample SynspAceP_FD_185933 | JGI IMG/M metagenome (GOLD analysis project Ga0163217, IMG submission 185933) | Saline lake microbial communities from Ace Lake in Antarctica - Synechococcus sp. Ace-P (PacBio error correction) | ecosystem: Environmental > Aquatic > Non-marine Saline and Alkaline > Saline ...
CCCAAAAGAAGAAGGAATTGAAGTTTGAAGGCCCGAACAAGGCTAGACCCGCAAACCATGAAGGCGTTGGGGCAATGTTTTTTCCTGATCAGTTTTTTTTTCTGACAAGCCCCTTGATCACTTTCCCTGGCTTTCGATGGGCTTTCGTCTTAACCGCCTTTTCTTACGAAACTGTTTTTGCGCGGCGGCTTTTCCCAGCAGCCTTAATCGGCACGGGCGGCCAGTTTTTGGAGCGGGCGTTTCGGCCTGGGGCTGGGAGGCGCCTTACCGTCCGTTACGGCCAGACACCTGGATGACGGCTCCCAACCACGGGAATGCACTGGGTGGTTTTCGGCGCGGTTTTGCCTTCGCCGTGCCCCGATGGCCAGTCAATCTGGCATCTCGATGGCGGTGAACCACTGGTATCCGGAGTTTTCTTGCCCGGATTGCAGTTGCCTGTCGAAACGAAGACACAAGCCCGCGGCCACGCTGGCCACGCCCCCGAGCGTGACGATCCCGTCGCTTGTTTCCCAGCCCAGGAGCCAGGGAGCCCCGGGGGCCTGGCAGTGGTACAGGACAGCACCCCTGAGCAGAGCCACGGCCCTATGCGCGCTTACCTGAGCTGGGTCGAGCACGTCGGTGGTTTCACAGGCGGTCGGTGGGCTGTGAGGCGTCAGTCCGTGCCGGGTGATTACAGCGGAGCAGCCTACCCGGTGGCGGTGTTCAAGTTGGCGGGTTGGCATCCGACGGCGCCTGGACTGTTCGCTGCTGCGAGTGGCGCACACGGTGGGTGGTTCACCAACACCGATTCCTCTCGTCCCCGTCCATCCGCGATGAGGTGCAGCCGGAGCACCCCTCCTGCCGGCGAATCGGCGCGGCGGAGGGCCAGGCAACGTTTGCGTTGATTACAGGGTCCCCTCCAGGGTGTGCCTTTGCTGGAGGGGCGGCCGCAGGACCAGCCGTTTTTGGCGGAGGGGCGAAGGCCAGTGGTGTCTGGTCGGTGCCCGCGACCTGCGGGGGTGGGGTGCTTGGCGATGCAGCCGCTGGGATCCGTGGGATGGGCGAAATTGGGAGCCTTCGCCCGCGATGGTCGATCCGCAGCGACAACGGACCGGCGCAGCACGAGGCGAGCGGCAGCGGGCGCCCTGGCCCTGGCTTCGCTGAGCCGGGGCTGAGATCGAATGGCTGTGAAGATGGGACTGCCGCTCACGGGCTTCGCCACCGGAGGGGGGCCCTGCGGCCGTACAATACAAGCCGACGATTCGGCGCGGTGCGACAGCGTGGCGATGCCACCGGGCCTTAGCCGACTGGCCAGCTGGCAGCAGATCGACGCCTGGCAGAACGGTGGCTTGGAGCCGAGCGAATGCACGAGGCTTGCGCATGGTCTTCAGAGCTTAACGCTGAGCGGCGGAGCCTCTGGACGGCCGCTGCACCGGAGGATCCGTGGGGTCGTTAGGGGTGCTCGAGTGTCGATTACGCTGTGAAGCTCCGACGTTTGCGTCTATGGTCTTTGCCCTGCTGCAGTTGGCTGTCGAAAGGCGGTGCGCGCCAGCTTTGGCGCGCGCCATTCCGGGGGATGCACCGACGTCGGCTGTATTTACCAGGGCAAGGGGCGGGTGGAGGCGCCCCGCAAGCTGCTGGTGCCATCCACGCCTCGGGCCCCGAATGAGCGGTCATTCGAGCAGACCTACCGCTACCAGGAATAGCCAGCCTTGGAAGACCTGCCTCCGATTTCGTGCTGCAGTGTGGCGCGTTCAGCTGGCGCTGGCGGCGAAGACATGCGTTTTCCTTGCCCGTTGCTGGCACGCTGCCGTCGAAGCCCGAGCTACCTCAAGATTTTGATGCAACACGAGGCTTCCGAGGCGGCGCCCCAGGACAGACTTGACCGACTGGCCACGTGCAGGGGGTGAGTGCCTGGGCGCCATCTGGATCGGGCGCTGGAGCGGCCTGGCGATGGCCAACGGCTGCAGCTGGCGCTGGGCTCGAAGGAGCGGGTGCACGGGAGTTAGGCGTTGGCTGGAGCAATGCGACGCCACTTCGATGCCTGCTCTGGAACGGGAGTCTCGGATCGATGCGAGAGGGCACGCGGTGGTGATGGCCGACAGCCCTCTGTGGTGATTTTTACGCCGTCTGTTGGGCCTGCGCGTGTGGCGAGGAGGCGCTCGTTTTCTGTAGTCGATTGAGCGGGCCGCTTTTGAGCGTTCCGAGGGCGGCGATTGGGGAATGCGCACGGTGCGGCGACGGCACGCCGTGGATGGGCGGCACCCATCAATTGAAGGTGTGGACCGGCAATCATTTGGCATTGGCGCTATTCGGCTGATGGGCGAAACGGACACCCGCCTGGCGGTCAGCAGCGCGGTGGTGACCAGGTGGTTAGGGGCGGCTGCAAGTTCGTACTCCGAAGGCGATACGGCGACGGGCATTCGCGGCCTGCACTACATGCGGGCGATGGCATCTGGGCCCTCTGGGAGCCAAGACTGGCGCCGATCCGGGCCGCCGCGGGGACAATGAGCCGAGAAAGCTGACCATGCCAATCCAGAACCATGGAATCCAGGGTCGTGGTGCGTGGTTGCGTCCTGATCCTGATGCTCGCCTGTTGCTGTCGTTTGCTGGCTGGTGCTCCTTCCCAACGCGGGTGATGGGGCCTTGGTTGGCCGCAGCTGCACGCCACCCGATGCCAAGGTCGCCGGTTGCTGCGAGCCTTGAAAGCCTGCGTGACCTCGAGACGAGCTGGCAGTGGTGGTTAAGGAGGGCAGTGGGGGGGGTTGCGTTGAGCCTGGTGGTTCAGTGCAAATTGCGGCTTGAGCACCGACCCAGTGCGGTGGGCTCGGCCCCCTTCAGTGAGCTGGAGACCTCTGGAGATTCAGCTGGGTTGATGAGCGTCGGCCGGGCGGAATTCGATCTTGAGGCCATTGCTGGACGATTTCCAGACCGGCGCTTGGCTTGAAGTCGGTGCCATTACGGTGGCGGTTGCCCTATGTGGTCAAGGAAATGGCGGCATTGGTAGGGGCGTTTTCAAGTGTAGTTCAGCTGCTTTGAAACGTCTGAGCGCGTATGGGGGCTGGTGAAGACCAGTAGCCGTAGGCTTTCATGCAGGGTTCATGGGCTGAGGCTGGTGTTGCACTACGGGGTGATATCGAGCCGCGAGAGCAACGGGTGAGCGTTGGCAAGCGCTGATGGACCGCGCCTGCAGCTGGCGGCCGCTCGGCGAGGCCCGACGCAGCAATCGCTGTGGGTGCGGTGGTGCTTGGCGCCGACTGGCACGCTGGTGGGGAAGGCTTCCACGCAGAGCCGGGGGCCCAGCCGAGGTGGGTGCTGGTCCAGGCGGGTGAACGGCCTGCGGGGCACTTGGTGGTGAGCCTGGAGCCCTGCTGCAAGGCGCCCTTGCAGTGAGCGCGGTGATCGGCGGATCGGCCGGTGGTGGTGGCAATGGCCGATCCTGTCCGCGGAGGGCCCGCGCCCAGGCTGCCAATTGCGGGCGCTGGATTTGAGGTGGATGAGGCGGTCCGCAGAGCGGAGCGCTGCGGCTGACGCGCCTTCTGGCCACCGGGTGCGCAGCGGCCGCTGGGCCTGCTCAGTGGGCGATGAGTGGTGGATGGAGACGCCCTCCAACGGCCAAGCATGGTAGTGGCCCGAGGCGCGCCAGTGGGTTCACGGCTGGCGCCGGCTGTGATGCGGTGATCGTCGGCGGCGGACGGTGCGAGCCGAATAGACCATGCTACCAGGTGGCGGCGTTTCGCCCGCCGTGCGGGTGGTGGCTTCAGCGCAGCTGGATCTTCCCCCCGGCGCCCAGCTCTTTTGACCAGAAGTGGCCACCTGGTGGCACGGGCCTGCTCGCCGAACCCAGCGTGGCGGCGGCTTTTCCCCCAGGCCGGGGGGAGTGCTGGAGCATCGAAGCCTGTGAACCGCTTCGCTGATGGAGAAGGCTGGCCCTGCGCGGTTGCAACCGGGCTGTCATGGGAATTGCGGGCGGCCTGGGCCGCCGCGTGCGCAAGGGATGCGTGCGCGCCTGGCGTTATGTTCGTGGCCGCCGCGGCCTGCTGGGCGCGAGTCGGCGCGAACCCTGGAGACCTGGGCCTGAGGACGTAACGCCGCCAGCCGTAGGAGGAATGGGCTCGGGGGGACTCGTACGACGGCTCTGGGAGCTGGTGGGCCCATCAGGGAAAGGCCAGTCATGACACTGGCCTCGTCCTGGGCCCACATCGGACATTCTTGAAATGACGCTTCGTGCTTTCGATTACAGATTCGATTCCTTCGGCTGCTTGCTCGCGGGCTCTGGTTCTGCTGGGAGCTGGGCCGCGTTTCTCGCCGGGTCATAGGCGCGGGCTGCTGTTGCGAGCCAGTCAGTTTTGTCTCGTATGTCGCTCCAGCTTCGTTATTGGTGAGGCTGTGCCGCCAGCAGCTGCGCACGTTCAATGAGGCGGCGCTGCGCTCACGCTGGTCAGATGGAATGATCTGGAGAGGTGCTGCGTGCAAATCGGAGTGCTGCGCAAGGCTGTGCTTTTCCGCAGCTCCCTGCCCACTGTCAGCGGGTGCTGTTTCTCTTCGACGTTTTGGGCGCGACAAGTTTTGATCGGAAAGGTGGTGTTCGTGCTGTACCTGGCGACTCGGTTGCTGGGGGGTCCTTTAAAGGTGGTTTGGCACGCGGATGGTTCGGAGCGGGCTCGGTTTCGGCGTCAGAACGATGTTGGAGATGCTTAAGTCGGCGTCAGCTCTAATCATCGAACGTTCGTGGGTGGGTGACATGATCCGATTCTCGCGACTCACTGATGGTGAAGTGACGATCGCTGGGTTCTATCACGCTGCGCGACTTGAAGCAGCCTGTTCATTCCGAAGGTTGTGTTAGACCAGCGTGATAACACGGCCGCATTGGACGCGCGTATCTGGATCGGAATTCGGTCTGCGCTTTGGAGGATCACAGGGATCCACGGGTGTCGCCGATATTGAAGGCGCTTACCGAGGAGTAGGGATGATCTTGCGATGCGATGTGGTCATTTCGGTGAGCTAACGGCCCAGCGAGCCTGGATTGCGGCTGCTCTGCTTCTCATAGCGGCGCTCATGAATGCCTGGACTGACAGCGGTGTTTGTGCAGATGGTATGTGGGTCAAGGCCAATTGCCGCATTCCTTACCCCCGAACTGTTGAAGGGCTGAGCGATGCGGCGCATGAGCAACATCGATTGTCTGGCCTGTATCATAGGTCAGCCTCGGTGGCAGTCGGCAGGGCATTGTTCCGTAGCCTTTTGCAACGAGACGTTAAGAGGTTGGCCAGGCCTTCCTGCTTTGTGGACAGACGAGTGCTCCCAAGGATTCCCCCGATGTTCAAGGAATCAGGGTCTGGGTCGACGGTGATGCCTTCTGAGGCGGCAGGCGATCCTGGTTTACGGGGTCTGGGCGGATTGACGCTGGTGGTTCTGTCGGTCGGGCCAGGCATCGCGGCGATGTGTGGCGAGCTTGTGCCGGCGCTCGCCGTCAGTAATTTGCCTTGCTGTCGGATCAACGCGGGAGCAGCATCCTGCCGCTGGCGGCGCGTCGGCGGTGGTGTTGCTCAGCTCTGGCGGACTCGCTATTCTCCTGGGCCTGGTACCCCTCACCTGGACCTGGAAGCAAGCTGAGCATGGTGATGCTGGGCGCGCGAGTGGAGTGCTGCAACGGCTTCCTGCAGTCTGGTTTCAACTGGGTAACGGCAGCGCCGATTGGGCCGAGCCAGTGGCTGCCGCGACTCGGCGGCAGATCAGCGCGACCCCCCAGCAGGGTGCTTGCCGTTGATGTGCTGGTGCCAGTAGGCGACGCTGGGTTGATCGAGCGCCCTTGCTTGCGGCGCTGCCTGCCTGACTATCCGTTCTTTCGCGTCCTGGTTGCTGGATGACAGTGGCGGCTGCCTCTACAGGAGCTGTGCAGCAGCTGGCAGCGCTATTCAAGTGGTTACGCGCCCAAGGCGCAACCTCACATGCGCTTGCGCAGATGAGAGCGGGCGATCTGATCGGGGTGTCGATGCCGAGTGGTGCTCAGCCAGGAATTTTGCGGCGCAGCGGTAAGGCTGTTTAGCGGGCCCCGAGGGTGGGCTGTCAAGACCCCAGACATACAAATGATGCGTGTGTGGCTCGAAACCTGCGCTCGGGCGTGGCTTGATGCGGATGAGGAAGACTTTCTTTACGCCTGGGTCGAGCCCAACCCCAGCGGTGGGCGCCGTGTCTGGCGGGCTCCTTTCTGATGCGTGTTCGGGCGTTTGCTGCAGGTGGGGGGATTCGAAACGGCATCGTCGGAGGATCTGCCCCGGATCCGTTTGGCGCCGCGGGCTACGCACTTCTATTCATGAAAAGCTGAGGGTGGCTCTCCCACTTTCGATGGGGCATGGCCGGCGCGCGGTGCTGGGCCAGCGGGCACTCTGCAGATACTGCGCAGGGTGCACCTTCGGATCCAGGGGCTGAGCTGGTGGCAGCGGATCGCCTATCTCGAGGGAAATCTGCACTGGTTCAAACGTTGATCCATGCTGGCTGTTTGGGCTGATGCGCATCAGCTCGGCCTTCTGGGGGTGCCGTTCTTTGGTGGTGGACCGGGCTTGCTCGAGGTTGGCCCCTGCCTTTTTTAAGCCAAACTGTGCTGGTTGGTTTGGGGTTCAGAGGAGGTGCTCGCTCGGCCCGCGCCGAGTTACGTGGATTTCTGTTCGTCTCAGGGGTGCTCTTCACATGGATGGGTGGTCCCGAAAGTTTCAGGTGGGACTACAGGCGATCACCGCCACGCCCTGGCTGCCGGCAGGCGTTTGTTTCTCCCTCTGGGTTTGCTTTTGCCTGGGCTGCTCACTGCTCCTCTGATCCTCGGGGCAAGGCGGCCTGCCCAGATGGCCTGAAAGGTCCGGCCAGCAGCCGGGCAGGCCACCTCAGGCTGGTCTGTTGGGCTTCGAATCAGCGTCGCCATGATCGTCGCCCTTCGACCTGCTGGGATGCCAGCAGCGAGGCACCCTGGCTTTCGCAGGTTCGGTTGCTAGGTGTGTTTTGCGCTTCGGCACTGGGCGCTCAGGCACGGCTGATGGCGATCAGCGAAACGGACTTAGAGTTGCTGCTGGGGGAGGCGGCACTGATGCCTGGGCTGCGGGGATGCTCGAAGGCGCCCGGTGGCAGTTGGAATGGCAGGTCCCTGCGTTTCCTCTGCGGTGGCGCATCGCGCCGCAGGCGGGGCCCCAGCGCTGCCGTGGTGCCCGATGATGACTTTGACGCCGCGCAGGAAGCGATCAGTCTCTGCCTCTAATCGACGGAGGCCTTAGCCAAGTGGCCACGGCGTAGGCCGCCTTCGAGTGGCTTGTTGCGTTCTGTCGCTGCTGCAGCGATGGCGGAGCAGGGTTGGTTTAGCGCGCCTGATCCTTGACGATCAGGTCGATAACCCCTGACAGGGCCCGATGACAACAGCGACTCGATCAGGCTCAGAAACGCGTTAGGCACGGAAGCGCGAGAATGAAAACTTTGCTGCCAAGATCCATGCAGCCGTTTGGGACGACATGCTGATCGCACAGTGACGAATCGTAGGTGGATGGCATGCTCTCCCGCGGTCTCATCAGCCTGTTGCCCAGTTTTCCGAGGTTTGGCGGCTGGAGGTGAGCCAATACGAGTGGTGGTCGGGATCCAGGTTCACGCCAGACGCCCGCCTGGTTATATCCAGAACCCAAGCGGCGGGCGAGATCAGGGTCGTGTGGTTTTCTGGAAGGGCGTTCAGGTTGTGAAGCGGGTCTCGGTTGCGATCCGAGTTGCTGATTGATGGATGCGATTAGCGCATTGGTTTCGGCAGAATCAGTTGTCTCTGGTTGTGCTGCCGGTGTGAGTCAGTTGTCTTGAATGTTTGGAGTGTGGTCGGTTTTGGTCCGTAGGTGAGGTCGCTGTTGCTGCAACTGACGATCATTCAGGCGAATTGGATGGCTGAAGACGCAAGCAGACCGAACCGATTCGCACGATGAACAGCGGAGAAATACAGGGTTGATGTTAAGGATTTCCCATCATTTCGGGTGAATCGATTGGTCCTGGATCTGTTGCAGACAATCGACCACCACGAAGTGCGTCAAAGGCCTTGGGTGACGAAGAAAGTAACTGATTAGAATCACTCAAAGGTGGCCTGATGCCCGGGAAATGGATCGAGCTTCCAAGATTGATTCGCCAGAACAAGAGAATTTACGCCCTAAAACTGTGGAAGGCGAGAGCTTGAATTGAAGAACAGCACCAGAATCATCTGGCCCGAGAAATCAGCAGTTTTTCTGCCCTGTGATAGTGTTGGCGGTGATCTGGAGGGAAAGACTGGCAGGAATAAGATGACGGCATCATACCAGCTGAAGGATGATAGGCAGAAAAATTGAGTGTCTACAATTGCTGAAGCACGCCGAGAAGAAGCCCGTTCTCAAGCTGCTGCGCCCACCGAACAGGATGAGTCAGTTGATCTGATTCAGCGTTTTAGAAAAGGCAGATAGGAATCTCGTATTTGCCTTAGAACGTCGTAGCAAGTGCACTGCCTGTTGAAGACCTGAAACCCAAGGAATCGAATAAAGCCCAGATAACGCAAGGCAACAGAGGCTGGACGCACGGATGGCAGCAATCTGGGCATTGTCTTGGCTAAATATAGCGAACCAGGAAAAATCTCATATGCGAGAATCGCCGGACGATAAACATCGCCAGAACGTTGTAGAAGTAGAATTGCTAAAGATTCGGCCAACCGCTGGCAAACACAGCAAGAATCAAATAATTGATTTCTGGTTGATTCAGTCGGATAGTAGCCTTGGCTGTATTGGCTGATGTAGGGGAATGGGTCATGACAGCATTGGGCTGTCGCTAGAGCTCTAACGAAATCCAGCTAGCAATGCTTTGTTAGCCAATTTAGCTTCGTTGTGATTCTGGAGCTCGGCTGTTTCTTCACCAACACTAGCTTGGGCAATCGTAGGCCAAGCCAAAGCCTCTCGATTAGGTAGGCAACTCCGCCACCTCAGGAGTCCGTTCCGGCCCGTGCTTGAAGCTGCAGATGGCATGACCAAGCCTCGGTTCATTGCCGCCAGTTATGACCGGCGATTGAAGCGGTGCTGAGGCGCCCAGTAAGCGTCAGGTATTTTTCAAGGGAAGGGCATAGGAAGTGCCGCTGAAGATGGTTTTCAAGTTGCTGAGCACCGTGGGTTAATCCAGGAATTCTGGTAATTCATTGGGATTGAGACCTTTACGAACGGATGATGGAAGCCGATTCTGAACGCGCGAAAGCAGCCAGCCATCGGGATAATTCACGCTATAAGCAAGTGATCTTGGGCCAATAGCAATGCGGCCAAAAGAGAAGTGGGAAGGTGGCAAGTTTTTATACGGGGGTGGCCGCCTATCGCAGAGAGGCTGCAGCCGCACCTTGTTCTCCAGTCCCGACAGGCTTGCACACAGCGTTCCCGCCCAAGGTGGCATCATCCCGCTGCACCTTTCTGAGGAATGGCGATCCACGTTTTTTCAATTGCCTGCATGATCTTGGTTCTGAAAGGCAACCGATGCGTTGGTAGTTCACCGAGATGACGCCTCAGAGCTAGTGAGGAGATTCCTGTCTTGGCCTTGGGCGCGAGGTAGAGCCAAGGAACAGGTGTCAGAGGTAATTTGTTTGCCTCCCAAGTGGTCCAGGGCGTGAAGGGTGGCTTGATGAGGAACGTCGGCTGATAGCGCTTGGTGGCGCCTTGCATGTGAAGCCCGTATCCTTTGCCTCACAACGTGGCAACGGAAACATACAGGCCAGCGCGCCTGTTCGAGGGCATTCACATTTTTGCTCCGGTTCAGTGAGCTCCAATAAACTGGGGAGGACAGGCTGCTGGACTGGATCCGATTCATAGCTGCGTGCGATGGTATATGGTACAGACTCAGGTCGCAAAGGGCTGCCTGCGGAGCTTGCTGCCTAATCAAGAAAAGCTTGATGACCCATGACACCTGGGTTTCTTGGGGTCCGGAGCGTTTCTTGGGCGGCCGCAATTTGATGTCGTCGATTTCATCTCGACGAAAGCGATAACTCGATCGACATCCATCGTCTTAGTTGCTATGATCAAATATAGTTAGCTACTGATTGAAGCGACCGTTCGTTGGCCCTGGCTGGATTTCTTGAACTGGCCCTGCCTGCCGATATTGGGTTGCCATTTGCTGGCCTGTTTTCGCGCCCAGTATCAGCCCTGCAACGGCACAGGAAAAGCTGCCTTTCGATGTCTTTGATCACTTTTCCGTGATGACAAACAAATCGCGCCTCGCTGGTGACATGGCTCAAGTTGGAGCCAGTCGGG
>Ga0163217_1114957_pt1 | contig 10244 bp, 6 predicted proteins | sample SynspAceP_FD_185933 | JGI IMG/M metagenome (GOLD analysis project Ga0163217, IMG submission 185933) | Saline lake microbial communities from Ace Lake in Antarctica - Synechococcus sp. Ace-P (PacBio error correction) | ecosystem: Environmental > Aquatic > Non-marine Saline and Alkaline > Saline ...
GCCGACAGATGCCGACTGCTCGCGCCCAGGCCGCCGAAGGCTCCAACCTCGATCCTGTGATGCGACGCACAGTTCATTCGCTTCCGCCCTGCCTGAGGTGAACAAGGCCAGGCCCGGCAGAGCAGGGGCCCCTGTTCAGCGCGATGCAGCGAGCCCCTCTACGGCACCTACCTGCCGCCAAGTCCAAGGTGGCGTCCACGGCTGCCAGGCGACAATCCGTGACTGCTCACCCAGGACATCGCCCTGTGTGTCACCGAATTCCGGGCGACGGCTGCGCGCCTGCAACGTGATGTGGGCGGCGGGGGGGGGGGCCCCCCCCCCCCCATGGGCGGACCCACAACAAGAGGACACCTCCCCGCACGCCGATCCGCTCGGCTACGTGGCCGCCGACACATTCTCGATCTCGTCCATGGCGGTCGCCGCCCGGCAGCGCGACGCGACGGCGACCGGGAGCTGCGCCGCCACGCCCGATGAAATACCTGATCCATGAACCGGGGCATCGCCTGGTTCAAAGGCGAGCTTGCCCCGCTACTGTCCCCATCCGCTCAAAGCCTGCGCGGAACCCAGGCCAAGCTGCACCGACTATCTCGTTGCATCGCAGAGACGCCTCTGTTCGTCGGCTGCCCTGCTCTGGCGGCGCCTGAGGAACGGTCAAACAGGGCTGCGGCGCCGTTGAGACCTACCAGCTCGAGTGCGCCTCACCCCGAATCAAGACCTGTTTGCTCTGCAACATCGCACCTCCAGCGCTCCAGCTCGGGCGGCCCTGATTGCCCTGGGCTTGCCGCACCGAGAACACCGGTCTTCTCGCGCGCCAATGCTGCTCCCAGCGCTGCCCACTCTGCGGGCTGGCCTATCACGAAGCGGAGCGGGACCTGCGGCCGTGCTCGACCGCTCGAAGTACTGCTGCAGCGGCTTGGAGATCGAGCAGCCGCTGCTGGGCGCCATGACCGGCCCCCAATGGCTGCTCAGCCCTACCTGCCGAGTCGGTCGGTGGGGCAGTGGGGTGAGCATACCACTCTGGCGGGCGGCACGAGCCGAACCCCACCTCTGGCCACCCCTACCTGGAGCGGATGCCGCGAGCGATCTGGATAGTGCCCCTGGAGCCCCGCTGTGCGAGGAAATCGACCCAAAACGGGGGCCGTCCGCGCAGCTTTGTGATTTTCGTCGGCAAGCTCGGTCCTGAACGGTCGGGCCCTGTGCCCACCAACTGATTGATCGTCGCCTGCCTGTGAAAAGGCTGCCGTTCATAGAGGACTGCCGTTAGAAAGTACTGTCGTTTGATCGGGCCCGATCGCCGCCTGCCGCCGTCGCCGCCCTGGCTCAGGGCCGTCGATGCCCCCCCGCCAGCGGCCCGTCACGACCCTACCGTCGGATCAGCCACCTGCCCAGAGCGCAACATGCTCGGCGCCTACCGGCGCCAGCTGCACAGTTTCGCTGCCAATCCACCACAGGTTCTGCTCCGCTGCGCCAGTGCAGCTTGAAATGGCTGAGGCCGAGCCTGAAGGACTGTGCCAGCCCAAACCTGCTCAGCCGCGATGAGCCGACCGGATATGGCGTGAGCTCCAGCGATGCCCTTGCCTCACCCTCGGCTAGCCAGCGGCCGTAACAAGGCGGTTGGTGCCGGAACGCGCAGGCCAGAGCTGGTCGCCATAGCTGAAATGCCACCACTTCGAAGAGATCTGGCTGACTCCCCCGCCACGGCCACCGCCTCGGCCACAGCAGCGGCGAGTAAGTAGACCCAGAGGCGGCTTGCGCTTGCTTGGTCGAATCGGGTGCTGCCTTGACACATCTAGCTAATTTCTTGAGGCGCGCTAAGAGATGCTCGTGCTGTAAACTCGCTATGCGTATCGCACCAGAGATATCTCGAGCGGCATCATCGCCAAGGAGCGAGAGCGCCCTGGCCTTCAATCCTAATCAATCCAAGTGTGAAAAGCGTTCACATAATCGAGCTCGGTGTGTTCGTCCGTTCCAGCAGGGTGGGCGGAACGTGAGCGAGCAAGAGATCATGGGCGGTACTCATCATTGAGGTGGTTCGTCTCCAGCAGAGCGGCTTTCAACTCTACAAAAATGGTTGCCGCGCTCGGATAGCTAAGCTGTCCAAAACACCGACTCGTGCCATATACAGAGCCCGGCCGTACTCAAGCCGCACAGCGCCCCACCGGAGGCACCGCACTCACGATGCCCAGTCAAGCCGAGAGATACTCCCATCCATGAGAATCCGGAGTAACTCTTCGCGGCACCTTTGGAGAGCGTCGGCCAAGGTTATCGAAGCGCCTATACCTCAGAGCAGGGCTCCGATCTCCTGGCGCTGCAGCTGGGCCGGCGCGATTCACGAGGGGGCTCCCAATCAAACCTCGTACGCCTGTCCAACGTAGAAAAGCGAGACACACCAGACTGCGGTGTTCCATAGGGGCCTTCGAGAATCACCTGAAAACAACGATGGTGGAAGGTCTTCCAATGTCCGATTTCTATACCTGCGGCGGCAGGTGCGCATGCGTAGCGTTATACGCTCCGTTCCTCCGCGATACATCTCATATGCTGAGAGACAAACAAACAGCGCCTTTCCTTTTGCGCGACACTTCAAGGTGTACGTAAGTCCATGGAGAGAGAAGAGTACCTGGCTGGTCGCACGTGCAAAGACGTATGACGCTCAAGTCCGAGAGGCGGGCGCTCGCGCGCGCCCAGGCGCCGCTGCGTGATTCCAGCACTACAATGTCCTGGCGCAGTCGATGAGATTCCAAGCTAAAATCGCTAGCTTCTGCTAGGCTGTGCAAACTTGCAATGAACCAATGGTCATGTTAGCAAAGCTATATTGCCACCTACGGGCCTATGACTCCGACGCACCCGCCCGTCAACCTAAAGGAGTTAAAAAGAGAGCTTGCACCATAAGGAGTCCAACATTTCCGAGTCAAGGTCACTTGTAGATCGCGAGACAAAACAGTTTGCACTCAGAACACCTCAAGATAACATCAGATGAATAGTTTATAGAGACGCATTGCGAAGGAAGCCAAGATTAAGCGCTGAAAAAAGGTCCAATCCACTTACAGGAACGAATGGCCGCTCTAAACCGTGCGCGCAATTATTGTATGTACGTAGCACCGACCATTTAATGGTCCCCCTCGACCGAGTACCGGGCCACAGAGATTTGAGAACTATATATATCAAAATACGAATCAATTCAGGCAACAGATGTATAACTTGATATAGGCCAGCACCCCGGACCGGCCCACAACGCTTGATCCCCGGAGAGCGAGACATTCATGCAATGCGAGGACACAGACCCGTAAAATGACATGCGAGCGAGATCCCTAATTGCTACCTAATCACCATGCAACAACTGCGAGACACTCAGGAGACTCATCCACGCCCACTTCCACCACCAGATGCAGTAATGGCCAAAAATACGAGGTGGTGGAGGTAACGGCAGCATGAGGAGGCTAAAAGGCCTGTCACATACCGCAGAGTGCGGATGACTCGCCTAACGAGCCATCTATGTGCGTTGACTTCATTCTTGCATAATTTCGGCAATTATTAAGCATGCAGGCTTCGCAGCACGGCAAGTCTTGGTCACACCTATGGAGCCAGAGACTCGAGTTCCTCTTAGTTTGCGAAACCTCAAACTCAAGTATGCGAAGATAAATATGTTCAAGATTCGCCAAGTCAATTGTAAGAAGAACTTTGTACAGATTCCTCAAAGAGAGGCGGCGACGACACACATAAAGAGCTCACTCCTAATAGCAGAACCCCAACGCGGCCACGAGCGTCTCATTGGGCGAATCGACGATGCCTTGGTTAGCCAGAAAAGGTGAGTCCCTGACCCTGCCATTGTCCATAGAGGACGATGCGGACGAAACCGGTGGCACGAGAGGGGCCGAAATTACCCATCACAGTGCTTCAATGGAGTAGATATTAGCACACTAGGTTTAAAAGGAGAGCGTTCCCAAGAGCAACTTTCAAGCGGAGTGGAGGAATTATGGCGGAAACCAATTGCTCTTATCATGTCCGATTTTAAACTGAACGTGTGAAGCGGCGCGATTCATACCAACTTACCCTCTCCCCCTCTCAGGAAACTTTGCAAAAGCCGCCTGAAACCTTTGGATAAATCCCCAAAAATTTCCAAAATATAGTTTTTACGTGTAACTAACATAATACGTAATATCGTGTGGCCGTAAAATGGGAAAAAAGGGCGCATATGCGCCGAGTGGATTGGAATATGCCATTGGGCCAATCATATGAAAAAATGAGTGTTAGCCTAAATTGGAGACAACGGATACGGTGGATGACAAGGCTATATTTAAAACAGCCTTCTTCGAGTGAGCGATGGTCAATAGACCAGCCCAAGGAGGTGAAAACTTGACTGAAAGTGGACAATCCCCTAAGAACCGTGTTGCTAAAACACCAAGGAACCAATACTGGTAAAAAAACGCAAAGAAATCAAAACCGCGGTAAGAAACGGACTTAACTCTTCTCACACTTTAAAATGGGAAATTTAAAAATAGAAGGTGGTCATCAATTACATGGTGAAATTAGGCAAACCACCGCAAGGGGGCAAAGATGAAGCATTACAAATACCTGTGCCGTACTAACTTACTTCAGAAAAAGTGTCTATTTAGCCAATATCCCTGGATATTGGTAGCGAAACAAAACTAATATCCTTGTTTGGAGGAATTTGAGGTGTAAAAATTCAAAAGAAAGGTCAGGGGTCATACTACTTTTATGGCCCGATGAATATTAATTTGGATTTACCTGTACAATCGGCCCAATTTAGGAGGAGGTAGAGGCCTTGGCGAGGTTCCTATTATGCGTGTGGGGCCTTTTATTGGCCACGTTTTTGTGCAAGGGTATATACCCAAGCCGGGTGGCTGATAAAATGGGCGTCAGACGTTTGGCTACCCACTTTGAAGGGTTTTTATAAAAATTGGCGGCGGCCAAAGTTGTAGATACAATAAAGAAGAAACACTTTTATGGGGTGGAAGCCCAAAGAAGCTCAACGGCAACCATATGCTGTTGGATGAAGCTTTCCTGTTCCGGAAACGGCCAACATTGTTTATGGCGGCGGTCTTCGGCGGAAGGAAGACTACCATTTACTAATGCTGCTTGTGAAACCCTATTAACCGCAATTAGTAAGATGCTTGAAATAGAATAATGGGGGCCAAACCACAGGTAAGGTTCCAATTTATTGGAGATAATGGTGTTGATAGTCTTGGTGGCACGGATCACAGAAAAATGTTACCGGACCATGAAAGAGATTGCACTGGAATCGATGCCGCTATGACCCAGAAGTCATTTAACAATAAGAGATGTTTAAGTTGGGACGATTTGGGGTCAGATTTCCTACATGTTCCGAAAAGCTGGGATTCAATGAGCGCCAAGGGAGACGACATATCTTTATTCCAGAAAATAAAGGATGGATATGAGTCCAAATTTATCATAGATGGTTCCAATTTTAAAACGGTGGCCAGTGCACGCGGGCCTGGTCCCTTGATACGCAGATTTTTAAGTATTATCCCTAGTGATGGCTACTCAATGCTAAATGGTGAAGTTCTAATTCATCAAAAAGATCGTTTGAGGCGATTGTTCCTTTGTTAGTAAACTTGATCGATATGGGCCGCTAAATAATCCTTGTTGACCACTAGAGCACAAACCGTTATTGGACAACTGAACTTTCAATCCAGTTTAAAAGGCCACCACAATGGTGTCCAGACAATTAGAGCGGGTGTTTCTTTGGTTGAGATAGCCAGCCTTTGTCTGGTCAAAGGCAACTTCTACCATCCACAATATAGATACAGGACTCGTCGGGGTTAGCGCCAAATATTCGATACGCGCGCTTGCGTGGCCAGCGGAGCCAACGATTACAAGGAAATTTAACCAAGGTTAAGAACTAAAATAATAAAAAAAGGACTTCGATTAGAAAAGTCCTTTTTTTAATAAGCTGCGGACACATATAGTCTACTTGACTTATATAAACCCCCAATTTTTTCTCCAATACTTAAATAAATCACTTCCACTCTTCTTTGTACAGAGTCATAAGGAACGTTGGCAATAACCAAGGGTTCCCCACGTATAATTTACCATTGAGCAACATAGGAACCAGCGATAGAACCCTCTACTTTAGTTTCCTTAAGCGCTGCGGCGTGCCACTCCGGAATATCGTTTGTAGGTTACACATTTCTACGGGTTCAACGATCGTTCCGCCGCAAATAACCCGCCCATTCCTTTTCCAATTGGAATCGCCGGAAAGTTTAGGCACCAAACGGGAGGAATAACCTTGATGGGCCCTGTACCATGTAACCAAGGAAAGTTTTGATCATATCCAACAAATGATTATTGTTTCTCCCGTATAACAGCCAATAACTGGTAAATAAATGGTGGCAAAGTACCGTGCTGCCAAATCATGTAAATCGATCTTTATTTCAGGAAGGAAGTCTATTATATTATGTGTGCCTTGTGCATTTTTTCCATATGTCCGATATCTTTCACTATTTTTTTATAACAAATTAGTAAAATATCTTGTTTAAATAAGACTAGGATTTAATCCCGTGTTGGCATTATTTACTTCGATCTCAAACCCCTTTCTGGATCTCGGAGATATAGTCTGGTAACGAACTCCATCCTGAACGTAGGTAACAGCTCCTTTTTACCTTGGCCGAATCCTCATTATGTTCAATATTTAATTCTTTTCCAAATGTCCAATAAAAGTTCCAATTAGGAGTGGACAAGCATCAGATGCAAATGGATTTATTGCTTTGTTCATGACTACAGTATTTCCTTGTATGATCAGGTGTCTGCTGTGATTGGCCTCTGGACCATAAACTCAACCGAAATCCTGCGGGCCTTTATCGGGATGGGGGATTTCCTTTACTATAGCGAATATTGAATTAAAAATTCTGGCCGTAGCATCCAAGTTTAATTAACGATCAAGGAAGAATGTCTATTTTGGACATCAAGTGATGCCCTTGGCATTGTGATTGTTAAATCTAATGCTAAAAAAAACGAACGATCAGAAATAGTGATGTTAGCTTGTTTTAATAGGTTTTTATTTTAATTGATTATAATGACAATTTTTTTAGGTTTTATCTTTAACTTCATAAGTGAGAAAGAAAAATTTTTGCAGGAAAGAAAGGTACTTAAAATGAATAAAAATGATAGTAGCATTTTCAGTTTTAGAGATAACTTTTTAACGTAATTATCTAATTTTTTCCCCTCACTATAATAAGTCAAATTTCATGTTTGCCTAGAATAACCTTGTTGGTGACCTCAAGCCAATCCTTAAATAATAAAATCTTTTTTGTCCCATTCTCTCGCGTTACAGAAGCCAATTTTCTTACTTTATTATCTTCGCGCGTAAGCTATAATATAGGAGAGGAGTTGGCTCCAATAACCCTGCCCTGGCTCGTCTTGGGCTGTGGCAAGTTTTGCGAATTGAGCTTCCTTGTTTTAATAAATAATGAACCACAGAAACTAAAGACCATTAGAAAGAGCCAAAGGGAATCCTTGTTCATCAGTGGGTAGAATTATATATTTAAATGGCATGTTTGGCCACATACATCAGGCTTAAGGAAGGTATCTTTAGCCGAATTTGCCCTTAATATTTTTCAGTCATTACTTGCCTAATATGCCCCTTTAACTATTAAATATTGTGCCGTTTGCTAAAAGTTCCCATCACCAATAGATGGGACGCAGGTATTAAACCGTAAAAGAACCTTATTGATGGCCAAATACTATAGACGCAATAAAAAACAGGCCCCAATGAAACCAATTAAAAACTTGAGGTATTTAACCTGATCCCCCTGCCAATGGCGTTTGAGCCAAAGTGAGAATACATTAGGATATAATAATTACTTGGAATTTTTAAGGATCCCAGATGATCATGTACAAACTAAGAAAGAGGGTAGTGTCCATAAGGCCGAATAACATTCAGTAACCCACCGGCCATTCTCTTTAAATAGTTTTTTTGCCTTGTGTAAGAATACGATGGGCATAGTAGTATGTGCCTTAAATAAAAAAGCTATTAGGCCGAAGCATAAAATATATAGAAGAGAGATGGTCAATAAAAGCCAGAAGAATGCCACCCAGTAATGAAAAAACTGAGTGCCAATAGTGTAAGAGCGATAATCCTTTTTTGGATAAGTTTTTCCGCGTCCGTCCCAAAATTACAATATAAGGGCGATAAGTTAAAAAGACTGGGTTTGGTAAACTGCCTCATATTCCTGAAAAGTGCATCGAGTCCCATTTACTAGATCCAAAAAAACCAAAAGTATAAATACCTTAAAAAATAAATATCCTTTAATTTCAATTTCTATAAAACGCTTAGGATGTTAAATTATGGGAAGGAATAACTAATTTTCCTTTTCGAACTACAACGAAAGCAAGGCCTAAATTGCAGTACTACAGCCATAGCATTGGTTAGCCAAGGGCCACAAGTTGTTAATCGGATTCCGTAAAAGCACAAAGAATAGATAAAAATACCAGGCCAGAAAATAAAGCCGTTGGAAAGACTACTTAAGCTTATAACGGTATTCTTAATATACTTGTACGGGCAATTACTGGCAAGGCACTTAGACCGCTACATCCAAATACTTTTCAAAAAATATTTCTGGACTGTGTATAATATGTCATCGTACAAAAGCTTAATATCCTTTTATATTGGTGTTGGTTGTTTTACTTTAAGGAAAGCTATTCGTTTCTGTACTTGATCATATTTCCTTGAATAATGTCCCTCGTGGACGGGCGGAATATAGAATAGCATGGCACCTGCCTTCTTTGTTCTCAGAAATATCTCTTCTTATGGCCTCCTGTAGCCAATATGGCAATCTCTGGGTCAATAATCTCCTGATCCGTTTTTAACGATATCGCCGTTTTACTGGCACCTGGCAACATTAAAAATGTCACCCAGCCGCAACCGGCCTTTAAATGTCAATCTTTTTCGAACCATGGTAATCGCGTAACGGGGATATCTATTTTCGCCTTTAGTCCCGTATATTAATTCCATTGGGTGTCGGCCTTGTTTAACAACCCCGCCCAAGGCACCCTAAATTCTGCGGCAAAGCAATTCACCGACTTTTGCCATTCCGTAAATGCCGCCTACATCACCACAAAATATAGCTTGTTTCGCTGCCAAAGATTAAAATATGGGAAATAAGGGTTGGGCGTAATGGATACACGGTCAAGATGGCAATGGCAATTGGATTTCTAAATAAGGCAAACATCCGTGCTAAACAAGAACGATGTTTTACGCAAATTGGACCAAAACAACCTTTATGCCAAGAACAATTGTTAATAATTTTCCGGCACTTCCACATATTTTTTTCTTTAGTTTACTACTCAAAAGTGGGCACCTTTATCATAAAACGTATAAATGAATTAGGTTGAATCGAAAATAGTAGAAGGGATGGTGGAATATTCCTTTTAAAAATCTTGACATTTAAGAGCATACTCTTTTTTTCAATCGTAAAGTGGGTGGGGGTAAGGCCAAATGAAATCAATTAATGGAATCCACAGTTATAGATTATTCCTGTAGTGAACGAATTCCTTGTTGTCCTGTTTGGATATCATTACAGCTTTCAAAAATAGGCTCATGATTATTGATGCTTAAGGCCCAATCATAAAACAAAGTTTGGCTCCGTACCACTTATATTTATCATCTTGGTCTATAACAATTTTTCTATAAGTTTTCCAAGGGGCTTTACCAAAAAATTAGGTTTAGTCAAAATAGGTTGCGAATAAGACTCCTTTGGTTAACTGTAAGTTCGGCTTTAGAGTATATAAATGGTATCGTATGCTTACGCTTCCTCATACTTGCCGTGGCAAGTTAAATTGATGAAGTGTTTTTTTTCAGTTCCATCATATAATGGAGGAATATATGGAAAGATATAGAAACTCCCCTTTATTAAGGTGTCACTCGGAGGGGAGCGGTAATTATATTTCGTTTCCCAAAGTTAATGGGAGCCAACGTGACTTACTTTCCACTTTCTTTTCCTCGGTACAACTAAGGCATCATGAGGACACACCAAAGCAATACCTACAATCTATTTCCAAAAAATGGAGACCATTCCGAAATATATAAATCATTCTACCTGCACATTAACTTTAATAAAAATTTGGCACGATAACCTTTACAACCCTCAAGGGATGCTTGTCACCGTATAAATAATACTCTCAATATATCCCAAATTAAATGTTTATATGTAGCCCTAAAGCTTAACTTTTTTAACTTTGTGGTTCATATAAAATGATAAACGTGC
>Ga0163217_1037711_pt1 | contig 10243 bp, 8 predicted proteins | sample SynspAceP_FD_185933 | JGI IMG/M metagenome (GOLD analysis project Ga0163217, IMG submission 185933) | Saline lake microbial communities from Ace Lake in Antarctica - Synechococcus sp. Ace-P (PacBio error correction) | ecosystem: Environmental > Aquatic > Non-marine Saline and Alkaline > Saline ...
TATCGTACCCTACCGATCCTCAGCTGTCTATAGGTTATTCTCTCATGGCTGTATATTCACCGTCACACCGTAATCTACACTCTCTCTTTCTAATATCGTCTTCGTCATCCTTTTCTTCCATTTTTATAGTGCACCACTTTTATTTCCGTAATCCGGTCATACTCAACGGTCCTGATTCTCCTGCTAAAACACATTAATCTTGCTTTCTGTTAATCATAGCTTTGGCTTAACTCTTACCCATACCAAACTTTCTCTTCCTCACTTACTCAGACTTTTATACTATTTCTAGTCGTCACACAACCATAAAAAGGTCTACTCGCCCTCTTCACTTCCTATCTTTCGTATCTGATCTTCCTAAATTGCTCGTTGTTTTTCGTCTTGTCAGATTTTTCTGTGATTCTTCACACACCTCTATCTAAGCTCTCAATATTTTTTTTACTCGATCCCTTGGTCTGGTTACCCATCGTCTGCTATCATTACTGATTGTTTCCTCATTTTATCTAATCATCTTTCGCCACATCCCTTATCTCGACATTTTTGTCTCTCTTTTCTATCAAAATCCTCACTCGTATAACATTGTAAAACCTGCCGTTCCTCTTATGATTATTCTGGTTTACTTTTGTTCTAATGTACTTAACGTCGACTCCCCTTCCTTTACTTTCTGTTCAAACCTATCTTAACCTTTTCCCCTGTATGTTCTTTGTTCATCCTTAGTGTAATGAGAGAAACTGACTTACTTACTTCGGCTCATTTCTTGGCTCTATTTCCCTTCTTTTCTTAGTATCAATAAAACCTTGGACAACTCTGATTGTTCTCTGTTGTTTGGATTGTAATGACATTTACGTCCTCCCCTTTCAATTGCTCTTTCTTAAGTCTTCTATTTCTTTCCACTTGTGCCTTTTGTACTTCTCAAAAATGGTTTCCTGAAGTTTGTAATATTTCTCCTGCATTCTAACCTGTGTCGGAATATGCCTTCTATAATTTTCAGTAAGTTCTTTAAATTTGAAAAATCCTTTCACCATCTGACAAGGTTCGCATTAAATCTGCTATCTTGCTTCGGTACCGGTCCTGTTTCTCTGTCAGCTTACCCTCGCTTTACCTTGTGTCAACACCAATTTCTGTATTCCGTACTACTTAGAAATCACCGCTATCCCTCTTCCCCAACAACCTGTATACTTACCTGTTCTTTCCCGTGTCTCTTCCACCAATGCTCCTCTAAGGTTCCATTCTGCCTTTCTCCTTCCGTTCTTCCTGCTCCTCCCCAGCTTCTCTGTTCTTCTTCTTCGTTTAATCTCTTTGTTTTACCATATTCAATCTTAACTTTCTTTTTCTTCTGAACTTTCCTTCCCCTCCTCATGTTTTCCGGTATCATTTGTTTCTTTCAATTTCTTTTACTTCTTCTGGTCATTCTCTCATCCTCTGTATCCACTTTTCACCTTGAATACCCTAACCTAAGCCCGACAACCCTTTCACCCTAAAATAAAAATACGGTATCGGCCATTTCCATACACCTGCTTCAGGCCGGTCAGGAAGTTGGGCTTGGTACTTTTTATATTATCCCTGTGGTAATGAACGTTTGATTCCAGATGCTTTCTTGCGTTTTCTTTTTTCTGTACAATCTCCCACCTGATGGGATCCTTCGCTTCCCAGCCTCTATCCACTATACCTTTCTATTTGGATTTAACCTTTCTTATCTCCTGCTTCAGAAACAACCTCTATAAATATCCGCCGTCTTGACCTTTCCAATTTCGGGTTTCTGTCGGCCAGGAATCGTATCTTTTTCCAGTGGTCGTTCTTCGCATGGTCTTTAATTCTGAATGTGTTGAACTGTTTCTCCTACTCATAAAAAACTGGTCTATCTCTGTCATATATGGGTGTGTGACCAACGGGTCATTAGTCTTCTGTCAATATTTGCCGTTCTCTAAGTTCCCCTGAAGCCTGTTCTTCCTTTGCCTCCCGGCGTTTTCCCAAGTGTCCTTCTTCCCTCCTTTGCCCTAGGTCGTTGGTGTTCCCTAGGTCAATAACCGTGCATCGTAGCCGTCTGCATTTCGGGTCAGTCAACCTGTGCTGTGTATTTGACCGGCACACCACCCGTCCTGCACTGGTGCAAGTTCCGTTCGTTTTGTCGTGTTTGCCAAACCTGCCTCGTGTGCCGTTGTTTTATCATGGTCATAACAACCATTCCTGGTTTCTCCGAAGTGATTGTTGTTTTGTTTCAGAGCTGGCTGCCGTCATTTCCTGTTTTTAAAATTCTTGCTGCCCAAAAGTCATTGCCTGTTTTTTGGTATCTTGTGCTCCTCTCTGTTTGCAAAACATTCACTTTGTCTCTGCGGTTTTTCACATTCACGTCCTTGACATCTCTAATCAACGTTATGCATCCTTGTCAATAAAACCTCTCGTCGGTTTAAACCTTCCCTCCAATCTTTTTTCTTTGACATTCCCGTGTTTTCAGGTGTATGTTCGATGCCTATTTCTTGGAATCGCCCTTCTCTTCGTACGGTCACTGGATCCGGTTCGTCACCCTTATCTGGGCCCATGCCAAACGATGTTTCGGTGATCTGGTCGGACCTAATCCGGTAACTTCACATCTTGACATTTATCTAACCATCCTTTGGTCTGGTCTAAACCCCGTCGTTGTCCTCTTTTTTTCTGTACTGTTCTCGGTCCTCTGTGCCCTATTATTTCGAGTTACAGTTCGGACTATCGTTATATCTTCACTGTCTGGGACATTCTTTTGTACCCCGTATGGCCTTCCTTGCCCTCTTAGATCTCATTTAACCACAGGTAATATGTTGTTTGTGTCTGTCCTTGTCTTCACTACTGTGTGTCCTATTTTTTGTTAGTACGTTCCTACACTTCTCCTGTCCCTCAAGGTACTTAAACTTCCCCTGAATTTTCCTGTGCTATTTCGTTCTCCCCTACAGTCCTGTCCAAAATTCTTTACTCAGTGCACAGTCGTGGCTACCATCCCTCGTGAAACTCCACATATGTTACAATCAGCCGCATTACAATAAACAGGCTCATCGGCGGTAAAAACTCGGTTTTTTTAATCAAGTTGGCAAGCCTTTGGTCCTTCGGGACCAAATGACGGCTTACCAATCCCACTTATTCGTATCCTCTGCCCTGAACCCTGCAAACTGAAATCGGTGGTGTCATTCGCACCCCCGTCGTTCGTCGTCATCTAAAATCGGTCTGTCAACTTTTTGTTTCAATTGCACCTTGATCGTAATGCTGCCTTGACGGCTTCGGTAGCCTTGAATCCTCCACGGCCTGTGTATCAGGTATTTTCCCTTGACTTGCACTGTCTTTTGGCCTTAGTATATCTGGCTGTCTTTCTCGTACTTCGTCTCCCTACCTCAACCTCTCAACTTTCTTTTGTTGATCTGATCACTACGGCAATGTCTGGGTCATTTGTTTGTACTCCCTTATTTACTTCTGCCGGGTCTTCCTCCATTTATCAAACCATGCGGTGCTTTTGGTCTTTCTTGTTCACGTCTCATTACCAAAATCGTGATTTTTTCTACTTTCCCTTTTTAGACAGGCAGATTCTTGCTCTCCGGTTTGCACTCTTGGCCGGGGCACCCGGTCCTTGCCTGCTTTCTATTACATGCTGTACATTGGGCTTATTTACAGTTTATCTCTCTTAAATTGCAAGGGACTCTTGCCTATCCTGCAATCAGTGTCGGCTTTCTTCTCTGATTGTCGGAATCGTCATATCTTATCGGCCATGTTGTCTGTTCCCCACCGTAACCCCGTGAATAACTATTTCACCTTCACCTTGTTTGGAACGTGTGTGGCCCTCCGGCCTCGTCGGTCTTAGGGCTATTCATTGGACTGTCTCCTGTCCTTGCGTCATATTTAATGCTATACTAAACGGCCATCTCCCGCTACGTTTAAGGTACTGCTTCCCATCAGACGTTCTTTGTCCGTTTCCATGTCTGTCTTCCGTATCCGAATGTATGTCCTGATCATGGCCTTCAACTTCCAAAATCAATACACGTCAAGGTGCCTGACTTTTTCGTATGGTGTCTATGCTCTTTTTCATCCCCGCACCATCTTGTATTGGTTGACTCCATCCCCTCCTCCGTGTTGGTTGTCGCGTCGGTTCAATCGGCAACGCCTCTACTGCTTCGTTTTGAACTTGTACCATCGTGTTCGTCTGTCCTCGTTTAACTTCGTACCAGTTTGATTCATTTTTCCTATTTCTGCCTTCGGTTCGCTCGACTCTTCTCATTCTTTCTTGTCTCTTGTTTATATTCCTCGTCTGCTCTTCTCCGTGGTACCGTTACACAAATGCTCCTATGTCCCTTAATGGTAATGGCCCTACCTTTATTGTCCCTTTGTTAAATTTTTTCTTTCTTTGTTACCCAGGGTTCCAGTTCGTCATAACTTATATTCGTCTGTGCTTTGGTTTACCCATGCGCGCATTCTTTAAACCCCATGACGTCGTTGTCTCTCCATTCTAGGTGATATTCTGGCTGTGTCCATATAAGGATCCTAAAAGGTCTCGGGCCTTTGGTACCTCGTAATGGTACTCTTTAAACTTCTTATCCCGTCTAGTATTCTTTCACTTTCACCCCGATTTGAGGCCACTTTTGGTATCCTTTTGTCGGACTCTATGGTTCGCACTAAAAAGTCGTTTAAATCTTTTCTTCCCTCCACGACTGTGGACCCATCAAACTGGTCTTTAACCAAGTTGTTTTACCATCTGTATCTCACAACCCCTTAATCCCCGTTCTCTTGGCATATTCTACTCATCGTTCCTTGTCTTGGTACTATTGCAGCGAGTTTTGTCTTGGTCCTTTCCCAAACGCATGAAACTTCTGGATTCTGTCGATATTATCGCTCTACTATCCATATTATTGACCAATATTTACCCAATAGGTAACCTCCCTTGATCCTGTATCTCTAACCCAGTTCCCTCTCTTCTTCCGGTTATCTGACAAACTTCCCTGGGCTGTGAACTGTGGTCAGGCGGCTCTGCTTTGTCAAATTGTTGGTCTGAATTGTCTTATCACCCGTTGCACCGCCATTCTCTCGTCGACCTCAGGTTCTTAACGGTTTCAAGACTTATCCGATGTTACCTGTGTATTTCCCCTATATGAATGGTACTACTAGGTCAAAACACTTCAACCCCGTTTGCACGCGTCTTCTGTCGTGCTTGTTCTTTTGACAAATGACTAACATCCGTCACTGTTGATGTGACAAACATTGCATTTCTCTGATCGGCTCTGTTTGTTCTTTGGTAACCTTATTATCCATTTTAGAAGTGACCCGTTGTTCTACAATGGTTCCGGTGGGAATGTAATTATCGTATAATATCTTATATTGGTGTGTCCCCGGTCTGATGGAATCTGGCTCTTTCCCCCCCCCGCCTCACCCGTCCAAGTAACCAGGTTTTGAATGTATCTGTTCGGGACTTGAAGGAATACGCGACAGGTGAATACACAGTCTACTAGGGAATAACGTGTCCATGACACCTATGGGGGCACTTTGCTTCATCTTTCTTCATGGACTTTGCCTATGGCCCGACATTCTCTATACACCTCTGGTCAGCACATTAGGCCCAAGTTCCTTGTCACACTCTGTTGTGCGTCTTCCAAACTGGTCTGCGTTCACCTGTTGTCACAGTGACCCTCTCTATGGTTGAAAACCCCCGACCAGGGCAAGTCGTCGTGTTCTACACCGTGATGTTGTCGTCCCTGCCTTGTTTGTCCAAACCAGCCACCAGCATCAGTAATATCTTGTCGTATAACAAATAACTACACCGTAATTCGGTCTGTTTCGTAACTTGTTCAGCGTAATTTGTAATCCGTACAACTGGCCTGGTCCTGTTCGATCAGATCAACACGTGCCAAACCCCTTGCGGCGTGCTAAATGCACATCAATGGTTCCGGTAATCCCTATACCGCTCTTTCTTATTGGCTACCATTGCACCCACCGTCTGGCTTTTCTAATTTATCGCCTTGAAACCAGACTTTGGTTACTGGTCATGGAACCGGTGCCTACGCAAACTAGCACTATTTTTACTAGGTGTCGTTTATCGTGCCGAACTCCACAACCCGGAAGGGCTGATTATATTCTGTTGCAAAAAAGAACCTTCTCTTTCTACCACCCACCTTCTTTCATCCTCACAGTCGTCTCTTTCTGTTTGTCTTCAGTTAATCTCTATCTGTGTGCATGAAAAGACTTTGTTCGCATCAACTATGTATTTATCTAAGTCGGTGTACAAATCGGTACCATCCTAACATGAGGCTTGGTCGGTTACTTGATTCTGGCTTTTACTTCTGCTAAGCGCCTAAATCAACGTCAATCATTACTTTAAGTGATTTTCGGCACTGGTTGGTCTTCTGTTCCTTCAGATTAATCCGTCGCGACAGGTCACACGGTATCTCCGTGCACGCAATTCACGTGACATTGTGCCTAAGCCTATGTCTTTCTCACCTTTACCCAAATTCCTTTTTTTGGCGTCGTACTCTTTTTTCCCCTTTTCTGTATCGTCTATCAACCTCCTCCTAATCAAGTCCTACATCCCTCATTCATCCAGTTGGTGTTTCCATTCGGGATGACGTAGATTTTGATCGTGCAGGGCATCGGTTACGAATTCCCGTGGCCTTCCCATTGGGGTCTTTACCAGCTATGGCGCCATCTTCCTCCACTAACCACATGAAAGGGCGTTCGGTTATTCGGTATATTCTTCCTTTTTCATGCTCTTTTTTTGTTCGTATCAACTTGAATCAATTACATTTTTGTGCACTATGGGTACTTACCTCAAACCTGTTCTATCTACTTATTTCCCTCCTCTTACAATTTCTCTACTTCAGAAACCTCTTATCCACTTCCTTTTCTCTGGTTTACTTTCCTAACTCAAAGTCTTTTATCTCATCTTCTTTCCTTGCCATCTTCGTTTTTGTTCCCGTTCTTTCAAACCTCCAAATCCATGATCCTTTTTCAATACAATCGTTCCCATGCTTGATCTGGTGTTTCGTCACTTGCCAATTTCGTTTGACCTTTATTATTCTATGTACTTTTCTTTGAACATTTCTTCTGTTTATAATAATCCTTTTCTCTTAAACATCTCTGTAATATCTTTATTTTCTCTGGTCTGCGTTTTTTCGTTATTATCACGTTCACCCCAAAACCTTCAAAAGCCACCCCGAAAAATTCCCCGTAAAAATTCCCAGTTTAACAATTACTCTTACTCTATATTTTACAAATACCTTAACAAATCCTTAAGTAGACTGTCATTCGCTTTTGTGTCTCCTCTCTTCTTTCTACCTCTTCCCTCTTGCCTTCGTCAACACTTCCTCCGACTTCCAGCTCTCAAGTCTGACTAAATTCATGCACTCCATCCCTCAGTCTCTCATCAATCCCTACATCATACACCTTCCTTCCTACTCCTCAATTGCTAACCTCTCACAACAACAACTTATGATGATAAAATGATATATAATTCTCCTCCCCTTCGTTCGTTGCCACTTTGCATCTTTATATGCTTCAGGGCTTGCTTCATCCTCGACTTCTTGGGCTTAATTCATTGCATTCCTCATTCCCTTCTCATAGTCTTCTAATGTTCCTCAGGGTCCAGTTTCCCTCATTCCCTGATGTCAATCGTATCAACAATACATATGCTGCTACAACATCTCATACTTATCTCCTTAAGTACTTTTAAGTTCTTTTTAACACTAATATCTCAGGGTCACTCCCGGTTAATTTTTCCACTCCTTTTTTCCTGTGTCCTTTTCTTTGCTTTGCTTTTGTTTTCTCCCTTAAAATAAATCAGCCCCCATAACTGCTCCCTCTGTAAACACAAATATATCCTGCGTATTAAACGAAATATTTTATCCCACAATCCAAGGACATGTTCCAAGAAATCAGTGGTACAAGCCATAGATCAACCTATCCTCACGTCATGTTCCATGTCGCCGAACCTCAATCAAGTCATTTTCCTCTCTGTGATATTTACCGCCCATAATCTCATTTTTTCTTTTGCTCCATACCTACCACACTCACTCTATATTTTCACCATGTCCATTCCCTATGGATGATTCCATTTACGGACTTTCTTCTACCCTCCACCGTTTGTAAAATCCAAAATGGTATCACCTTGCCCTTTCTCTCTGAATCTAAATTGATACACTTCGTTTCAACGTCTATATACCTTATGCTCTTCATCTCCATCTGTCTTTTCACAACAATGGTATCTTCTCATTAATCCGCCAAAAACTCCCCGAAACCTTCCCAGAAATAATACGGCATACCTACTCTTTCTTTGTTTTAGTTTTTAATTCCATTCTTAAAGGACCATTGCAAGGTCCTGGCCTCGTTCGCTGCTTCGATCAACTCAGTCTTACTCTTGGCATACCCCCTGCTAATATTTCTGTCGCCCCTTCTTCTTTCTTCTTTTACAGTCCTTCATCAAATTAAAACTCGTCGTTACGCCACAACAATCCTTTTTCAACTTCATTCAAGCCCCATTCTTCTCCATGTCCTTTTCCTTTCTGCTGGCTATACTTCCTTTCTACTCTCTCATCTGTCTTCACCTGTACTCCCACATTCTCTCAAATCCTAACGTTAAATTATTGCTTTTTATTCACGTCTTCTCTACTTCCAATCGAAACATCAAGTCCACATCTCCGTCGTATTTCTGACCTTCTTTTCACTACTTCATAATCCCCCATAGTAATGCACCAACTTCCCCTTTTTTCCCTCTACCAATACCACCCGATACCTTAACCAACTACAGGCTCTTCCGTCTTTGCCTTATTCCATACCTTTTTTTTCAGTCAATCTCATTCTATTTCCTTCTAAAATCTCCACTGCCTTCTTTTTCTTCTGTTCTATCACTACTCTGGGTTAAAAATCTGGCTATTTCCTTCGGTTCTTTCTCTTCAATCTTTCTTTTTAATCGATAATCCCTCCAAAATGCGTCTTTTTCTTGTCGCATTTCTACTCTCCCTTTAATCATCTACCATTATTTTCCTTTCCCACCCTCAGTGTTTTTTTCGGTTGCTTATATCTCAAATTCATGTCCCTTTCCCTGATCAAATCTCTGACCCAGTTTCTAACGCCTGTCCTCGGTTCTTATTTTGTTATACGACATCTCTTTTAACCCTGGATCTTGGTTTCTTTCCAACACCTGCTTCCGACCCATCTGTTATAACTCCTCTCTTTTGTTTCACCATAGCTGAATTTCTGTTTCCAGCTGTTCCTCCGTACAGGTTCCCTACGCTTTTTCCCCCTTACCTTCCATCCACCATTCTGTCAGTCTTTGTCATAGCACCCGCTTGCTTCATATCCATAATCCCTCTGCGGTCCAAACTGCTTACGCATTCATCGTTTTTCTGTCCTTATTTCTCTTAATCTCTTTCATCACTTTCGTGCTTAATCTCAACTTCTACTAATCACATTCACAAAAACTGTTCTTTCTTCATAGTCGATCATCTCTTGTCCCCAATATTATTATTCCCTTCACCTTCTCAAATCCTGGCACCCTTTGCTACGTTCTCTTCAATGTGTTATAACGTTTCACACCAGAGACCAATCTGGTATCTCTTCCAATTTCATGTTTGGTCCATCCTCTCTGATTTTCTCCATTTTCCCCTCATCTCTCATCAATCCTCCTTTCACATCTGTGTTGTTTAAGTGTTTTAACTCGTCCTTCCTCCCACTCATCTCTGAAATCCCTAACTCTCTTACCTTCCTTGTACCGTTCCAAGTGCTTCTCTCATCCTCCTTTCTTTTCCTCGTTCTCACAATTCGGATACCCCATGCGCCTCTACTCCCTCCCCATTCTACCAACCTCTTTCATATACTAAATCATCTCTCTTTACAACTTGTATATACATTCAATCAGTTAGGTTCCCTTTTCAATCTTTCAAACAAATGTATCGTCGGTACTATAATCTCTCCTACCCAATCGCATTTCCTTCCTTTTTGACAATTACCCACCTACCCTTGCTTCATATCAACTGACCCTCCCTCTTAGTATAACTGCACTTACGCACGTGCCTTAATCTGTTCTCTCATATGTTAAACCACTTTTTCCAATGACCATTTTATGGTTCCCTTACTTCGTAAACCCAGAATTTCAACCTCATTCTCTCGCATATAATCTCCCACGCCCAGATCACTTCAATATCCACACATTTTTATTTAAACTCCACATCTCTAACTTCTACCCCCATTCACTGTCTTCCCATTTCTGTTCAAAGTCCTCTCTTATTCTGCTTCTCCATCCAAC
>Ga0163217_1041776_pt1 | contig 10243 bp, 8 predicted proteins | sample SynspAceP_FD_185933 | JGI IMG/M metagenome (GOLD analysis project Ga0163217, IMG submission 185933) | Saline lake microbial communities from Ace Lake in Antarctica - Synechococcus sp. Ace-P (PacBio error correction) | ecosystem: Environmental > Aquatic > Non-marine Saline and Alkaline > Saline ...
ATCATGCAGTCAATGAAAGAACGTATGGCGCCTATGGTCTCCAGCGGGAAAGTTGCAGGTGTATTGATCCTCCTGCGGAGAACGCTTGTGGTGGCAGCCTGGTCGTGGATCGGAAGAACAAGGGCCGGTCTTGGCACCGTCTCTTTCCCCGATGAGCGGGCACCCCCCGTATATTAAAACTTGCCCCACCGTGCCCACGTTCTCTTTTGCCGCTATTTGCCATTGCCCAAGATTCAATGGCGATAGGCGGTGAATTGATCTCCGATGGCCTGCTTGCTTCGCGCCCGTGCAGAAATCGGTCTCCAATCATCCTGTGGTCGTAAAAGGGTGTCATCCAATGAATTAACCAAGAATTCCGTTGGATTAATCACTGGGCGCAGCAACTTGTAAAACCGCAGCTTTCACGCGGCAGCTCCATCCCTCCGCTTCGAAAAGTACGCTTGAATCGCTACTTGGCGCCTTCACTACCGCTTCAATCGCGGTTCCAATCTGGCGGCAATGACCGAGCGTGTGTTTCATGCCATCTGCCAGCTGTCAAGCCACGGTCCGGAACGACTCCTGAAGTTGCGGAGTTGCTACCTAATCGAGTTTGGGGTTATGGCCGGTAACAACACGATCTGAATGTTTCCTGGCTTACTAGGCCTGGCTACAACAAATGGATCCAACCGGACACCGGTTTCAACACCAACAGAAACGGCGTGAACTTGGCCCAAGCTGCTTTTTCTGATCTGTTTGACGACTGAAAACTGCCCACAAGGCCGCGCCAGTAGAGGCTGTGGACTGCTCAGCCTATGGCCCCCCGACTTGCATAAGCGGCGAGATCCGCCAGAATCTGTCTACTGGTTGAGAGTTTCTTGAACTGAAAATGCCAAGTCGCCAAACGAACATCCCCCTGACCGAAATGAGATATAAGCATAAACATCACCTCGAAGTGAAAGCATTATCAACAGCTTTTTGCTTGTTCACGTTAACGTGATAATCTATCTTGTAGTTTTTTGCCTTGGCTTTCATTCCTGCATATCACGCAGTTCCATGGCCAAAAGCCAAGACTTGAACAAAGCGCGACTGCCCGATCCACACTTTGCAGGAGCCTCCGATCCTGGGTCAACATGACTAAGAGGGTTCCTGTGTCGTGAACTGTAGAGTAAATACCGTTAAGGCCTCTTCTGAGGATGGTCGGCTACTGTGACGCCATCTTCACTCAAAGGATGGCCCAGCATGGAATTTCCCCTGTACATCTAAACACTCAGATCGCGGCGGGAAGAATATCTTGCTTTTATAATGTATCATCGCCCCGATCGCTTCATCTTGATGTTGGACGAATGCGCTACGCGCCAGATCAAGACGAAGCATAGCCCACTCCATCACTGTAAGCCGACCTGATCTGGCTGAAACTCCTGAAGGCGAATAGAAATATTTGTTTCCCCGCTGTACTGGAGTCCTGGCGGCTCACAGTGGAAATGAGAACGCCCTGAGGTGTGCGTTGGTCCTTCAGCCCCAATCAGCGGGGATGAGTATGGCTACATAACCCGTGAACTAGGCGCATTTGATCGCTCTATGCACAACATCTACAAGCTCTCAATTACAAGAAAACGCGGTAAAGTACATTGATGGCTACGGCCAGGGCCGTCGGCGATCGCCGGAATATTTCGATCGCTTGCCCTAGACAATCTCTTCAACAGAAGAAGCCATAGCTTCTACACTTCCATGGTCGAAAGCTCTCCTGGAAGCAAGCATCAAGGTTGATCTATGGGGCCCTGGTCCTCTTCTATCGGTACTGCTGGTACCTACTGAGGATCAAGATCGCAACCCCGCAAAGTCAATCACTGCCGGATATCCCACACTCAGAGGTGCACGCTGAATCAATAGCGTACTGCGCCTCCGTACCGCTGTTCTTCCTGACGGTTTTACAGCCTGCCTGCGCCTTGGAGAGGACTGATCTGAAAGTTGGCGACATGACGACAACTCCGCAGGTCCATATCCGTCAGGCAAAGGCTGGAAGGATCGCTACTGCCGTGCCGGAAATTGACGCTGCAGAACCTACGACGTTTCTGGACGACCCACCACGCCGGCCTTGCGTTCCCAAAACCCTCCGCAGCGCCCCGCCAACCGTTCGAGCCGCATAGCAAACCGGATGGATCGCATGCTCAGCTGCCCTTTAGACCAGCGCGAATCGAGCGGGATCCACAAGCACCTACGGGTGCACATCGCTTCGCCATTCCTACGCGACGCATGCTGGAGCTGGGCGTGGATCACGGGCGATCCAGTCTTTCTGGTACACGCAGGCCGGAACTAAACGGCCCGCTATGCCATCTCACGGAAGTGAATCGGGACCAGCAAAGGAGCGGAATCGATGACTGCGGGTGGCTTCCAGCTCCGCTGGGAGAAAGCTATGAATCCTGCCCTTGCCTGAAATCTGGTCGATCGCTACCGCAAAACAGAACTGGAGCAACTCCACGGCCATGACTTACCAAGCCATCACCACGCCCCTCAATGCCATCCGCCGTGCCGCAATCAATACAGTGTGTATGGCTCACTGAACTGTAAAAGACTGCACCAGTAACTTATTTCCTGGCGCATCCTGTGTCATCGGCAGCTGCCCGCACTGTCAGCAGCAAATGAGAGCCAGGCTGGGCTGGAAGGGCACGCAGAAAGTTGCTGCCATCAGGTATTTCTTGATCACTTTCAAACGTGCCGGCCCAGCTGAGATTCTGTCTGAATCATCAACACAAAACCTAGACTTCGCCAAAACTGCTGGCAAGACCATTGACTCGTTCCCGAAAGAATCGAAACTGAAAGCCGAACTGGTGCGCAGCAAGTTCCTGCACACGCACAATCGCCGTCTGACTACCATCCCCATGCTCCATCTGAATTGTGCCGCAGGCGTAAATTAACCTAGTCAACGTAAGAGAGTGTGCGAAGCAAAGGGCAACGGGCTGTTCTGGCCAAACAATCGCGAGGTCCTCCGCGCCAGAATTTGGTTTTGAGGTCCCCTATCGACGCGGTCTGCGCTGCGAGCAACACCCCGAATAAAAGTGTGACTGCACTGCGCCACAGGAGATCAAGCCCTCTTTTAGGTCTGGGTCGCTATCTCTATCCGGGCGTCTGCCAGAGAAGTAATATCACCTGACACCGCTGGTGAGGTCAGCCTTCCGCTACAAGACAACCGGGGCCTGAGCATATCCGCACATGCCCGCGGAGAGTTTTCTCTGGCTTGCTGGCTGAGACACGTGCTGCAGGCGTTCGGCGCGGCGGAATTATGCCTCTGCATAACAAACTGCAAAGCGCTGGTCAGCTATTGCAGCTTGTGCTCCAGAGTCCTGTACTCGCCAGATCAACCCTGCAACGATCAAAACCCGGTGTTCTTTCAGTCTTGCTAGAAAAAAAAAAAACGGGGAAAAAATTGGGCAAAAACCAAAAAAAAATAAAAAAAACGATCTCTTAGATGCTCCGAACACTGACATCAATTGTGTTGAGCTGAGATTTGTGCTGATCAATAGTCATGGTTCATAGCCAAAATTCATCCGCCTCCCGCTTCCTATTGCGCTGACGTATTACACATGGAGCCGCACTTTGCGTGGGCGACAGTAAATGAATCAAGCAACAGAAAGCGCCCATAACCATACTGCTGGCCATTCTCCGATTTCAAATCGATCAGCCTAATTCAGGCCGGACGTATCTACGTAGGCCACTGGTCATAACGACACAAGGCTTGTCCACACCGGGAATAAAAATCGTGCTACGTAACGAATCTATACTGTTCGTTAGAAGACCCCCTCAACGTAGACGTCCCCTGTGGCCGACCTTAATAACTTCGACAATATGCCCTGATCGTCAATAGAGCAAAGTTACCGATAACTGCCCTCCACACGGATTAGATTGTCCTGCAGCAAAGCTTTTTCTGCCCTAATGGGCGTGGTTGATTCGCAAGTGATTTGATCTGCTCAACCAGGCCGAGTCAACGTCTCCTTGTCCGATATAGCCTGGATTCTTGGAGCTGATCCGCCTATCCGAGAGACAAGTTCGGCCACTATCCTTAGCCAGTGACAAGCTCCCTCGAAACTTGAACTCGGCCTCAGCTTGCCTAAGGTCAGCGTCATCGTAAAATCACACTCCTCGGCGTGTCATCGCAAAGCTCATTGACCATTCCGATATATACCGATTACATTCAGAGCAGCTCTCATACCGCGCCACGAAGATACAGCGCTCAAAAGTAAATGGCTCGGTTTGTCTCATCCATTTCCGAACCATACCTCTTTGACGTCATGGGCTCAAGAACGTCAGCACTTCTCGCCTTGATTGACCTTCTAACGCGCCGCCTGAGTGGCAGCAAGGATTTAATGTTATCGAAAAAATCCTTAGTGTCGCCACTCTAGGGCGCTGTTCGAAAGTTCGCATCACCACAGCATCCATTCCCGACCACACCCGCAGCAGATTCAAGTCACCTCCACTTCAAACTCTCACGCGGCCCAACCTCATTCCTAAGAGCGTGACGACTTCGGATAGTGTCAAAGCTCGGGCTGCGCTCTCACAACAGGGCCCTGTAAAGGCTCTCCCTGAAAGCCCCGAACTCTGGCCAACCTGAGTCATCCCCTGGCACGCAATGTCGCCCAGACCTTTGCAATGAAACACATCTCCATCAAGCCCCTCGTGCAGCTTTCCCAAAAGCCTGTGCCAGTGTCCTCCGGTGTTGCGAGATGCTTCGGTCAACGTCGTACGGCTGGCGTATACCCAATCAGGTCTCCCCGCAAGGTTCCTGCCAACAGACGGCCCTCTCAATGCCTGCTTGTGAGCTCTGGTCTCCGGGCCAGCCCAAAGATCGAATCAAGGCTCCCCTCTCAAAGTAGACCCTGTATCCAGCCGTAGTGATCCGCACTCCGACACGCCGGGCCCTACGGCTGACGTCACCAGGCTTGCCGCGATGAGCGCCGATCCTGCCAACTCGCGCCCGTCCCTCTCAGATCAAACGAGACCCGCAATGCCATCGGGAACGGAACGCTCGTCTGTCCTTTCACCATTTATCCAACTTAGCCTCCGAACACAGTGCTGCAAATGCTTGCGGCCCATCAAGTCGACACATCCCTTCGAACGCCGGCCCAGTTGGCACACACTATAGAGCGCAGAAAGAATCGTGATGGCCTCCCACTCGAGGGGGCTTGTTATCCGTTTCATCTTATCCGAGACACTTTTTCGATCGCTTTCCCTGTGCAGCGTGTTAAGACTCTTTCCCTGCACATTCCCATCACGCGTAATCGCTCTCATGGATTCAGCGAAATCCGAAATTGGAATTTCTCTGAAAAAGTTTTCCGCGCTTAATCCTTGCTCCCGCAGACCTCAAGAAAACGACCAGTGACTTTTAATACCACTCTCTACAAGTTCCATCCGCTTGATCATAAGAACAGTCCGCTCCTCCAAAAGCCCAAGATTCCCCCCGAAACTTCTGATCCGTTTTCCTCTCGAATTCATTGGGCATGGAGCCATCCACATCATTATCATGATGTAAACTCCGTGTCCTCAATGCCACTTGCGGAATGGAGCAACAGCACCCTGTCTTTCTGCGAATGGGTGGCTGTGAAGACCTGACTTCGCCAACAGAACCCCGGGCGACCGCCTGCCCCCCCTCGCTGACATCTCCCACCAAAGCTCCTGAAACAAGCTTCGAAGTCCCTCCACGCAAACTGCCGCATAGACGGAAAATCACCAACGTCGCTGGTCCTTTCCTCATCCCCATCCATGTACTATTCGGCGTGTACCACGTCGGCTTCTCGACAACACTCGTTGGGAATCGGATAACTTTCAATTGAAAGGTCCGTTAACGCATTTTGAGCATTGTGCTCTGTGACAATGAACCCCATGTCGTCAATGTCCCGACAGACTAGCGTCCCTAGGACTTCATCTACTTCCATTTTCCATGATAATGGTTCCTGCCAAGAACCATTTTCAATTGGCACACAACCCGCTGGCTTCCTTTGCTAAGCGGATCGATTGACGGCGCACAATGGCTTCAATCAGCTGGTGGCACCTCGAAAAATCAACAACCAAGCACTATCCCTGCTAAGCTAATTAGACAATGACATCCTAAATTCTGCATGGTGTCAGAGAGGCTTCTGGGACTAACAGCAAAGCCGCAAAGCCAAAGAGAAGAAGCCGCTCTCCAGCGATCTTCTGAATCCTAATCCCGTGGGAGTCATTCTGACCACTTCTTCGAATAAGCGGCTAGGCAAGAGCCAGGACATGCGGGTCGCAAGAGATTGATCCCTTGATCCTGTTCAAGATCTCGTTCTCATCAGCCACTCTTTAATCCTCAGCGTAGCGAAGCCTCCGCTTGCGTGAAAGAGCTTGAATCCAAGTCAATGACAGACCTCCTTCGAAGGATTTGCGGCCCTTGCGTGAATGAAACAAATTCCGGAGCAACTACTTTGCTTTTTAGGAGGAAGCGTCTCCGCAAAGCAGGGTCATCGAGGAGCTGTGTGAGAAGTTTGATGCTTATCTCCGCACTCAAGCCTTCAAGTCGTGGCTCAGATCATCGATCAACTCTTGTCCCAGTTCCCAAGCACGCAATAACCCGCGAAAAAACAATGGATAATCAAAGCGGGAGCTGCCGAAGCGTGAATACCGATCGCGCAGCAGAAGGACTTAGATCTCGATTGTCAAGAAGATGTGCCAACCTAACATGCCACAAAATACAACATCTGGTATCGATGTGGACCATGGATCATTCGCAGTACAGTTACACCAGCCAAATTCTATTATAGCCAATCTCCATCTGCTCCTTGATCCAAGAATGAGCACGACTTTGTATGTGGACCTCAGCCTATTCAGGCAGTGCTTGGAAAACTGCTTGGTGGAGGCTTTGAAAGCTGATCCATGAAAAGTTCTCGCAAATCACCCGCTCAATGAGCAGAGCTAAGGAGCTAAATCATGTCAAGTCGCAATGAGCCTGCGTGAGCATGTCCTTTGGTTGTATGACCCATGTCAAATAGGGTGAGAAGCTGAAAACGAGAAAGATTGGACTTCAAAAAGAATGAAAGCCCAATGTTGGGGGCCTCAAAAAAATCTGACCTTCCAACTCCCTTCGATATTCTCACGCACGACCCAATGGTGCAGCGCCAAATCCGGCTCCGAAAACAAAAACTAGGCACTCACACAAAAATGCAGGGTACTTCGCCGAAACAAGCCACGACTCGCTATGCCACACAAAATTCTATCTGGACCACATAGATATCTATGTCAAGCAATTCCTGCAGCGCGCGAGCGCGCTATCCACTATGCTGCACAGAGTGTACAATAACCCACAATAACCACCAGATAAAGGACACAACAGAGGCGCACAGCCTCAGGCACCATCTCTCGGAATCACATCACGATGAAGGCCATCGAGATCGTGGTCCCGGGGGTACCATCTGAGTTTGCCATGATGCGACCAAGATACTTATCGATCCGTCCAGCGCCGATAAAGTATACCTCTTACTTCGGTCACGCGTTATCTCGCCAAGATAACATAAATTGCTCAGTCTCCATCTGCGCCTATCTATATATCTATCACTAGTCTTTGGCGGGACGAGACCCCTATATCTATCGCTGAACCGCTACGATCCGTTCTCATGCAGAGAGTGTTCCTAATCCTCTGTGCGAGAGGATGGACTAGTCATACGCGAGTAGCGCGCGTGATATGTCGCGAGAGCGCAGAGCGACTGGAATTTACCTTAGAAAGAATAATTTGAGAATTCTCCCACACTTCGTTGATGCATGCCCAAGATCGTATTCGTAGTGAAGAAAGGATCCATATTTCTCATCATAGATGCTGATCTTGGATCGGCACCCACATCTCACAGCGGGCACGTGCCTTACGCTTGTCTCTGAATCATAACTTAGAGTCTCGAGCGTTCTTTCGGGACTGTTGACAGGGGGAATATCTATGTAGGCGCAAGAGCGAAGTAACTAGAGTATGGGCGCTGGAATGCCTCAAGAATGGAGCTTGCTGAGAGACTGATCGAGCGTTGAAGAGAGCGCGCGCAACCAAGTAACGTAAGCGACTGTGAGTGAGTAATAAGACAGAAGGCGATCCCAGCGGCGATACATCGACACACCTCGTTCTGTAAGCGCAGATGAGTGGACTGCTTCCCAACTGGAAGCGCGAGAGCTATTAGACGCAGCTCTGGATAATATCCTGCTGCGAGCACCTGACGCACAATGACTCGAAACACTTTTCGCGGGTTGGAGCTGGAGAGCGCGACTGGAGCGTCCAAAACCAACTGATGGCAACGATCACTGGGATGAGAGCTTCGTCAGATGCCATCCTCGAGCGCGGAGAGAGATGGCGCGACATGCTCACGAGAGAGAGCACCCACACGCACCACTCGAACGTACTGACGAAGCGTGCGTAGTAGAAAATATCGCTCTCTCCTCTAACTAATGACTGCGCGCGCGCTGATATGAGGCACTCTATGGAGCGCGATCGTCACCACAGCAATGCGACATAGTCTCCATATCTTAGATCCTAACCGGTTTCGCTGGGGTCATCAACTCTGCACTACACCTTCAACCAGCATTTCTTGCCGCGCCTTGCAACGATCACTCATTGATCTTGCCGCAGTCTCATCTGATAGCCAGCTACGAAAGTAACCACTCATCGATGATCAAAAAGGTCTGGCGGGCCGAGTAGCCAGAAAAAGCAAAAAGTACTCGCATGTATGGATTCCTAGAAACTGCACACAGTCCCCTCATCCACTTCAAGACCCAAAGGCCCGGCTGCTTATGTAAAGAGACGCAAATCCAAAGCGCACTGGATTTTGCAGGACTCCGATCGGGCGCTGACTGTGGCGTAAGGAACGATTCAAGCTCTTCCCCACGGTATCCAACTGCGCAGAAACAACCCAGCGTTATCTGGACAAATTGCCACAAAAGGAAAGGTGAACCTCCTCGATAGAGAGCTGGCCATTATGAAAAGTTTCCGATACATTCGTGGCCGTACCGCTGAGCGACAAGGAATGCTCGGATCAAACCATTAGCGCCTTTGAATTGGCTCAAACCAACTGCAGGCCAGGGTTTGACCTTTTCAGGAAGCCCTAAGTCCGCAGACGAACGAACCCTGATTTGCAGGTAACTTGGTCCATTTTTTTTGAGTCGCTTCTGATTTCCGCCGCAACTCCTGCGGCTTTTTCATGCCTCAGAGCTGAGTAAGATTGCTCATTATTCGAGGGAGCCCTTGTGCATGCTGCAGGCTAAACCCAGCGCAGAAGGGTGATTACAGCAGATTCACATCCTCTGAACAGGTAAACCCTATGGCCCGCAATCGTCTTGATAGCAGAAACTACTTTGGTGGCCTTGGCGGGTGCTCATCGCCCACTCCTGCAATTTATTCGTGGCGCATCGCGTGCAGTTTGCCCTGGAGCTCAGTCCAGAAGGCCACGGGCACGCAGAAAAACTGCGCAACGGCCGTGAGGGCTGCCGCCGCTGGGAGCCAGGAGGGCTTGCGCGATGCCAGCCGCCGACCAAACAGAAGGACTGACCGCTGACCTTCTGGGCGATCGGCCAGGAAAAACGGTTTCGCGGCCGGATCTGTACCTAAGTCGCCTTTCATCGTCGCAAGCTCTCTATGGGCGGGGATCCGAGGGCGCGGCTTCCGAGTTCGACTCGGCCCTGCGCCCAGTTTTCGTTGATGAAGTCCGTTGGGGCCTTGGCCGCTGCGGTCCAATCAGGGCAATAGTAGGGCGGCAATCGAAATAAAGCTAAACCTGGGTCCAGGCCACGCCGACTCCCTCGAAGGTGAGGATAGGCCCCCGCATCAAAATCATATTCGGAGGCAGCGAAGGGCTGGCCGTACACCGGTGAAGGGCGCCGATAAGTGCGTCGTCGACAGAAACACATTGGCGGAAAGGTAGGTGAGCGTCGTTCAGACATTCACCTCGCCAGACGCGCACCGCCCCGGCATCGATGCCGCCGCGCTCACCCGCGTCTCTGCATCCACCACCAGGGCCGAGGCACGCGCCCGCTGGCCGCCCTCACCACATGCCCCCAATCCCGGCTGCGCAGCGGGGAATCTGACCCATTCAATTCCCGAATCCGTAGTAGAATCGGCTCCCATCGCCCACCGCCAGGTTGCCGGGATGGGGATCGGCGTGAAAGAAACCGAAGCGCACAGTTTGCTTCAGTAATTGGCCGCTCCCCTTCTCCCCACCTGCCGCCGGATCGATGCCGGCCGCAACCTCATAGGAGGCGTCGATCGGTGATCTTGATCCCC
>Ga0163217_1101363_pt1 | contig 10243 bp, 12 predicted proteins | sample SynspAceP_FD_185933 | JGI IMG/M metagenome (GOLD analysis project Ga0163217, IMG submission 185933) | Saline lake microbial communities from Ace Lake in Antarctica - Synechococcus sp. Ace-P (PacBio error correction) | ecosystem: Environmental > Aquatic > Non-marine Saline and Alkaline > Saline ...
CCAGGAGAAAATTTGGGAACCAAACCCAGCAAAAAGAAATAAAAAGCCCATAATTCCGGCTTTCATGAAAACAAAGCCGGGTTGTTTTTTTCCTCCCAAGAAAACAGCAAATTGCATCAAATGATCCCGAAAACAACGGCAATAAGATTTGGAAAAAAAGGGGCCAGCCCCTGTTTGGCCCATCAACTCTACAACCGCGGGTTTTGAAAGCCAGCATTACGCCATCAGACCTGGCGAACAGGATGACATAATGGCCAAAGGCAGCCAAAAACTGCGCCAGGACAGTTTCAGTTTGCAACGCCGGTTTTCCAGCTCCCAGAAGAAACCTGGCAGCAACATATTGGCGCGAACACCACTGTGACCCAAGAAAAGCTGACCAGTGCCAATTTTTGGCTTCTTGCGCAGGACCGGAAATGAGTAAAAAATTCCGGTAAAACAGCAAGGCACAGAAGAAACAGAATGTCAACCTATATTGAGTCCAGCGACAATTAAAGAATATCAGGCTGACCGCCCGTCAGGGAATGATTCAAAACCGCCAAAGCAGCGAAATGAAACCGTTCCAGCCCAATTTGGCGGCGGTGTCATCGCAAATCGCCAACAGAGCGAGCCAGACCAGAAGCCGATACCAGCGGCGCTGCTGACTGAAGCAAACAACCGTTCAGAAGCCGTGGGTGTGCTGCAACACCAAATAAGGCAAGCGGGGTTGTAGATTGGGTGAATGGCCAGTGAAAAGCCAAAAGCAGCATAAGGGGCCAAATTCCCTTGCGGATGACAGGCCCGTCGTTTTCCTGACCATAGCGCCATGCAAAGGGCGTCCAAGCCAGAAAGACTTGCCCCCCGATTCCAGCGAATTTGCGCCAGCATGAATCGGCGGGATTTCGCCAGCGACCTGCTCTGGCAAGGAACCACATTTCCTGACCGCACAGCATTGGTGGTTGCCAGGCAGCAGATAGGGTTGATTGAACAACCCATATGAAGGCATTTTTCAGTGAGGGGAACGCAAAAAATAGTCCGAACCCGAATCTGATTGGACAGAGATGTAATTACAGGCTTCAGGACCGGACTATCAGAAATCGCTGGGAAATTAAGGTCTTTCTATACCAGAGTCGCTTGCTTGTGACCATAGGATGGAGCAATAGGTATGCGTTTGTCCACATCCCTACTTCGTTTTTGCAGATATGCGCGCGCGCAAAAGCCTTTACAGTGATGTGCTTGGGCTTGAAGTATTTTGCAGGATCACGGCAAAATTTTCGTGCAATTTGACATGGCTTTGCGCTGCATGACGGCAAGTCCGCTTCACCGCACTGTTTATGGTGAGGATGCTGAGCTGGCGGATGCTCCAAGTTGGGGATGCTGAAAACATACAGTCTTACGGGCGCGTGCAATCTGTTTTGTATTTCGAAGATGATCGAATTGGGAATGCCACAATTTTGAAACCGGAATCTGTGACTCGGCTCAATATGAATACACGAATACAGACAAAGAATGGGGACAAAGGGTGGTTTTTCGTTTTTTAACGACTGAATGGTCCAATTGGTTTGAGGTTGGCGGAGCACAAAAATACCGGTTTGGCGCTTCTGACAGAACCATACTTAGCAGGGGCTGTGAAAAATTTGGATGAATTTGTTCAAACCGGGACTTTCCTTGCCTGCAGATTTGCCAGGCGCTCGGAATTGCGATGCGCGATAGGGCCTGGGGGAATGCAAAGTCCGGGAATTCATTTTTAATATGAGGCTTTCAACAGGCCAATGTGGTTTGTCGTCGGCCTCGCATGGGGTGACGAAGGCAAGGGTTAAGGATTGTGACTGGTTGTCCGAAGCGCGCTGATATCGTGGTCGGTTTCAGGGGGGCACAACGCCGGCCATACATTGGTCATTGAAGGGCATCAACTACAAGCTGAGCCTGCTTCCATCAGGTCTGGTTGCGTGGCAAGCTATCGGTATTGGGCAATGGTGTCGTCATTGACCCGCATGCATTGGTCGCAGAAATTGCCGCGCTGCGGGCTGCAGGATATCACCAATGATCGCAGTGTCTTGCCGTATTGCTGACAGCAACGTTGACCTGTCCCTTGCACCGGTAACTGGATGCCGGCAGAGAATTCACAACACCGGAAACCAAATTGGCAACACCAAGCCAGCGGCATTGTTCCCGCCTTATGAAGACAAGGTTGGTCGCGCGCAATCCGGGTGATGGACCTGGCCAAATACTGAAAACATTGCCCGACAGATTGCCGTCTGTTGAGCCACCACAATCCGCTTCGCGCGGACTTGCTATGAAGAGATTGATCCACAAAAGCCGTTGATGAAGTTAGATCAGTCGCCGATGAGTTTCTGGCCTACATGGATACTGTTTGGAGTTGCTCGACGATGAGCGCAGGGCCGAAAGCGCATTCTGTTTGAGGCTGCGCAGGGTGCGTTGCTGGACATTGATCATGGCATTTATCCGTTCGTGCATTTCAACACGACAGCGGGACAAGCAGCGACCCGGGTCCGGCTTGGGCCAAGGCGCGGATTGCTATGTTTGGGCATACCAGGGCCTATACGACTCGGGTCGGTGAAGGACTTTTTCCGACGGCACAGCTGAATGAAACGGAGTACCTTGTGAGCATGGTCATGGATGGGCACCGTTAAGGCCGTAAACGGCGCTGTGGCTGGTTTGACCCGGTATTGGGTGCGCCAAACTGGTTCGTACCAATGGGAATGACAGGCATTGCACTGACCAACGCTTGATGTTCTTTGGCGGGCTAGAGAAATCAAGAATCTGTATCGGTTACAGGCTTGATGGTGAATTGATGATCATCTTCCTGCTTCACAAGGCGGGCAAGCGTCGCATCGAGCCGATTTAATGAAGTATTTGGAAGGGTGGAATGCTCACCACTGCCGGGTGCACAAGCTGGGCTGAACTGCCTGCACAGGCAATAAAATATGTGCGCAGGATTGAAAGATTGATCGGTGCGCCGGGTTGCCCATGTTATCAAACCAGCCCAGAAACGGGATCACACAATTCTTGTGCATGATCCGTTTCATGATTAAGGTATGTTAGGGTTTTTGATCACCAGATCAAAGAAACCCGGGTTTGGGCAGCCCAAGCATCGCTGAAGACCTAATGGAAAAAGTGTAGCGTATGGCTGATTTTACAAGGTTTTGAGAAAACAATCGAAGCTCTTCTGTGCAACGGGGCAGCGCGAACGCGTCCGTCTATGAACCGCGCACGAACTGCAATCAGCAGACAGCTTGCATGCCAATGAATCCAACCATTGCCGCCCTCAGCAGGTTTCGCGCAAAGGCTTGGAAACTGGGGAAGATAGTAAATCCGCTGCGGTCGAGGGAAGATTATGTTTCCGGGAAGATCCATAACCGATTCCCGAGCGCCGAGAATGCTGCGCGCCTTCGCAACTGGAAGAAGAGGAAGCCAGTTCCAGGGCACAACGTTCTTCCCGCCAGGTTCAGGACCGAAGCCGAAAGATGCGCCAGAGCTGCGCCGCCCGAGCCTGCCCGCCGCCCACCCCGCCACATCAGCCTCACCGCGTATACCTGAGCCTGCTCAACGCGGAAGAGCCGTCTGTGGCAGCGTTTTGAATGCTGCAGTTGCTCAGCCCGATTCCGCTGAAGCGAACCCAGTCTTTGAAAGAATCCGCCCTGAGAGTTTGCACCAACGCAGCGCGAAGCACGGTGGGTCACGGGCGCCTGAGCCGGCACCGCCGCGCCGCGCAACAAGCGCGAGGCTGCACGACGCCGGGCCGGGAAGACTTTATGATGCGGCCGGCGCTGGATGTCCGTAACAATGGATGAGAGTGGCTGACGAGCAGGAGACTATTATGATGAGCAGAATTAAAGCATCTGATGCGCCTGATCCGCGCGCTGAGCGAGAAAGCGGTAGTCGTGGTGGACGCGTGGCGCAGGGGGAATGCCGATACCTATTATGATGACCGTCAGCCTTATCCGCGAGCGTGCGAAAAACGCCGCAATCTGCCATGGATTCTCACTGCTTCTGGTTCTTCATCCGCACTGGGGTGCTGGCGGATTGGTTGGGCAATTCAGAACAGAAAAGGTGAATGTCCACCTTGAGAACTGGCTCGATTATGGCCAGCGATGTCAGTCCATTGCAGCCGGCTATCGCAGAGGGCACTGCAGGCGATGGTCAGCGACGGTCAATGCCATGATGACCCCGAATCTACGAAAAAATGATGGCCGGATTAATTGATTGATGCAGGGACAGATGAACCCTGACGTGAACAGGGTGATGATGGTTCCGCCCGTCGGCGAGGCCGTTTTGCCGCAGCGCGCCATTTTGTATGAAGAAGGGCGACGGCCGAAGATCAAAGAGCTTTGCCGTGGTACAATCCTGGAGCCTTGGCGATGATATGGTCTCACAATCATTATTTGGGCGTGAAATCCCTCAACGCCGCTTGTTTCTTCGATATCATCATTCGCAAAAATGAAGATGATCCTTTGCCCTGCAGTCACCTGGTAGAAATATCCTATCAGGCACCGCCACGATTTGTTGGGCGGCGGAATTGAAGATAATTCCGGCATTGCTGCTGAAAGGCAGTGAGGAAGCACAGGCGAATTGCCTGCTTCGGCTGGCGTCAAAGTCTTCCTGACACGCTGTTCTGGCTGGCGCTTTTCTGCGACACCTGAAGAATGAAGTGGATAATCTGAAGCTGCTTCGTGAAGGCAGTTGGTTTTGATTTTGCGGGCGCTACAAAAACGACAAGTCGCGCTATCGTGACACTTGAAAGGGCGCGAAGGTGAAGTTGTGTTTGCACAGGCTCTGGAAGCCTGGAAGCCGAGAAACTGATCTGGCGCTTCGGAAGCGCACAGAAAATCTGACTAAGCTTGAAATTGCGTTTCGAGGGGTTGTCCGGCGTTAACGGGGCTTGAAGATGGAAGCAGGTTCATAATCCCGATATCGGATTTGGATCGCGCGTTTCGACCCTTTGAACCTGATTCCGGATCCCTGCCGGCGAGGGACGAAGACCAGAATTCTCCGTTTGCGTAAACCTTTCCGCATGTCCTCTGTTTTTGAAGGACCCACTTCGCGTGACCAGCGGCGCGATTGCGCCCGCAGCCCGCTGACATCAGCAGTCTCGGAGAAGCACACAGAACACGGCGGACTGGTCAACGGGCTGGATAATTATGAGAGCGCAGCCAGTGCCGTGTCAGATATGTGGCGCCCTTCTGATTGCTATCTGGCAGGCGGTTTGTCAGGGTTCTGTTTTGATCTGCTCCCTTTAGCGCCAGGACCCTTTCGAGTGGCTTGCCAGCGCTTCCAATAATTTTTCCTATCTGCTTGGTCATGCAGCGTACTGCAAGCGAAATTCTGCTTGGCTGTTGCTGGGGCCTCGTGCTGCGTTGCTTAACGGCTTTTCATGGCCATGTCGCCATCGCAGAGCGGATGGGTTTCCGGTGGTTCTGGCGACACAGGCCTTGCAGTCTTTGCCATTGCGCCACTGCCTGGTGCTTTGTCGGCCTTGGGGCTTTGCGGTCGAGGTCATTAGGCGACGCTGATTATCTTTTTCCCAATTACCTCGCTTTTTTTGATGGGTTGCCGGCGCACAGATCCGGATTTGCTGGATCTGGGGCGCATAGCCGGGGCCAGCCCGTTGCAAGCCTCCTTCACTTACGAGTTTGCCATCCGCGCTGCCCGTCCTTTGTCATCGGGCTGCCGGTTGGTGCCAGTCTTGCGCCAATTGGCCCGTCGTAGGGAATGGGTCGGCTCTTCTGCCGGGCTTGGGCTTCGTGATGCTGCATGCCAATGGCCGGATGCAGACGGATTTGAATGTTCGCTCCACTTTTCATTCTGGGTGTTCCGTGTGCTGTTGCGCTACGGGACCGACAGCTACACGCCGACTGGTGTTCTTGGATGCCGGAACAACCAGCCACAATCAATCAACCCACATAACAGGATTTCTTAACATGCGTTACTTCTTCATGTTCTCTTTCTCATTTCCAGTTTGTCGGGGGTTCATGCTCAGGAAAAAACTGCCGTGTTGCTGGACTGGGTTGTCCAATCCGATCATGCACCGCTTATTGTGGCAGGAACTGGGCCTGTTTTGAGCAAGCAGGCTGAGGTCGAACTGATTGCCCCCTGCCGATTCCATCAGCGCCGCCACGGCCTTGTGGCAGCCGGCCAGGTGATATTGCAATTTCCCTATCAGCCAGGCCTGCTCTACAGATAAGGAAGGCCTGCCGTTGCCTGGATCGGGACGCTTGTGGAAACACCACTTAAATTCCCTGGGTGGTTTTGGAAGACAGCCCTATTAAATCATTGCGGAATCTGAAGGGAAAGAAGGTCGGGTTTTCATCGGCGGCTTTGAAGAATGCATCGTGCTTGGGCGCGATGCTGCAGGCGTTGGTCTCAGTCCTTGGATGATTGTGGAGTTGGGTCAATGTCAATTTCTTCACTTTCACCTTCAATGATACTGGCAATGTTGATGCTGTGATTGGTGCCTTCCGCAATTTGAGCTTAACCAAATGGATATTGTTTGAGCGTCCCGGACGGAAATTTTACCCCGAAAGAGCCGTGTTCCCGTGTATGATGAGTTGATCTGATTGCCCATATGGACAAACAGATGATGCGCGTTTTGCCAAATTTCTGAGCGCTGTCGAAACAGCTACAATCTATCTGACAAACCACCGGAGGAAGCTTTGGAATTGTTTGTCAAAGACACCTGATTTGAGCGATGAGCTGAACACGTCGTGCCTGGTTGTTGACACGCTCCCAAAGGTCGCCAGCGCCCGTTCGCCTTTGATGCGGCGCGTTACAACGTTTTTGCTGAGTTCATGAAAGGAACGCGCTGATTGATGAAGTGCCTGATATGGCGCGGTTGCAAGACCGTTGAACTGAGGCTGCTTTTGGATCTGGACTCAATGGGGATTGAGTCTGGGGTTCTTGTCTGCGGTAGATCTGGACAACGGATTGCGGAGAGGAGAGAAGACTTCGTTGTTGGTCCTCAGAATTTTCTGGGCTTTGTGCTCACCTAGCCCATTTGATAGAACACCCCATGAGAGGCGGTCTGTTGCTGGGGCCCGTACCCCGTTTTGGCAATCTGTGCGCCATGGCATTCAGCAATTTCCGGAGTTCGGTTGTAGCGGTGCTTTCATGGCCGGCATCTCGGAGGCGGCCACGAATATTGCAATTCTGCCTTGTTATTGAAGGCCAAAGAAAAATCGGGTGCAGACTGCCCATATGCGCGCGTCCGACACTCTGATCTTCAAATCCACCAGAAAATAGGAAAAGTAAACGTGTTGTCTGGCAACAGTTTCATTTGTGCGGGCTTGTCTGCGGCAACATGCGATGTCATGTGACTATGATGGCCAGCAACACCCAAAGCCCCTTCGTTGAAGGGTTTGTGCTCGGCGACAAGCGTTTTCTCTGAACTGCATGGACATAAGGGCGTGGTTTGCAGATTGAAGGCGATCAAAAGCCCATTTTCGCCCTGGACTTTTTCCAGGGAGTTGGCTGAACGCATTCTGGATCTCTGGACAGCTCCAAGTCGGCGCTTTCCAACCAAAATCGCAAAATGGGTGTGTCGACGCAGCATGGCACTGTGTCCGTGTATATGTTGTTGTCCCAATGGTGTGGCTTAGGGGAGCAGAATTCAAGCTGACAGTTTACTCGGCCGCGCCTTAACTTGGCCGAGCCCGAAAACTTGTTGCCGTCCCGCTCAGGTCCACAGGCCTCAGCGTGAGAACAACCGTCTGAAGTGGTTTTTCAAAAGCCCCCCCTTTGTCCCGCGCCAGATCGACCGATGGTGCAGCTGAAGCACGTTCCGGAAAAAGCGCCGAGAAACCTGTCAAAATTTGACACATCGTACTGGTCATCAAACAGAATGTAACCCGTAGAACGCTCCGGGTTTTGCACCTGTCTGTAACACCCAGAACCTCCCCTTTGAAGGGTTGACCAAGGTAATGGACGTGCACCTGGGTCTCCAAGGTTCATCGGTCTTGGCGTGGCTGGTTACTCAATATGCTGCAATGCACTGGTGTTCCAGTCCTTTGTAGCCATGTTGATGCACAGAGCTCCAGCGCTTTTGCTGTGGCCGCTAATTGTTCCCTGCGACCTGCAGAGTTGTGCCAGACGTTTTGCCTGTGTCTTCACTCAATCCAGCGGGTAGTGTTTTAAACCTTTCATCACAAACCTCTTTTCAGCGTTTGGATGCGTCTTTGCTGGTGCTTCGCAATTAACCATTGCTCGCAAACTGAAATCGGGAGAATTGACAGAGTTTTTCAAAGGTTTTCACCGTGGCGAGCAGCGAGCGGCCAGGGACCTTTGCCCTTGCCGCTCACTACTGTTGGTTCGCATTATTTGTCAACAATGTATTTGTTTCAAAAGAGCAAGGTGACTACCCGTTTTCCTTGGTCTTGCTGTCAATGTCAGCCGTACCAAAGCCGCCCATTTTGACATCGGGCGCTTCGCCCACAAGATGTGGCAAAACTCGCCGGGTCCTGCGTGCCATTTCACGACCACGATAGTGGTAGGGATACACATATTTTCGGCTTGAACTCAGCAACTGCTGAAGCTGCGGCAGCACAATCATTGTGATGGCAGGTTTCAATACAGAACAACAGGCCAGGTCAATGTTTTCAGAGCGCGCATTTCAAGGAATGTCTTCAGGTCGCCAGAAATGTAAACGCGGAAAGCCCTTCAAATCCAGTACAATAAGCCATGTTCGCGGCCTTTTGGATGAAAATTCAACGTTCTCACGTGGTGTTATAAGCCGGGGATGGCTTCAACGTTCAAGGCTTTGATATGTGGGTGGATTCACGCATTGGCAATCTGGGATGGCCTTGGTTTCAGATGCATCTGCAACGTTTGCGTAAGACGGCCGGATTGGTGAGTTTGTGTGCTATCGCCAGTTGACGGCGGCCAGTGTTTTTCCAGATTGAAGTGATCACCATGTTCGTGGGTCACGAGCCGCAGGTTCTGGCTTGCCGAAATCAGCATAGGCTGATGCTTCTCCACGGGAATCAAACATAGATCGTGCACAATGGGGGGTTTCCATGACAAAGAGGCGTGACTGACCAGGGTGGACCTTTGGATGTCTCCTGCGCCGGTTGTGAGACATGTTCGCTGGCATGGCCAGCGGCGTTGGCTGCGTAATGGCAAGTAGGCGTAATGCCGCGCGACAGACGATTGCCGAAGTTGCAGAAAATTCACGACGTGTTGTTTCATTTAGTGTCTGCCTTTGTGTTGCAAAAAATGTAAGGCCGGAATTGACCACATCAAGGCCCTGGTGAAACCCCGCTTGTAAGTTTTTTCGTTGCCGTTAGCAGTTTAACAGTGCGATTTCAGCTTCTGACAGGTTGTCTTGACTACAACACGCTCATCCGGCAAGATGCGGTACTGTGTCGGGGAAGTAGGCAAGACGGTCATGTCCAGCTGCCAATCCCCCCCAATGAATGCCGGGGCAGACTATCCCAACAACGGCAAGCAGGTCAGATGCCGCGACGCCAAGCTTTCCTGGCCGCATTCAGAAACAATTCCGGATCGGGTTTCCAGGCCTGAATCGCCATAGGCACTGAACAGCCGGTCACCAAAAAAGGGCAGGAGGCCGGTGAATCGTTAGGCTTATTTGATTTTTTCCCGCGGACCGTTGGAGGCGATGCAGATTTTTGCGAAATTGAGGGAACTTACCAAGTCCAAAGCACCATCGTGGGTTGCAACTTTTCTTCGAACATCTGAGCTGTTTCTTTGCGCAAATAGGGGACAAAATCATCTGCAAGCTTGCGTGCGAAAGTGCGTTTCAATGTCGGCCAATGCTCTCGGCATTTTACCACCACGAAACCGCTGCAACGGCCTCATCCAGTGAAAAATTCCATGCCCTGTTCTGCCAGAACATCTACAAGCAACCTGGTTTGGTACAGTATTTTCACTGTCCAACCAAGGTGCGTCTAGATCAAAGGAGTGTCAGCTTAGGCACATTGAAATCCTGGATTTTGTCTGGCGTCAACTTGACAAATGTTTGCTGTTTGAAGTCCTTAGCGCACCATTTCAATTCCGCGAGACATCATGCAAGTATTTAAGAATTTGCCTGGCCGGAAACTGGCACAATCACAATCACTTACGACGCGAGTTGTGGCTTGGCCTGAATGTTTCCGGCATATCGATGCGAAGTCACGAAAATGTCTCGCCAATATCGTCAAACCGGAAGGGGCTCGTTTCTGGTAGCCTGAACCGCCTATCTTTATCAAGATGGCGATAAGACAATCCTGATTTGATTCAGGTGGGAAGCGGCCCG
>Ga0163217_1105144_pt1 | contig 10243 bp, 12 predicted proteins | sample SynspAceP_FD_185933 | JGI IMG/M metagenome (GOLD analysis project Ga0163217, IMG submission 185933) | Saline lake microbial communities from Ace Lake in Antarctica - Synechococcus sp. Ace-P (PacBio error correction) | ecosystem: Environmental > Aquatic > Non-marine Saline and Alkaline > Saline ...
ACAAGAAAACCCCCCACGACCGAGAAAAAAGAAAGATTTAATCCGAGTAAAATTTGAAGGCCCGGGAGCGTTTTGGGCTTTACTGTCGGCCGTTTGAAACGAGCCCGAGCGCTGAACCCGATGCCTTAAATCGGCGAGTCCTCCTCAAGCCAAGCGGCGCGAAGCGTTGATGGGAAAGATGCAAGGGCTAACGGCAAAATCCGATCGGCAATCGTGCAGTCCGATTGCCAGCCGATGCTGCTGGGTTTGGTTGCCTCTTCCACCCAGTTGGCCAATCGTGGGTGGGTGGAGGCACATCCTTTCCCGGGCCTTAACAGTTCCGGGGCCGCCCGGCAAATGGAGCGGCCAGCGGTGAATTACGTGGGCATCTGGCGCCACAGTCATGAACCATCAACCCGTGCAAGATGCCCCTGGAGCGCGTGGGTGTGGGCCACCCGAAGCGTGCAAGACGCCATTGACATGCAGGAGTTGGCGGAGCCCTAACATCTCGTCGTTCCGGGCCATCGCCACGTGGAGAAGGGCGTGGGTGGGTCGGGTTTCGGGGCTGTTGCGCGCAACCCTTCTTCCACCAACCCGACACGCAGCGAAACAGCGTTGAGGGCGCCGAAATCAACGCCCGATGTTGGTGTTCAAAAGCCCAACAAGTGGATGGCGTCTACGACGGGACCCGGCCATCACCCGATGCCGTCCGTTACGACACCCTCACCTTTCAGGATGTGGCTCAGCGGTGATTGGCTGTCATGGACAGCACAGCCGATCGGCCCCTCCTGCCAAGGACAACTCATCCCGAATCGTTGTTTCGATCTGTTCGGTCAGGGCAATATCGGCAGGGCGCGAGTCGCCGGCGAGCCGATCGGCAAACCAAGCATGCACTCCCGCCGCTAGCTCGCTTTCTCTCCCCATGCAACGTCATGGACATGGATATCGAAGCGAGCATGCGCAAGTCGTGGACAGCCACCCCAGCGCACTTCAACACAATCCGCACGGGCCGTGCAACTCCTTTCCCTGCTCGACAAGCTCTCGGTCCGAAAGTAATTACGGCGCCGAAAACACCTTTGGCGGTTCCTGTACACTTTCGACCCCAATTCCAGACATCCAGATCCAGCGTTCGATAGGTGGTTCCGATGGCCCTGATTGAAAAGGCCACGCCATGAGTGAATCCCTGGGCTCACGCCCAACAACGACGGCCAAGGTCCATCCGGATCAACAATTCGCCTTTGACCGAAGATCGCCGCAAAGAGTTCCTTGCAAAACTTGCTCCAAAGTACGCCGAAGGGAAAGGGTGTCCTTGCGCAAACATTCGTCGTGAGGCGATCGAACCAGATCAGCAACAGGAAGGACGGTGACCTCTCCGAGGTCAAGCGCAATGAACAGGAGAAGAGGTGCAGGAGATCACCGACCGCAGGAGTCGCGCCGAAGCTCGAAGAAGCATCTCAGTGAGAAGGAACGCGACAATTCTCAAGTTTGAGCCAGCTTGACGCCGATCGTGATCGTCGTTGGGGCTGGTGTCGCCGGCTCAAGCGGCGCCTATCGACCTGGCGGCCCCCGGGGCCGCCAGGTGAATCTGCTTGAAGCCCTCCGCCAACCCGCGGCAGGCAAGACCCCCTGCGGCGGTGGCATGGGGCGGGCGTCAGTGCAGAAGTGGTTTTCCCCCTTTCGATCTTTCGCACCTGCTTTGTCGATCAGGTGATCGACCAGGTGCGCTTCACGCTGGTGCCTGGAGGATCCCGTGTGGCGGAAACTTCTGGCGATCACGTTCTGGATCGTGCGCCGTTCGTGCTGGATCCCTTTCCTGCGGCCAAACGCCGGCGGCTGGTGTCTTTGAATCTATGACTCGAGGGCACGCCCGGTGGTGTCGATTCGAGCCGAGCGGCCGAGCAACTGGCTGCCGTGCGGACGAGCAGGCAGCACCTGCTCGCCCGTGCGTGGTGATCGCCGACGGGGCCGCAGTCGCTCAAACGGCTCCACTGGCCTCGGACCCTCAAGGCCCCCGCTACGCTCCGCCCTTTCGGTGGAGGTGGAGGGCAGTTGTTGCCGGATCCAACAGTGCTCGCCCTTTGAATCGACTGGTGGCATACGGCTTTTGCTGGGCCTTTTCCCCGTCAAGGCGGCTACAGCAGAATCGGGGTCCGGCACGTTCCTGGGACGCGATCTGGCCAATGCGATGAGTGAATGGTGCGCTGTTGCCCAGCCTCGGTGCGCGGGCTGACGCCTGTGCGCCGGTCGCTGGCCCCTGCGGGGTCCTGGGATGGCCACCACCGACTGCACGGTCCTGGTGTGGCTGGTCGTCGGTGATTGCGGCCTCGCTCTGTGATCCTTCCTGCCGAGGGGCTCAGGCTGCCCTGCTCAGTGGCACCTAAGCCGCTGCCTCCCTCGAGACTGGCTGTCGGCGACGGGGCAGCCCTGGCGGGATACACGGCGCACGATGCGGCGGGAGGAATGGGGCCAGTCGAGTGGCTGGGACACGATCGCCGCAGGTAGGTTTTTCGGGTGCCGGAAGCTCGGCTACCACTGGGGATAAAGCGCCCCACCGGCGCTTTCCCCGCGCTATGCGCCTCAGATCCTCTCCGGCGAGATGGGCTAACGCGCGATATTGCCCAGCGCGTGATCCCGCCGCTTGTTGTTCAGCGCCTCAGGCAATCCTTGAGCTGGCCGGGAAGGCGACTGTCGATCGAGACGATGCAATTTTGATCGCGAACATCGGGGCCTTCCCTGAACGGCAAACAGGAACTTCTCCCGTTCATCACAAGATCCGGCACGCGTCAGGGCCTTGGCATCTCCCGTATACGGCGTGATCGGATGTCACCACGCCCCCGGCTCCGAAGAACATCGCCCGCTTCGATCCTCCTCGTGGCCGCATCGCCATTCCAGCTGAGCTGGAACCGCCTTCTAAACTTCCGAACATGCAGGAGCCAGGTTCTCTCAGCACTGAAAACCTTTGTCCCCCCGGCTCAAGCTGACCGAAGACTTCGCCTTGATCGCGAGGGCGCGGCATTGGTGTCCGAGAGCGTTCCACGGCAGAACCGAAGTGGAATCAGCAGACCAGTCTGGGGTACAGCGGGGCAAACAGCTTGCTGCTGGCAGCGGCGGAAAACCGCCAACGGCGCACCCAGGCCAACCGCGCCACAGTCCTTCAGGAGCAAGAACGGCCGTCGTGTCGGTGTCGAGGGCAATCGAAGACCGCAATCGTTCTGCCGGCAGCCATCTTCCGCGGTGATGCCAACCATCAACCGATCGAAATCGGTTTGAGCAGAAAATCTCCTGGGGCGGCATGGGCGAAGGCGCTTCACCTCCAGCCTCACCGAGGCCGGATGGGCGCGCTGGGCTTCGAGGGTTCGATGGCCTTGCCTGGAAAGCCGCGAAGGCCTCACGAGTTTTTTTCCGTGGGCCTATGCCGGTCCGCGGGCCATGGCGCTGCTCGAAATCGGAGGCCCTTGAGCGTGAAACGGGGTTCCGTTGGGCGGGATCGAAAGGATTCACCGGCCTTTCAGGTTCCCCTTGCTGCTGGCGCAACTGGCCAAGCAGTTTGGGAGATGGTGAGCAGGTCGCAGCCCGCGAGTTCGAGCGAAATTTCCTCGGTATTACGAAACTTGGCCCTCATTCTATGTTTTTTGTACCGTGGTCTTGAAGTAATTGAAAGATCTGGGTCACCGAGCATCACGCCAGGATCTTTCAGGCCCGGGGTAAGTGATCACGTCCGGTGTCGTTTTTGATACCATCGAGGATGCGCCCACAAAGGGGGAAGATCAGGGTGGACTTTGGGTCGCGCAGGCCACGGCCTGGGTGAAGCTGAAGGAGGGTGAGGGATTGCAGTGAATCCCTTCGAGCTCAATCTGCTCTGCAGGCCTTATCGCCCTCCCAGGTGAGGGCGATCTTGAATCAGGACACGCATCTTGGTGCTGATGCCCGGCCCATCGCAGTCGATAGAGGAGCGATCCAGTTTGCGCGCCTTGGTGATGGAGGCAAGCGTTGTCAATAATGGCCTGGTGTCCACTTCGGTGGAGACCCGCCATGCCGAGCAAAGAATTTCATTGCGAAAATTGACGCAAAGATTTGTCGAGGGCTTCAGCACACCATTCCAGCTGACGCATCGGGGCCCAGCCAGGGTCCGTGAAAGCTTAAGGAGCTTGTCGTCAACCCCTGGATTTAATATTTCTTCTCTGCCATAATCAGGGACGGTTGGGTGGTTCGGTCTGGGGAGTGCAATTGCCTTGATGCTTTCGAGTTCGCCGGGTGTCGGCCGACCAACGGTCATGGCCCGGCAGTTGATCAAGCAAGTTGGCCATGGAGCGAAGCGTCTGTTCGACACTTCAACTTAACCCAGGTTGGCGCTGGCCATCTCCCGGGTGATCATTCCCGTACTTCGGCTTGCTTGGGCGGCACCTCTCGATCACCTGGAAGAGATTCACATGTGATTTTCCTGGCGGCCGGCATCGCCGACGGTGGAGCCGTAGGCAGTTGCCCCTGGGCCTCGTCTACCACCCACTCGAACCACGTAAGCGTGGGTCTCGATCGCAAAGCTTTGCCACGAACTGCAGATTCCTGGGCTCCGGGTGTAGAACGCCATTGAGTTGCTTCTTGGGCTGTGCCCGTCTGCCGCGATCCGATAACCCTCCACCTGACGCCGTCGCCGTGCTCGCGTCGACCCGACTGTTTCCAATCCAGCCAATCACCTGCGGTGACGGCGGGATCAAGCCAGCTGATCCCTTCGCCGGGACCGGCGGCTCAGCCAAGGGCATCGCCGGAGCGCAGACCACGGGTGATGTTGAGGGCTGATCTCTATGCTTGCGTCGTGGCGACGCATCCCGTGCAGCTGAAGCAACTTCAGGGGGGTCAGCGAAAAAACCCTGACTCGAAGGAGGCGTGGCCGGTTCAAATCGGCTGGCTTGGTGAACTGTTGCGGTTTTGAAGCTGCCCGGCCACGGCAAACCGGTAGATCGTTCAGGCCAAGGTGGGTCGATCCCGATTCTCTCTCCAGTCTATTGCCAAAAGAAGTGGCTGGTTTGACCTGCCGCATCTCTTGCACCATGGCCACGTTGCTGGACACCTGCAAGGATGGTGGGAAATCAATGACGCCATTGGCGCGCCGGTCCCATTGGTTAAAGATGCGCCACCCTCCGATCATTCAAGGGAGCCGGAATCGTAATCTTGTCGCTGGCCTTGACCGCCTTTCCTGAGAGCGATCGCCGGTTGAATCGGCTTGAACGTGGAGCCCGGTTCATTAGAGATCCTGCAGCGACCACTTCCCGAACAGGGGGGTGAAAGTCCCAGAAACGGTTTCGGGTTGTAGTGGGGCGCCGAGCCCAGCGCCAAGCATCTCGCCGTTGCGCCATCCATCCACATGGCGACCTCGCTTCGCTTCCACTCCTTGAGCTGGCGGTCAGCGCCTGGTAGGCCCACCTGTTGCGGTGCGGGTGTTCGAGTGTCAGATGCACGTCGCAGGGTCGTCGGTGTATGAGCAATCACACGGCCTCGAGGCCAGGCGGGAAGCGGCGTTGGCCAATCGGCCCCCCGTTTTCATCGAGCGGGCGCTCTCCTGCGCACATCTCTTGTCTCTGCTTTGTTTCAAGGCCGGCCTGGGCGACCCGGTCTGATTCAGGAAAACCCACCACATTGGCGAAACAACTGTCCCTGTGGGTAATCGCGAACTGGGGGAACGGCCTCAAGGTCGAGTCCATGATCCCGAGGTCGCGGATTCGCTCGCTGTCTCCCGTCCAAGGTCGTGGCGAGCTTGATGCCGCTGGGGCTTGGCTTCCAATGTTCGGGTGAGATCGGAAGCCGGCAGTGCATGGAAACTTCTGAGATCTTCTCCGCCAGCGTCACAACGCCGCGGATGGCGGTGGATCGGTCACCTGGAAAATTGAAGTAGCGGGGATGGGCCCACAAGGGTGAAGCGCTCCTCATCAAGGGCCACCAACGTGCCTTCGATCGCTATCTGGCGCGCTTGCCGATGGAACGCAACCTGTGGGTCTGGATCGCGCCTGGCCTGGCCTGGAAGCTGGTCATCCTTCCTTGACCTGCAGCCAGGCAGAACGGATCGCACAGCCCACCCGAAGGCTGTGGCAATTGAATCAGAAAAACAAGCACCAGCCGGGCCGCTGAACCGGCGTGGAAATTGAATGCAACGCGCGCGGTGTCGTGCCGCTCTCGATGGCCCGATCAATTGCCCCCCGGATGCGAAGCCCTGCGGTGGCGGCGGGCTTGGCCGGTGATTGAACGTGTCAGCACCTGCAATAGCCCGGACGGATCAGGAATGCAATGCTGCTCCATCTGTCTGCTCGAGAATGGTGCTACAGCTGGAGGCCGAAACAAGGCGCGAGAACCTCGATGGCCTCTCGGGGACCCGGGGAATGTCAGGTTTTGATGGTGGTGGAAAACGAGTTGACCTGGACGCGCGCCATCGCCAGGTGGGGTGCTGCTCCCAGCTGGGAGGTGGACTCTTGGAGCGATGTTCGAGTGTCTGCGATGCTCGAGCTGGTAAAAGCTTTTGGTCCAGAGCCCCCTGCCAGTGGAGCGTCAAGGAACGGAAAGGCCGTCATCGATCCACCAGGGCAGCAGGTAGGCCAACTCGGCAAACCCGGTTGCAGGCCAGCCAGCACGGGGCCTGCCTGGCACCTTGCGGTGCCGAATCGAGCCCTGGATCAACAAGTCCAGAGAAGCCGATGGCCGGAGCGTGGGGACGACGAAGGCGCACCAGCGTGAAACCCTGAAAGGAGGCCTGTGCAAGTGAAACCCATGCACTCTAAGCTTCAGCAGGCACGAGGATTCAGCTTTCCCGCAAGACCAGATTGCTGAAGGTGAGACCGTTCCAATAGCGCGTGCAAATTTTCCAGATGCAGGAGCTCAGCCGCCGCTCGAGAGCCTCACCATCCCAGGGCCAAGCCGAGAACGAAAGAGCGGCGAGAGCCTCGCCGAGGCTGAGATGGCCAGGTCCGATAGATCTGACTGCTGAGCAGCCACGCCCCAGATCGGGCCCAGCTTGCGGGCCCATGACCGGACCAAGCAAAATCCCGGAAAATAAAATGGTTTACTCAATCAGGGGAGCCAGCAAAACCGATCGCGTGAACGGCAACAGCAGAAGAAGATGTCCAGCGCTGTCGCTGCGCAGCACGAGATCCAGCAAGGATTGCTTTCCGCCGGGTCGCTCCCAGACCATAGCTGCTGCAGCCAGCGGTCAGAGCTGACATCAAGGGCAACACGATCAGGAGCCCCTTGAACGCCTGAGCCAACGGCGGACCACCGGCGGTCGCTCAGCGGTATATTCGCTAGCCAGCCCCCCTGGGGAGGCCTCACCGTAGAGCAATCAGTCTGAGAAATGGCCAGGGGCGCCGCCATCAGTCCCTAAGTAGAGAAGACGAGCACGTCAGCCCCTCGGCAGGGAGACCCGCTGGAGCACTTGTCGGCCAGCAAGCCGGCTGATAAGGACTGATCAGCAGTTGTGACCAGGGCGCCAGCAACAACAGAAACCCGCCGGCGATCACAGGATCATCATCGATCACCGGGGGCGAGCTGGGGCGCGAGCAAGGGGGGCCAAGTGGTGGGTCCGCGCGCAGCGCAACCACCTTTCGCGAATCTATTCAAACCTACCCGGCCTTCAGGGCCAGGGTGGAATCAGTATCCCGGCCAGTTGAAAGCAACGGCCGCCCTCGCGCCTGGGATCAGGCGCGCTGGACGGGGTTGCCCCCAAGGGCCTGGCAGCTCAGCCTCTGCAGCAGCGGATCGGCGGGCAGTTGATCGGCACGGGATCGCTTGCCCCCCAGGGGAGAACGGCAATCTCCAGCAGCCTTGGTCGCCAGGGCGCGGCTGATCGGATCGCCGCTGTTGCGTAGCTTCCTCGAGCAGGGCCTAGCCCGTTCGGGCTCGGGTACTTTTGTTGGCGTTTGCAAGAGGGCCCGCAGCAAGCTGGTCACTGGCCGTGGCTTGCCGGTCGAGTTCTTGGAGAAGGGCTGCGCTGCGGATTTTCTCCAAGTCAGCAAAGGGGAAGCCGATGGGGCACCTGTGGCCTCGGCCAGAGCCGCCAAGCTCCAGCTGGCGCCGCAAATGAGATCGTTGCCGAACCGATGGCCGCCCCAGGCCTTTACCAGCCCATTACCCCACCGCCACGCACCGCCCACGCTCAGGCCCAAACAGACATGGCCAGCCCCGTCCAAGGCAACTTTGGCCTCTGATTTTTCGCCTGGATTCAACGTCCTTCCTCGGATCGCTCGATTTCTCACCGGAGCCCTCCAATACGATGGCCAAGTTTTTTCGGCTTTGTACGTGCCCCTCAGGCCTCCTGCTGGTTCCCGCCATGGACTGGAGCAAGCTTCAACCTTGAACGCCGGGTGCAGGGGCCGGTGAACATCCTTGTCGTCAATTGAGCGACCAGGGCCGGAGCAGCCTTGGTCACAGCGCGGCGCTGGAGAGCCCCTGAACCAATCACGCGCGGGCCTAACAGCTCCCACTCAGCCGGGCCCGGGATACGCGGCGCCTGCTGCTGGGCGCCCAGGCTGGCGGCCTCAGCGCCCACTGAGGAGGGCGCTGCTTGAGGTGGAACTTCGACCTGGACCGGCCTGCTGAGCAGCGACTCAAAAACAACGTTTTTCCTGAGTCCTAGGCGGCCTCTGGCTCGCAGCCCTTGACAGCTTGAGCTCTATTGCGCACGACGGCAGTCCCCTATCGGCCGATCGCCGACCTGAAGCTTCAGGCAGGCCGTTGGCTGGAGAAGTTAAAGCGGTCCATCCCGTTGGCCGGCGCCGCTGGATCAAACCGTTCTCGTTGTGGCCACAGGCCATCTGCGGTGCTGTTGCCTGAACCTGTTGGGTTGCCTGCCAGCTTGCTTTCAGCGCTTAGGATCGATAACTGGCTCCCTTTCGTCCTGAAATCCTGAGCGCCGCTGCTGGGCGGGCACTCCCGAGCTGCAGATTGAATCACTGAACAAGCACGGCCATCTCGGCCCGGCGTTTGCCAGTTCAAGGGTCCTGGTCGCGGTTGCTTGTCTGGTGCGCACGGCGAGACCGAATGGAAATCGCCAGGGCCGCTTCCGGAGGCGAGATCATAGCCGCTCAATAGCAAGGTTTTGTCCAGGCGAGCGGCTGGCCGCTGCCTGCCGCTGTGCCGATTTCCAGCGCGCCACGCCAGTTCAATGGCCCGCCCCCGTCAGACCGGCCGACATGCCATCCTGGCGGCGCTCCGACATCCCGCTCAACCTGCTGAAGGGACTGGTGGAAATTGCCATGGCCTTTGGGGAAGGGCAACTGGAAGCCGAAGATCCAGGCGGGTTGGCCCGAGTTGCTGAACTCCTGGAAGCTCGCGCCCCACAGGTGCAGATGCCGCGAGGTGAAAACCCTTCAAGGATGGTCCTGGAACGATCCGTCGCCAGCTTTCGGGCGAATCGGCCGCTGCCTCTGATGCGCGACTGAAACGGCCTTCGGGTGTTGCCCATGAAGCCGTCAATAAAACGATCCTCTGGCGACCTCTCTTGCCTGGCCAGAGCGGATCATGGATGGTCAAGCAGGGCAACGGCGGGGTCAGCTGTGATCGACTAGCGCGGCCCTGCCTCTGGCGAGGAAGCGGCCCGTTGGCCAGCGGCAGCCGGTGGTGACCTGCCTGAAGTGCTGACCAGCCCATCTCGGCGGGCTGGCTCGCATCAGACCGCAGCCGGGGCGCTCTGATACGGCCTGTTTTCTTCAGGGCCGTCCGCTTTCAGGAGGGTCAGGCCATCGCTTGCCCATGCGAGGATGTGCTCCTGAGAACGGAACGGCGCAGGCCTTGGCCGGGGCTGTGGCCGCAGCCGAAGCCCTGGGCTTTGGCCCCAGACGTCCGCCCTTATTGCTGTTTGGCGTCCGCCCTGGTGGATCCACACGCCTGTTGGAGCCGGCCCGAGGAGGGCCGGCGAAACCCTCAGACGGCCTGGTGCACTAGCCTCGGCTGCGGGTTACGGCCCGTTGGCAAAATGCTGCCGCGCAGCCGCAGTCGGCGGGACCGGGCCCGAGCCGGCTGCAGAGCTGCGCTTGTCCACCGCCGTTTCAGAATTGCCCGTCTGGGCGGCTTCAGCTCGGATGGCTGATCCGGCCGGCTATGACCTGCCCCCACGCCGGCGACACGATCGCCGGGCGCGATGGCTGGCCGAGGAACGACCAGTTTGCCCCGCTTGGGCACCTTGGTTGAGACGTGGAGATTAACGTGGGCGACAAAGACAAGCGGGGGGGACGACGGTTTGCTTCGCAGTCCGCGCGAACCGTCACTGCGCTGGCCATGGAAG
>Ga0163217_1026165_pt1 | contig 10242 bp, 16 predicted proteins | sample SynspAceP_FD_185933 | JGI IMG/M metagenome (GOLD analysis project Ga0163217, IMG submission 185933) | Saline lake microbial communities from Ace Lake in Antarctica - Synechococcus sp. Ace-P (PacBio error correction) | ecosystem: Environmental > Aquatic > Non-marine Saline and Alkaline > Saline ...
TTGACGTAAAAGAAGAAAAAGGGGATTTAAGGCCCCTTTTTTTTTATGACCGAACCATTTCCCCTTCCTGCGGTTGCGGCAAATTAAAGCCCATCTCACCCCGCCTACTGAAACCGTCTTTTTTTTTCCCATCGCTTTTTTTTTCATGTTTGGTGTCGACAATAAGAAACGTTCTGGTACCAATCGCCCCAGCCCGACGTCCCTCTCGGGCCCACCTACTGTTCACTCATGGGCCTAATATGGCACCCCGTGTTTCTTTGCCTGACGTTGGCCGGCCTTCAGCCCTGTTTTTTGCCCGCCCATTTCCGGTGGGACAGTATAAACCGTTTTACTAAATTTCAAATGCCTCCATTATTTGGCCCGCCATGACATCGTATTATGGGTCGATACGTTTGGGTTTATTATCGTTGATTCGCGACCCATGTCCAGATGTCATGGTGACCACCGTAACGCTGAATCCCCAGGGCATTTTGGATAACGCTTGGCTATGTGACCCATGATTGCTTGCCTTCGTGTTTTTTCCCCTCGTCTTCAGTTGTGATGTGGTTAACGCCAAAATTCGACCCTCAGCGACGGGTCTGGGCTTTGCGTTGACGCCGCCATAGTGACATTTTGTTGTCAGTCTTCGCCTTTTGGCGACAGGTTGCTGAGTTGGTGGGGATTGAAATCCTATGCGTCGAATCCTACCGGCGATACCGGAAGGAATTTCATGAGCAGCCTTACAAGCCCGGCGCGCCGCTGGTGGGCGCGAATTTCCGTTACGCCAAGTATGATATCGCGTTCTGCCAACCTGGTCCTGAAACCAGCACAAGGTAATGGACGGCAAAAGCCCGGCGCTGCCCTATTGACGCGCCCGCAAAAGCCTATGGCCTGACGAATTGTCGTCCGCGGGGGAAACGCGCGGCCCAGAAAATTTCCAGCCTGAACGGATATGGATGTCGACACAAACCCGGAACCTGTCCAAGCTGCCCGTCATCAATTTCAAGTAACACGCATTCATTGGCCAACGGCCACCAGCCTGTGTCCGGCTGCCTTGCATGTTCTTCCAAGTCTCGCCAAGACAGCTACTCTTTTGAAAGGGTACCTCGACCGAGAACGTGCTGGAATTTGTTGTTTGGGAAATGCGGGGGCTGAATGTACGAAAATGGTGGGACAATAATACGGGCGACCAAAGCGATTGCGCGCGTTTTGACCAACGCAGATTGACTCTATTCGCAAGAACCCGGAATTCTGTTGCAACGGGGGAATGAATCGATGTGGCAATTTTCCTCGAACCCCTCAAGGAATACATAGCATCGGTCAACAAAGGACACGGGTATTGGTGCTGCACCAGATCCGCAGTCACGGGCCGACCTACTATCAGCCGTAACCGCGGCAAGAATTTGAAACGCTTCAAACCCGCTTGCCCCGAACGCAGAATTCAGAGTGCACGCGCAGGAGATTATCAACGCTTACGATAACACAATCGCCCTATACGGATCATATTTCTGGCCCAAACCGTTACAATGCTGGCCGCAAATTGGACGGACTGGCCACGTCCGCTGTTTTTATGTGTCCGACCGACGGTGAATCGCTTGGCCGAAAGTGGGCTCTATTTGACGGCGCACCCTATTTCATGGCACCGAAACACAGAACCCATGTGCCGATGAAGTCCTGTGGATGTCTTGACGCTTTCCACCCTCCGCTTTAGCATTGATGAAAAGCTGGTGTGGCCGACCAGAGGACAAGGCGCTGTCGCATGACAAAACTCTGTTCCACTCGTTGGGCTGGGATTGCTCGATATCTACAAACAAGCAGAGCGCAAAATCCGATTCTGGATATCTTTTTACCCCCTGCAAAACAAACGTTGAAGGTAGCTACGTTTATGAAGCCTGAACCTAACTAAACCCACGCGAGAACCTAAACGGGTTGGACCGGGGGTTGCCCACTGTTTTGCCCGGCTGCCGGCACTCGTCGGGGTGTCCGACGCTTTGGAGGGAAACTGCGTTTCAGGCACATCGTCGGGCAATGCCCGGCTTTGTGGGTTGCCTTCCTCTACGGTATGGGATGCGGGTGTCCCGCAGATTTTCTTTGTCCACTGTTGATCCTCTTTCGGGCCTCCGATTGCGGTCGAGGCGCTGAACACGGCGATCGAAATGCATCGTCGACCACATTGGCACCACAATGGAGGTATTTTGCCCGTGATGACGCGAAGGATCTGGGATCCTTGCGACGAATGTTGGTCTGCTTTTTCCGCCAACGGCGTTTTTCTGGGGCGGTGATCTTGCGCTTTTTACGTATGAGGTGGAAGAGTTGGATGAAAAGACCGACAAAATATGAATGCATTACACAGAAATGCTGATGATGTCAGGGGGGCCGAACGGCCAGCGCGCGTCAAAGGGAGTTGGACAGAAGCAACAATGCGTAAATATTGCTGATGCGAGGACGAAAAAGCTCTGGCGGGCGGCCTCAAGGAGCACCTGGAAAGCGAATCGACACATTGTTTGAATGGTTTCTGTAGCTGGACGAGGCAAGATGCCGCGCTGCATACGCCTGATATGACGTGGTGCTTTGGACCTGCACTTCAGCCCGATGGTGACGGGTTGGAGTTTTCTCAAGCAAACTGCGGGCGAGGGCGCTGCCACTATGCCGAAATCTCATTCTGACCGCGAGCGCGACAAGGTGTCGGACCGGATTGATGGATTGAACGGGGGGCCGATGTACTATGGTGATCAAGCCCTTTGGAATTTGGACGAGGGTCAAGGCGCGTCATTCACACCGTATATGTCGGGAGAGTGGTCGATCTTCTGTGTATGAGTAATTTGGCCCTTGCTTCAATTACGAAGGAGCAGGCGACAATGACGATATCCAAGAGGAAGTTTTAGACGAGCTTGCTGAGCGGCCGTTTGAGAACGCGGACGATTTACTGGGGCATAAGGGCTGATGAAAGAGCTGAAGGTGCGCCTGATGGGAACGGATGCCTTGGCGCTGAAGCTGACCGAGCATTTAGGCTATGAGCTGACACCTCACCCACAAACTACAGAGCAAACCGCGCAATGGCACACGTCGCGCAAGACGTTGAAGGGCAATGATGGGGGCGCTGCCGATTGATGTCCCGGCGCGACCGGTGATGGCAAGTTTTTTGAAACGCGGATACTGATTCAAGAAGGGTCAAAACCCGCCGGATACGACCGGTAATGGATGAACAAGATCAATTGGCCTCTATGCAGCCGGATTATACGACCACGCGAACATTCCGTCGCCCCATCTCGAAAGAGGTCTACGGGCTGAAAGGTGTCCTTAGCGATCTTGTCAGGCCGCGTCCCACAGATGCCGTTTCTGCTGGCGCGAAGTATCTAGACTGGCAAGAACCGGGCTCGGAGCCCGATGTATCCCAGTTGTTTTCCTTGAGCTCTTCGGGTCAAAATCCGCGATGCGGAAAGCCTCAGGTCAAGAACAAAGCCGTTTACGTAGCCCTGGGCGTTCACTCCTGAGGGCGAACGTGAGGTTCTGGGGCTATGGGTTGCCATAAATGCGAAGGGGGGCAAAATTCTGCTCTCGTGATGAACAATTTGCGCAACCGGGGCGTCGAAGACATCCTATACGCCGTTGTGGACGCCTGCAAGGGCTTTCCAGATGCATCAATGCCGCATTCCCTGAGACCACAGTCCAAACCCTGCATTGTCCACCTCGTGCGCCATTCCGTGAACTTCTGCGGATGGAAAGAATCGCAAGAAACTCGCAAAAAGACCTCAAGCGGATTTATCAAGCCACGGATGACACCGAGGCGGGGAGAAAAGCCCTTGCTGATTTTTGAGCGAATGGGGCCAAAAGTACGTCAATCGGCCCAAGCTGCGACGCGCGTGGCAAGAAGTCACCCGTTCTTCGCCTTCCCACCAGCAAGTGGCGCAAAATCATCTACAACGACAATGCGATGAAGCCTGAACCGGCGTCCTCCGAAAAACCCCAAACACCCGCGGTAGCTTTCCCCCGACTGATGATGCTGCGACAAAGCTGATCTATCTTGCCATGGCCGCAGTTTTTGAGAAGACAGGCAGGGCGTCCAGAGAATGGGTTGGCTGCCCGCAATCAGTTCGCTATCCTATAACCAAGAAACGGTTCAACCAAATGAGCCGCCAAACTCGCATGGGCTGAAGCCTCAATACACAGAGTTTCGGATACTTCCTATGTCGGCGCAGCGCCAACCAAGATTGCACAACATTCACCTGCGCGATTTTGGCTGGTACAATCTATCCGATCACACGGTATGCTGCGAAGGGCAGCCCGTGCCGGCTGACTTCTAAAGAGTGGGGCCGTGGTTCAGAGACACTTCTGCGCCGCAAAGGCTCAGATCGGTGCCGAAAGAAAGCTTGAGGCGGTCCATCTATGCCTATTGGCGAAAAGTTGAAAAGCAATGCGCCTAGATAGCACACAGCAGCCGTCTACGCAGTAAGTTGGGCAAAGCCCTTATCGGTCCCAACACACCGTGGGCAATGGGAATACGCCTTTGACTCATGACACGCCGTCGTAAAAAGCATGGTTCAGTCGCTGGCTTGTTCGTTGCTTTTGCCCGGACTGGCCGTGATGGTGATCGCGTTTTGATCGTCCCCATATTTTTCAAAGATGAATATGACGGAGCTCCTTAGATGCCAGCCCCTGGGTGGCAAGGCACACCTATTGTTGGAATTTATCGAACCAAACCTCAAGGCTCAACCAGTATTCGACGTGGGCCGCTACTGGATTTCGAAAACCAACTGCGTAAGCCGGATGAGCGCGCGTTATGATGTGGGCTCTTGACGAGAAGGGGGAGGTCTATGCGCAGTCAAAACCGCTTGGTCGTTTCGCGCTTCCCGCGCCACTGCACCGGGTCTGAGCACCTCGAGCGGGCCATCGCTTTTAATCGTGCTAAGTTTCAGATCAGCCCCCGAGACGGGCAAGCGGTTGTGGTGCGGCCGGATGATGCGAACGCACGAAGCCGATAACCGCAATGCTGGTGATTGGCGTCGTTTGCAGGTTTTATCATGCCTGGGAAAATGCTTGTTCGTCTCTCTTCCTTCTGGGCGGTCCGACGGTCGGTCGCGATGATCGCAAAGCTCAGCCGCACCATCGCTGAAAAAGAAACGAACACAACCTGTCCCCGATTTGATCGAGAGAAATGTAATTTTCCGAGATCACCCCAGCGATTCGACATGGGGGGCGCTCGACGGACTGAGGCCCGACTTGACCGGCATGACTGCAGAACGTGCCTTTGCCACAAACGCCGCCCACGAATGCGCACCCCGGTTGCCATTTGTCAGGCACAGGCGCAACGACTTCGTGGCAAAGCTCAGTGCGCCCGATCAAACGAAAACAATTGTCGAGATTGAAACCGGTTTAAAAGCGGCTTTGAACGCCCTTATCGAACGCCTTTTGCAATTGGTCCGCGGGCGCAATCAGGGCCTGGGACTTAACTGGGTAGCGACAGACGTTAACGCCTGTTATCAACTCCTGATGACGGAAAATGCGCCACCGAAGCGCCCAGCCAGACAAGGTACAGCTGAGTTTCCCAGAAGGGCCGGCTGTTTAACCCGCCGTTGATCCGGATGGCGCTTGGTATCGATACCTGAAACAATATTTTCGACAAACGCCCTGAAGCAATGCTGCGGCCCTTCGCAGACAATTATAGACCGCCAGCCAAACCGGGCCATGGTTGTTGTCCTCACCACGATTGCGACCCTCTATCATCCACAGACCTTGACCGAATAGAGCGATTTATCCGCGTGGCGCGCTGTCAGAACGGCTACGGGCTTGGTTTGTTCCCGATTGTTCAGGATCTTTGTGTCCCAATCTGGGATGTTCGCCGTGAAATCTGATGTTTCTCCTCGTGGGAACACAAAGAGGACCACGAAACAAACGGAATTTTTGCTCACGGCCCGCGTGCCCTCCCCGCCCCCCTTTGCCGGTGCGGACGACCCTGTAAGGCCGGTTGGCAGCCCACCTGTCTCCTGATTGTTACGAGTGCCGAAAGGACAAGATCCACACACTCACTCGAGGCACAAAGGCTGAGCGGCGTGAGGCTGCTTCTCCGAGTGATGGAACATAAAAAACCAGAAAGTGGGCTTGCCGCCCTTTATTCCTAAAGGTCTCGCAACCGCAGCGAAAAACAGAGTGCCTGCAGCGAACGGCATGAAGGTCCGCCTAGCAGACTGTCCGCCTCCCATCTGCGACACTGATGTAGTGTGGCAAGCGCGGCGAATGCAGCAAGGGGCCCTTATGGAAACCGTGCCGAGGCTCGAACCTATTCGCAGTGACAGGCATCACATTTATGCAAGGGCGGCCCAGAGGCCGACGTGATGGAACCAGAAGAATGCCGCGGTGCAGTTCAACCAAACCGCCATTCGTTCATGGCGCAGCATTTTGAAGAATGAATTTCGGATAGCGGATAAAGCTATCAAACCAACCGGAAGCTTAAGGAATTTTGCGGTTTAAGTAACGGCACCGAGGACAGGACCGGCGCGCAGATTTGTTCAGTCTGGGACACGTCAAAACGATGCACCTATTGTTACCGCGACCAGTTGTCCAACCGACGATTGAAAGCAAAATTGGGCGTTTGGCTTCTCGGTCGCTTTCTTGCTGGTCTCTCGGGTTCGAAAAATGCAGTTATATTAGACAGCCGTCTAAAGGCGGTTGTGCCAACCGCGATCAGTCTCCAGCCTGCTGTTCACCTGCATCTTCCGAAAATCTGCTGAGCCTCTGGCGTACGGTGGTGGCCCCTTTAACGCTAATAACTCCTGCGATCATCGTGGGCGTCTTGCCCCGACCAAAAAGGTTCCGTAGCCGAACCTCCGCCGCAGACAACCCGTAGTTCTCGCGCAGGCAGCTTTGCTTGAGCGCGGTGGTATCACTGCATTCGGGTCCGGATCGCGCAGACTTTGAGTGCAATGAAAGAGTGCCGCAAATTTGGTGGGATCTGGATAATCACACCTTCTGCTCTTGGCCTGCGATATCTGAATTGATAGGCGCGGCTCATCGACAGGCTGGGATCCAACTGGACAAGCTCTCTGATCTCGGCCCCAAGCGCCGGCTCATTTCGTTGGGGATCACATCCCCAAACCCGCGCGCGGGGTCCGAATTTTGGCCGCTGCTGCTTGATGCTGAAACATTGCTTTGCCATCAACGTCGAGCACTAAAGACCTCGGACGCTCCGTGCCCTTGAAAAACTTGTGCGAAGGCGGCGATGCGTTTTGTGAGCGTTTATCATCTGCCTGTGCGGTAGCCTTGGAAAACATCGCTCTGAAATCCGTTTCGATCAAAACCACGTCTTCGGCGCTGATCGGCGGATGGTCATTGTCGAAATGCACAGTCATTGCCCAAATAGCGTGGGCGTCAGAATGCGTATGGGAGTAATGAACCCCGAAATTTCAGGCGATAGAGGTAGTGCGATAGATGGGGATCATGTTCGCGCGCCGCATGGTCCCGCAAACCACGTCCATGCGCAGGCATACCCACGCTCCATCATCAGATTAATCTCCGCCCTTCGCGCGATCGTGCTCGCCCAGCCTTCCACTGATGTAAGCCTGGCAAAGCCTCTTTCATCTCTTGGTGCCTGCCATCCACGGTGCCGCGAAAGAACGGGTCTGTCGCGGGAATAAGGGCCCCCCTACCTCCCAGAAATTTCCAAACAATGTTGAGAGCCGCGGTCCCCAATCTGGCGCTTCGCCCGGCCCGGCACAGCGTGTTTTCAAGTCTTGAAATAGGGTATCCAAATCATGTCACTTGTCGTCGTAACGCCCGAATGGGCAGCAGGACCCTGCACCGGGCCGCTTGAGCGAAGCACAGATTGAAAAGGTTTCAGGCGGCCGTCTGTCACCCCTCAAAACCGAAGGCCCAAGGAGAGGGCAACGCGGTTTTGGTTTAACCTTAAGGCGTCTTGGATCAATTGGAAAATTTCTCTGCTGATATGTCCCAACAAACCTCCCGTTTGGTAGTTCGTTTCGGGTTTTTTTTGCAACATAACCGAAGTCAATACCCTTGTGCGCGGCGAGCTTTCCCGTTTCGCTCCGATAGAAACCTCAACCCATGGCCCGACATTTCTCAACTCCCGCTTTGCGCTACCTTTCTGATGCTACTGGCATTGGAGTGCTTTGCAATCGCATCGGCAAAGAGGCCACAGAATTTGGATCGTCAATGCCTTCCGAGTCTCCTGTGCAGTGCCAAATCATGGTGGCAATATTCTGGTCTTGCCTGCGCGTGGCTCACGACCTATTCGACAGCTGGGCGGCCCGGGCGGGGTCAACTAAATGCGGGGTCGATTGAGCGCGTTGACGGCGTGGCGGTGCGACAAAGTGTTGCAGAAACCAGGGTCTTTGTGGAAATGCTCTCTGAATCCAGGCGCTGCCGCAAAGAGGAATTTGCCGTCCAATGCGCCGCGAGGCAGTATCTTACGTTTGGGTTTGGCAGTGAACAAGCTTGGTCGGGGTCTACTGGCGGCAGGTTTGGCCAACGCGTCGAAATGCCTCAAAACGGCTGTATCAATATTTGGTGCGGATATTGCCCGCGCCCGCCCCGCCATCGGTTTCCTTTTTGGCAAATCTCAGATTGGGTGAACTTGAAATTCATGAAATGACGTCCCCCGTGGATCTTTCAGGAGATACAAGCCAATCCAAATCCACTCACAAATGGAACCTCCCGATATGCACATGGGGCCGCGTTCCGGTTCTAATGAGTTGTTCACGCTGACACCAGACGGCCGCTGGTATGAAAAGGCGATACGGATGAAACGTCGAGGCGGGTAAAAACCTATGCTTTTGAGTGCGTTCACCTATTTCGGGCGTGGCGATGGACGACGTCTATGCTGAATTTGTGCCGTGGAGCAATGTGTTGCGGGCTGGAACGCCATCAGCCCCCCACATTGGGAGGCAAGCAATATTCTCCTCACCAAGATCCTGCACGCCGTCCTCCTCGCCGACATAATGGCCAAGTCGTCCAACTGTGGAATGTTCCGTGGATGTCACCGTGCCGAGCGTGCCTTTTTGCAGGCAATGAGCGTCTCGGACCTCTACAACCCCGATTTCGACACATCGAGCGAAAGTGATCTCTGGCACTTCCGCTTCAGGCAATTTTCGACTGAGCACGACGGGGCGGGTTGCTCACCGATCGACGGGGTGGATTTTTGATGGCGAGCGGCACTGACACACTCGACTTTGCCATCTTTGTCACCGAAGCACAGATTGGCAGGACAGCCTACCCAGATGCAGAACTGCGTCGGGGGCAAGCTATGACGACGGGAGCGGGCGCGGTCACGCCTGTCGCGGGCAACTTGGTGAAATGCTGCAATGGATGTCCGCGGCAGCTCCATCGACAAGACTGAGCGACCCGCCTTGAGGCGGTCACCTCGGGGCGATGACGATGAAGCTGTCAGATCGAGGTGACGGGCACGGACCGCTTGCGACAGGGAGCTTTGTCCCTCGTCCGCGGAATATGTTTGGCTCTTTGCCGCCCATGAACCACAACGGATTACGGGCCGATGATGAATGTCGGCCTCGACCGAGCCTTGGTCCTGCGTGGATCAGAACATGCAACAACCCCGGATCGACCGGAACTGTGTTGCCTCACCGCGTCCCCCCCGATATGTTGGGGCAAGGTCGGGGCGGTCGACGTCCAGTCAGCTCGATTTTCACCGTGGAAGCCAGTCAGAGGGTGGCGCGCTCGCACTCCAACTGTCCCAGTCCGCCCATTCTGCCTGCCTCCTTTTCATAGCGCTCCAGGCCCAGCGCAGTGCCCTTGCTCCCGACATGGGCGCACCGCCAACAGATACGATTGCGGGCCTGCCTGACAAACCTGCGTGGTTCTGGACCTGCCCCTGTCCACAACGCCGCCCGAATTTGCACTGGAAAAGGGCTGCCGTCTGGGCGGGGGTGCAGGATTGGAAACGCGGTTCTATGGCCTGCACGGTCTATATCACGCAGAGCAGCCGGCACGCCGATCACCGATCGCGCTGCCTTTGACGATTGTTCTCGACCACATCGGGCAGCCCTGCAGACGCAATAATATGCTGGAACATGCAAAGGCACGCCCGCCATGCGAAACGGTGGGGTTGCCAGCAGCCGCCCTATACAATGGCCGCAAGCTGGCACGATTGCCCGCCGCCGATTTCAACGCAAATCGAGCGCCATCGGATCGATGCTATCTGTCGATCCCGACGAGGCGGGCTTTGGCGACGAGGGTTTCCCAGACTGCGCGCAGGTCGGATCGGGGATCAGGTCGTCATCGGATCGCGGACTG
>Ga0163217_1060625_pt1 | contig 10242 bp, 8 predicted proteins | sample SynspAceP_FD_185933 | JGI IMG/M metagenome (GOLD analysis project Ga0163217, IMG submission 185933) | Saline lake microbial communities from Ace Lake in Antarctica - Synechococcus sp. Ace-P (PacBio error correction) | ecosystem: Environmental > Aquatic > Non-marine Saline and Alkaline > Saline ...
CCGGTGGACGCGAAAAACTTAGGCTTGCGACTGCTTCAGCCTGCCGCCGCCAAGAAAACCCTGATTTCCGCTTCGAAACGAATCTCGCCCTCTTCGCGGCGAAGCACAGATCGCCGACATTGAACAACACCGGTTCCGCGTCCGTCCCAAGAGTAACGCGTAGTCGGCTTTGGGGTCCGGAATCCGGTCACAACCAGTTCGCCACAAACGAAAAAGCGGAAGCGCGTCACGGCGCGTTTCAGATCCATGAGCCCGCTGAAAGTACTTTTTTCGCTCAAACGGAACATTGTAGCGTCGGCCGTCATCCGTCATCTCGTAAATCGCCGAACTCGACAGCAAGGCCAAACACCCGCACCGACAACCCGCAAGCTTAATCGTTTTCAGCGAGGTTAGATCAGGTCTGCCTCGGGCATGACCAGCGGTCGAGGATCCTCCGGGAGGGTTGAATAAGGCCTTCCTCGATCTCCATCTTTTTTCCTCGACCCCGCATTGGTGTTTATCTTATGTTCCTAATGTCTTGACGAGCACCAATCAATCCTGTTTTATCCTATTTCATCCACAGGCCCTTGGGGACAACAATGACCGACAAACCATCACACGTCGCCGACCGCTTTGGCGCGGCCCGCGCCGATCCTGGCCTGGCAAACCGGCCCACGTCGCAGAGAATGGCCGGGGTCACCGCTCCTTTGTCTTATGACATCCTGGCGTGGAAGGTCGGCCCGCCCGGCATAGACCGACTGGCCGAGTGGCCTCGCGTCCTGAAAAGTGAGCCGAGAGGTGGCTGATCCACGGCAATCGGCGAGGTCGAGGGGCGCGTCACCCTCATCGATAATCCCGACGATGCGTTCGGGGCAATCCGCGCATGCCACCCCCGCCCACGATGGGTGGCGGGGCGTCGGGGCGATGAGGTGGTGACACGCCCGGCCGAGCCTATCACTTCCGCGCTCGTGGATAAAGGACGGCCTCAAGGCAAGCCCGTCTCAGCTGCGCATCATGCATGTCGCGGGGTGACAGCAGGCACCGACCGCTGCTCGATGGCGATACCGTGGCTGGTAGACATGGACCCGCCGCACCCCCAACCCCGCCTGGGATCTCGTGGTTACATGACGGCATGGGGCTGTTGCCAAACGTTTACCTCGAACACATTCCCAACAGCGATCCGCTGCCGTGCGCATCATTTCTGACAACGCCACTCTACGACCTTATGAGGCAAGCGGCAGAGGAGATAAATATCATTGGGGGGTTCCGCATCCGCTGGTTGCCCGGGAAATCTGCAAGCATGGTGCTTGACCATCGGCATCCGCGCGCGCACCGGAAGGCGCCGAAAAACGAGAAAAGGCGCCCGCGAGATTTTCTCCGGGCGCAAACTCTGCGAATGATTTGAACAAATGCGTCAAGGGGGGCAGCATTGTCAACGTGATTTTTTCTGTTTGTTTTGCTGAGGGATGCACGAAAGAGACCCCACATGACCCGCCGCAAACGATATTCGTCCCCTTAGCAGGCCTACTGAATAGGCGACTCCTCGACGCCTGTTTTTCGGAACATGAATCAACTCGTCGCACGGTAACGGTGAGTGTGATGATGCGTGGGACGGAACGAGACGAGCGTTCGCTGTTCAGCTATGTTCGATCTTGAGGCCCTCATCCCCGCCCGGCATCCGTTGCGCAAGACCGCCAGGTGGTCCATATCAGTATGACCGATTGTGACGTGGGCGGGCACCACCATGGTATTTGGGACAACCAGATGAGGGGCTATGGGCTACATTGTTATTCTAACGGGCGCAGGCATTTTCAGCGAAAGCGGGCTGGGGCAGTTTCCGAGACAGGAAGGGCTGTGCGGCTAAGTTCAATCCAGCTGAACTGGCCCAGCCCCGCGCGCCTTTGGCCCAAAGATCAGGCCACGGGTCCACGAATTCACACCTGCCGTCGTACAGCAATGCGTTGAGGCTGAACCGAACGCTGGCCCACCTCGCTTTGGCAACAGCTTTGACGCGGACTATCCCGGCAAGGTGCTCATCGGTGACCCAGAACGTCGACGATCTGCACCAGCGGCGGGTTCGTCGGATGTTCTTTCAAATGCACGGTGCCCTTTTGCCGCGGCCAAATGCGCTGGTTGTGGAAAGTTGAAATGGCAGGCCGCCTGATCATGGACCGGCAGACGACACATGCCCAAGCTGTGGAGCAAAAGCCTGCCGCCCTGATATCGTATGGTTCGGTGAAAGCCCCTACCACAATGGACGGGACTGATCCAGCCGCGGCGCTATCGGGTGTACTCGTAGCTGCTGTTATTCGTCGGGTGATTCGGAAAGCTCGGGTACAGTTTTATCCTGACTTTAGGGCGGGATTTGCCTCGACAGCACGAGTGTCAGGCGGGGTCAGAACCGAATCGCTTGTCACTCAATCTGGACCACATCCTCTCCGGCCAAGGGCAGACGCTGGAAGCCAGCACTGGCGCACAAGCGGTGATGACCTCGGACAGAAGCACGGCTACCAAAATATATGTAAATGGTGTGGCGAGCTCGCCGTCTGTCATGTAGAGAACGTGCTTGGCAAGCGCTGCGCCTGGCTAAGTTCCTCGTGGCTGGCCATATTCGCACGCCCCAGAGACCGGGAGTCGCCTGCCACAGACGGGAGGGCGCGCACCGTGGCGGTGCGCCGCGTCGCAAACCCGCCACGCCTTGGCTCTCAGGCTGGCAAGTGGCACGCGGACGAACTATGTACCGGTGCCTCTGAAGAAAGAGCCACCCCCTTACGGTAGCACGTTCTCACGCCACGCGCAACAGCGATGCGCCGCATCGCCAGACGACCGCGCGGTTCGCCGAGATGTGCACCCTATGGTGCTTATTCGCACAGTGCACTTCGTCCACCACTCGACGGCAAAGCGATGATGATTTGAAAACGCACTCCACGTTGTCGGCGCTAGCACTCTAGTTAAGACGACGGGCGGGGACACGAACGAGTTGGAGCACAGATGGATGATTGCTGGAGAGCCGGGGACGCGGACGATCGCGCAGAGTGCACACCCTGTGCCCAAGAAGTGCCAGCGGGGTTCAACGCAATAGCGCGATCTTGGTGTTGCGTGAAGCGCGTGAGCAGTCCGGACCTACGTCGCCCTTCGCCGCCCACTAGCCCACCAAGAGAGGACACTGTTTGAGAGAGAGAGGGTCGCTGATCCAAGGGCGGGAGATAGGCGCCTCATCCGCAGAACTCTTTGGTGGAATACTCGTATCTCGCATGTTGTGGCATTACGTAGCGCATGGTCGGCGAAGGCTAACAGGGATGTCGCTCGCCTACCTCACACGGGCCATTGCGCACTAGCTAACTGCGTACGCTTAGTCAAATTACGCAGCGCGCCGCTATGCGCAGCAAGCGGTCTTGCTTCACGCACGTACACGTGTTATGCGCACACTCGCCAGGCCTTTGCTGGACCGAAAACGGTTGGCCAGCCGGGCGATCAGATCAAGGGGCCGACGTTTATCGTCTGTTCTCGATAGACCGTGCGGGATTCTTGGCTCAATTTTCGCGATGGAATAGCTAGCTCGTCGGGACGGGCCTCTGATGCTGAGAATGGGAGAGAAGATGCAAGGCATCACTGGTCGAAGTTGAACTCGCGTCAAGGATAAACGGAACGCCGATCATGGGACCGATTTCGACATTATAGCGCAGTGGTCTCTGATATTGACACGCATTTGATCGCATCCTTGAGTCGCCGGACCAGCTGCTATACTTGTGGCACGGCCAGGGTCACGTTTCTGCGATCTAGGCCGACTCGAGATCGTCAAGGCGCCACACTGTCTCGCGGTGCGCATCAATGCGTCTCGTTCAGATCACTCGGACTCCTGAGAGGTGTTTACTGATTTGCGCTCAGAAGAGGCGGAGATCTCGCGCGCAGGGTGGGCGCGAGTCTGTGGAAGCACGCATTGTCTCATCTGGGTGCAATTATGTGACCTGGGCAAGAACTGGACTCCTTGGGCAAGTTCGCTAGATAGAATTGAACCCTGAAACGAGAGCCCCAAAGGCAACACCTGACGCATATCCTCAGATGAGGTCCCAAGTAGCACCAGCAGACAGTCGCTGGAGGTTTTTGGTTTTGCTGGTCAATGTCAGGTACTGGCTGGAGCAAACGCCTTGCACGCAGACGCCAGAACTTGGTGGTACGTGTGGGGATGAGGGTGAGTGTTTCGATGATATTGCCCCGTTAGCTCCGGCTGCGACACAACGGTGATTTTCTGGGACCTGTCGAGGCAATTGAGACGGAATTGTATCGCTAATTAGTCGGAGCGAAGACCTGCGCGCTGCTACCTATGCCGAGGGCGGCAGGGAAAGTTTCGCGCGGAGAAATTTCTATTCAGAGATAGATAGAGCGCACTCTGAGTCCAGAGTGCACGCTCTCGCTCTCGCGCTCGCACTCGCTCTCGGCGACAGGGGGGAGAGCTGCGGTCCGGAAGCGAACGAGATAGTGTACGTTATCGCTGGCCGTCACCGCTTCCCTGCGGCTGTGACGTTGGCGCGGATCAAACTGGCGTGGTAATCGTCAGGCGACGAGACGTTTGTCTTGAGCAGTTCCGTAAAGGTGAACGAAACCCTCGGATCGCAAAGGGCCCGGGCGTAGTGTCGGCGGGCAACGGGACGCAGAGAGGCGCGGCTAAGAGCGGCCGTGTGACACCACGAGCTGGTTGAGGTGGTTTTCGCGACCTAATGGACGGGCGCACGCAGTGTTGCAAGTGCTTACCGCTCCAGTTAGAAGGGCCTCTTGTCGCTGCATCGAAGCACCAGCGAGCGCCGCGCGGTGGAGGATCGCCACTCGTTATGACGCGCACTGGATCACGACGCCGGAGTTTCGCGTAATCTATTGCCGCCTCGGCCTAGAGGCGGTCCGTGCGACGCTGCACGGACTGATTTGGCGCTGTTTGGAGCAAGCGGTTTCTCAGGCAGCCAGCATACCGCTCTATAGATTCTGGGGCGCACTTTGCCATCGGCTCACCGTTGACTCTGCTTGCTGACTCAGCACCTAGGATGGTTCATCAGAGCGGGTAAATTGTGCACTGCGCCCCGGCACGCCGGGAGGCGGGACGTTCGAGAGCATCCACCTACGAGGCGCTCCCACTCAGATGGGCGGTAATAGGATTCTCCCAGATTGCGTGGCGGAGAGCAGTGTGTCCCGCCGGGGTGACAGGAGACAGGATGGAACAGCAACCTGCAGACTGCCTAGGACGGCCTCAGAAAGGCGCGATCAATATGCGTGAGAGAGGCGCGAGGATTCACAGGCTCTCGCGTTGAGTGCAGCCGCACTTGCGTTGGCGCTAGCCGGCACCAACGATATAGATCCTCGGACAGTCTATCCAGCAGATGTGCCGTTTGAATCTTGCGACGCTGCTGTCCCATATATGCACACGTGCACGCACACAGCACGCCGGGCCCGAGCAATGTCGCTCGGATCCTTCACAGTCAACCCAAGGTACGTTGCCGCAGCCAGCTCTGAGTGCAGATTCACTCTCAGGGCTGTGGTTTGGCACGCTCAGGCCGCGCGTATGACGGCTTAGCGTGATGGCACCAAACCAGCTGCACAATAGAGCCTTCGTTCTTCTCCATCGGTTTGATAGAGATGCCGGACGCGCCCATACGTCAGATATGGACAAGGGGTTGCGCAGCCCCTGAAACAAGTTTCGCATACGCCGACTGCAATCCCCTCGAAACTTGGCAATACCTGAGTGGGCGGATCAGAATGTAACCTGTGGGCAGTCAAAGAAATAGTCGCACCACCACGTGGGGCGTCCAGCGAAAATGAAGGTCTCTGCGGGAAGCCGACTGATAAACGGCAAGGACGACTCGACGGATTGCTGGATACGCGGGCTGAAAAATTAAAGCATATGGCCTAGCAAAGATTTTGACCAAGCGCTTGACTATATCAAACGTCGAATGCGCGGTGATTGCAATAAGGGATGTTCGTCAAAGGTCATCTCATACTGCTGAATGCTCATCAGGCTTGAGAAGCTTGGCAAGGCAAAATGTCACGCTTGCATATCATTGGCGCCGCCTTGCAGCGTCACGGGATCTGAAAGCTACAGGTGGGATCCGAGCCTCTGGTAAGTTTCGAGATATTCTAGTTTGCATCATGTCATTCTCACGCAAGAAGGGGTTCACATGCCGCTACCCCGAGGATGGCTTCTCCAGCGGCTAGCCATTGTTGGGGCCGCTGGGCGGATCGTCCGAATTTTGACGCATGTCCTGATAGGATAGGTTCAACAACAAGGAGCGCAGAATTGTACGGTCAGTCAAGGGCTTTAGGTGAAAGTGAAGGTGTCCAGCATTTTTGTATTGCCACGGTTGGGGTTCACCTTGTTCCGACGCCAGCAAGAACAAGATCCGTGGCCCTTTCCAAGATGCGGCCCTGGTTGACGGCATCACAGTCGACTACATCCCTGGCATCGCAGCTGGTCTTCGAGAGGTTTTTATGCAGCCAGTTTTGAAGCGTCCAATGCTTGAGGCCGCCTTGTCGTCGAACACAGCCTAGGCGGCTTCCTTTGCCGGCTTGGTTTGGGGGTGCTGAGTTTGAGCATCCATTTATTGCGATTAAACCCCTCGATCACACCGAGCACCACTCTGCAAGCTACGTTGGCCGTGGGGGTCAACACGTTAGTCGGAGACTCGTATGAACCTGATGGAAGATTGCGTCATGGCTTTAATGATGCGCTGCAGCTTTCCGCTTGACGGACGGGGCACCAATAGTTCTCGATTATGGTGTGATGAAGATTCCTGACGCGCAGGCAACGCTTGATTTTGTCAAGGGATCGGTCCTGCCCATTGTCGCTTCTTCGAGGGCTCGTGATCCCCACCGGGCTCTTTCACATTGTCCGTACGCATTTGACTTAATAGCTTGGGCAGAACTGATCGAAAGCCCGACCAGGGCAGCCACGTGTGGGTGCAGTTGCTGAATACCTGCAGGGTCGAGTGGCAAGAGAAGTGCTGAGCGTCGCAAACCCCGGGCCACCCCTCGCCAGCAATTATGTACCGCGACATTGAGGGAAAGAGCCAAAATGGCAGAAGCGCTTGAAACCATCGGACGGCATTGCCCGAACGCTCGGTCGGACGCGGCAATTATCTTGCGCTCGTCGACGAGGCCCGGTGGCTTTAGGGATATCTTACAGTGATGTTTCTGAAATCACAGACTGGCTGGGATGCGAGGCAGATCGGCTGGAGCCTTTGTGCGGGCTTTCGACGAACCAATACCGTCTGGATTGAAGGCGGGCCAAGGTGCAATCTTTCCCTCGATTATTCACCCCGACTTGGCCTGAGGCAATCGAAATGGTAGAAGCACATTTCATGATGCTGAGGGCGAGCCACCGTTTTTCCAAGGCTATACGCCGGCCATGCTGCCGGCTAACATGAAGCGCTCAGCTTTGCCGGCAAGGGACGATCCGACTATTGGGAGCACTTCGGTACTCCCAGCACCCCAGCCGTTAACGTTTTTGTCAGTTTTTGATGTGAGTTCTCCTTGGCCATTGGGCGCCAATGAAATTTTTTCTGTTGTGGTCTGAAAATTCGTGGCGCTTGTGCACGAATTTTTCTCTGAATCAGTTTGGTGGAATTGGACCAAGTTGCTGCTCTTGAAAACACCTCCCTTCGCCACGGTCTCTGCGCAGGATCGCTTGAGTTGGAAGCCGCGTTGGCGAGCATGGCGGCAAAGAAGATGCGATCTGCGTCGTCAGTTTGCCAAGAAAACAGCCAGTAATAGCAGCAAGCGCGCCTTCGAGTGATTGGGTTCAAGAAGCCGGCACCGCGTAGCCCTTGCGTGGTAAGTTCCGGTAAGAAAAAGTGGTGGGCCAGCTGGCCACCGAGGGCGACACCTACGTAGACAGCAACGGCTGAGTTTGTACACCGACATGAAGGCTGAGTCTGTGGCGCTTGTTCAGCATGCTTGACGGCGGGGATGCACATCAGGGGGTGGGAGGCCGTCAGGTTTTTGACATACCCGGTGCCGCGGCCTGGAGGTTACAGAGCAATCAGGCCAGCGAATTTATTGTTGTAAAAACCATTTTGCCGCCGCCACGACGACGGCGCGCCTTTCCCGATGGCGTGAATGCAACACGTGCAAATACGGTAAGCGCATTCGGGCGGCGGGGCGGTTCTTACTGGCAAATGTTCAGCAGCTGATCCCCGAGGATCGGGTCTGCCAAACTTCTGTGTGATTTGTTTTTGGTGGCCACCAGCCTATGCGCGGCGAGCGGTGACCAAACTGCGGTGACAGCACAGCGCGTACCTTGGGTTGACGTAGTCGAACACAGTTCTGGCCCGGCTCAACTGAAGGCGGCGTTCGGCATCTGGAGAGACCGGACTTCGTGTTCGACTGGTAAGCTGCACTGGCTGCACTCAATCAGCGTCTCGCCTTCACGCATTATCGCATCAGCGCCAAGCGCGGTGCTGTTCCATCTTCCTGAACGCGGGCGGGAGCAATTGTTTTCATGACACTGAAATCCTATTACGGCCCCCGCATAAATGAGTGGGGTGGATGCTCATGCCCCTGTGCGGGCGCATCCATTTACGCGAGCTCGAAAGGCTATCGAAGAGATCGAAAAGGAGGCCGTGGGCGTGGCGCGATGAGCGTGCTGCTCACAGCGCCAATCAGCTCAAGTGCGCGGCTCAGGGCGAGGCGAGACCGAACTGCCCGCGTCGATTATCAGAGCATCCTCACCAAATACATGGCGATCCTCACCGAGGGGCCCTCGCCTTCCAATGAGCGACAAGACCCACTGGCTAGATGCCCTGGCCGCGCGAGGGCCGAAAAGCCCAAGCGGCCAAGGCCATAAACCTTTCTGGTCCGCTTGCGCGACTAGCCGGTGAAATGACGTCCTGAGGTTTTCCTTACGGACTTCACAGTTCCTTCACCAAACAATCCAGGCCGAACGGGGACCTGCGCATGATGAAGTTGCGCATGAAATCTCGGGAAACTTTTCCGGCACCTCGTAGGGCCGCGCAGGTCTTCGCTGATATTAAGGTCGTCCATCTCCGACGTCAGAAAACACGGGGGCAAATATCAATCGAAACACTTCACCCTATCACCACAACAAATCATCGCTCGGCTCTAACGTCGAAAAGTGCAACCAAAAACCCGATTATCCGCTGGGGTGCTTGGGAGTACGAACTTCTAGGTTTGCCTTTGGGGGCTTGTTCAGGTTCCATTTTGCAATTGGAGAATCATTTTTGGCCAGGTCCAAATAACCCAATGAAATGCAAAATCCTGCGCACCCGATCGGCTTGAGGCGCAATCAGAAACTATCAGGGCAGTGAGGAATGACAACGAGATGCGGCGATTGCGCGTGATCGACTATGAACGACAGCGGCGTGCCGAGATCAGGGGCCGCAAGTGATCGACACTTGCTATGTCGACGTCCGATCCCGTTACCTTGAGCATAAACTGACAGAATGGCGATCCTCGCGAAGCCCGTCCGGACGCAATTCCGTCCGCCAGGTTCAAAGCGTGCATCACATTTTGAAGGAAGATTGTTGCCCGAAGCCCCTGCGAATTGGACGAACTTTGGCCGTTACTATTCCCAAGGCTGTGGTAGGCCAGCGACATCCTTGTTGCGCACAATGCCCTCGTTTTTGAACAACATTCACAAGGGTGAATGGGCGGGCCTGATCGGACCTAACAAAAGTGCGTTTGGTGTCTGGCCGGAACGCCTCCCCGCTCACAGCAACAGTCCTGTGCTATTGGTTGAAGCGCTTGACCATGGCACAGGGTTTTGAACCGCATCGCCCCGCCATGGCCGCCGCATCGTGGCTTTGCCGACGCTTATGTTACGGCGCATATCTTGATCCATCTTTTGCAACGCGATGACGATCGATGAAATGTTTTTTTGCGCATCTCGGCAGACCGGCGCTGTTGCGACGCTCGGGTTTGGAAAGCACAAGGGATGCTCTTCTCAGAGGCACCGGGTAGATTAACTTACGCTGGATCGTGACAAGGCGGAGTTCGACGCGGACGTTACCGCCACGGCCCGTTATTGGTTAGACCCGTGGGCAAATAGCTTGAGGACTACACACCACCCCAAGCATCTGCTTGAAGCCAGCGCGGAGAACATAACCTGGTGGCTGTTTTCGCGGTCATCATTTCGTCGAAGCTGCTCGCGCCCGCGGGATGGTCCCAGATGATTGACAGCGTTCCCTTTGGAAATTCCCCGCCCCCCCCCCCCCCAAATTTTTTTCCTCGGTGCTGTCGGAGGCAAATCCCGCAGCAGGATAA
>Ga0163217_1110914_pt1 | contig 10242 bp, 14 predicted proteins | sample SynspAceP_FD_185933 | JGI IMG/M metagenome (GOLD analysis project Ga0163217, IMG submission 185933) | Saline lake microbial communities from Ace Lake in Antarctica - Synechococcus sp. Ace-P (PacBio error correction) | ecosystem: Environmental > Aquatic > Non-marine Saline and Alkaline > Saline ...
ACCGCTCGGGCCGCGGTCGTTATAGAGGCCCTAATCCACTCATGGTTCCCATTGTGTCTCATCCATACCATCTACGGGCGTACGCGGCCAGCCCATAATCAGGGAAGAAAGGCATGCAGAACCGCAAAGAGTGGTGCATGATACAATTTTGACCAAGTTGAGATATGGGGCGCCGGACGGACAGTGGCCCTTAGATCATGCTGCCTGTTGCGGTAATACCGGCTTTGTGGTGATGTGCAGTAAAAAGGGGTTGATGGCTGCTGGGCCAAGCGGGAAGTGTGTGTTTGCGTTGATCATTTTGTCAGGGTCAAACTGGGCATGAGATTGCTGCGTTGGGTGACCGGGTGGCGGCGAGAGCCGGAGGCTTGGATTGGCATGGCGCCGGGCGTGTGCGCTGGCCAATCGAGGTGCAGACTTGCCCGTTGCCCGCTATGAGTGGCCCGCACAGTCATGAAGGCGCGGGGTGTGGAGAGAGCGCATCGTGCTGCGCGCCGTGTCGGCGGGCAATTGCCTGACGGTCCGCCGTCCGATGGGACGTCGGATTGGTGCGTCCAGGCTGACGAGAACTCGATTGGTTCCTACGGCGTTTGTCACAAGTCGAAACTGCACTGGGCCAGGGGTCAGGCGTCCTGAATCAACAATCAAGGCATTGCGCATCCGCGATCACAAAGAACCAACATCTGCACGCGAGACGCTTCGCAGCGTGCAATGGCTGTCAATGTCGATGGGGGCGCATCATGGTCGCCCGCAGGAGGCGGCCCCGGCGCATGATCCGTGATAAGAACGCGCGCGGGGATCCGAGCGTCATATTTCGAGCGGTTTTCTGTCTGAATTTACCTCTGTTCGTCAGGTGAATTGCCTATGGCGCTCGTCCAAAGAGGCGACCACTTTAGTCAAATGGACGCGCTGCCTTGCGACTTGGAATTGGGGCCAGCCATGGAAGCAGGGGTGCCAATGAAACGTTCGTCCAGTACCGAGCTGGGATTGTTGAAACTCGCTTCCTGGACGGGATGCCTTTTCATCGATGAGTGCGGGCGGCCAAATGGCTGCATGGCCATGGCCAAAATCGACGGGGACGCCTTGGGCGGAGGCAACCGACATGATCTGTGGCGCTGTTGCTGCTTGCTTGGCGTCAAAGCCAGACCAGCATATAAGTGCACTGGCAGTCTCGGATACAACGCGATTGACTGCGGGTCATGATCGATGGGGCCTGGAGATTCAGTCCGCGAGGGTGTGATGTTGGCGACACGGATAAGCTTCGGGTCGTCTGCGTGAGGATGTGCAACCAATCGGGATAGAGTAGCGGCGCGTGATCACTGACAATGTGCGGTCCGGAGTCGGGGCGGTCCGGCTATTGGAGAGTCGCTCCGTCGCGGTAAACGTTCTAGACGCCGCCGCCGCGGACTGGCCTCAAGAGTGAGGTCAATGGTCCTAGGCGCGGGGTGTGGGAAGCACCGGGCTCGTGATCGGTCCGGAATGGTTTGAGGAACGGACCCGCGTAAATGGACAGAACATGTATCGTGTCGCTCGGACGAACAAGATCTTGATGGCTGACAAAAGACCGGGCCGATTTTTGTCAGCCGGAATCACGAAGCTGTCGGTTCGTCTTTTGATGAATGACAAGCAACGAGCGCGACCTGGTTATGTGGCTGTCTGGCGTTGAACGAACCGGCTCCGGGTCTTTATCTCGGCGAGGTTTTATCGAGGGAGCTTCAGCCGCTTGAGTGAGTTGTGGAGTCAACAGAATCATTCATCGCGCGCCGAGAGGCCCTGTCCGTCAGCGCAACATGGTTGTGTTTGTTCCAGCCCCTGGGATTGGGGAAGTGGTAGGAGCTCCGGGCCGCCGCACCTCGGCCTGTTGTTGGGCGAAGCAGCAAGGTGGGCGTCGACCGGAAACCCGGCAAATTATGGATGGCCGTTTTTGTCTGCTGGTACGGGGCAAGAAGGGGCCGGGGCGTGGACCGGCGATACTCCGGCGAAAACGTTGTTTGTCGTCCCGCGCCAACCCTGGCCCGGCGGGATCGATAACAGGGGCATGGTGTGTTACTGGCGCCTGATGGTTGGCGTAAGATGACCAAAATACAGCGGAGAAGTTCCACCCAACGGCCCAGTCAGACCCGAATTCCACTTTCGTAATCCGTACCGCTGCTGGCTCGTCAGAAGATTGTGGCATTGCGTCGGGATGGGGGGATTGTGACGTGTGTTCCCGGGGTTCGAAGTCCGTCAATAGCCGGCAGGCGTGCAAGGCAAATGGATTCGAGCTTACGGGCCCACTCCACTGCTGTAGTTGCGGATGCTCTAGCGCGGTTCGCGGAACCTGGCGCCTGCGCCTCAAGATGCGCCTCCCAAGGACAAACGTGAATCGGTCGACGCGCCGGTCGGTGACGCTACGCTGGCCTCAACCGGGTCTGAAAGAGTTGCGTCCTTGCGAGAGTTCGCGCAGTGGCGGGCCGGGCGGCTCATGATTCCAGCGCGCCAATGGATTTGGGAGCTTCTCTAGTGGCAGGAAATGCCGGCTTCCATGAAAGTACAAGCGCGATGCCGGCCAAGTAGCCTAGTATACACGGCGCAACACGGGCTTAAACCGGGGATCATGTCTAGTATCGAAGGTATGGGCATTGGCGGCGCCAACGCCACGATCGGTAATCCTGACGAAGCTTGGCAAGAATTATCTGATGTGCGCAGCAGGCACTAGGATGATCTCGGAATAGTCGACCGGTAGACTGCGCGACCAACCAGAATTGGGCGGTCCGGCTTGTTCAACGGTGCCTGCTCCGGTGGCCGTTGACGAACTGGCTGAACCATGACCAGAATTCGTTGATGGTCCTCCGACATGGTGACTTGGTGCGTTGGAGGAAAAAAGCCTCGCTGCTGGAAAGGCCAGCTGCGCGAGCCTTGGTACGCGAAGTGCGCGGGTCCAGCCTGTGGTGGTCCGGCAAGCGAGAACGAGCGCGGCGACTGCCTGTTTTCGGCTAAGGGCAGCGTCTTGATCCAGAATGACCATTTGTGCGGTTGCTGGGTGGGTGGGAGCGTGTGCTCAAGGATCGTGGCGTTATGCGGAAGAAAGTATCGACGCAAAGGGGTGAAGACGAAATCCGCCAGTTTCCAGAGGCATGCTGGCGGAGCGTTGTCGATTGTGGGGCGGTCGGCGCAGCCGCCCGTATTTCTGCTCGGGAGGTTGTCCCCACAATAGGGCAGTGTCCGAGCCGAAGGTCTCCTGGAGGATCTGTCCGCGGCGGGCCAGGGGTCATGCGTTGTCCAAATTTCAATGTCGGCTGTTGGAGAATGGATCGTGTGAATACCACCGGCTTTACGCAGATCGGGATGGCGAGGGTGCAAATGGGGTTTGGGGGCAGGCGCCGGTTTAACCCTCGGCGGGGCCATGTATTTTCAGAAGCTCTCGGCGGGATGGCCACTTACCAAGCTGCATGTCGGTGTGTGCCTGAGGCTTTACGCTTGCCCGATCCGGCATCGAAGGCGGCAAACCATAAACGCTACAAATTCCTCTATGAATCGATGCCGCGGGGTGTGCAATGACCCGGATGGGACGAAACGCATGGAAGGGCGGTTTGTGACCGCCTGACCGCCATTGCGCGGAACAGGGTTCGCGCGCCGGAGGCGTTGAGCGGGATTGCCAGCCTGGGTCAGGCGGAGATGATTCCGCGGGACCGGGTACTCGCGGCTGCACGGGCCGCAAGCGCACAGCGCGTGACCGGTCTGGCCAGCGCCAATGAGTGTTCAAACCACCGGATCAGAGCTGGCATGCCGTTTCAGCGCGGCAAGCCTGAGGGAGAATCCGAGCGGGGGTTACGGTCCTGATCATACGATCAGACCTGTCTGCGGACGTGGGAAAAGCGGCCGCCGAGCAGGAAAGCGTGGCACCTTATCCGCGAGCCGGGACAGAGCAGGGTTGATCATCAAGATAGAACTTGGTTTGCTGAAGGCCTGCGGTGAATTGCGGTGGTTCAAATGGCGAGACTGTGATGGATCCTATTCAGCGGGCAAGGGGGCCGGTTTGGACGAACCGAGTTCGGCGGCAAACCGGAACGATTGATCGAGAAAGTCCGAGTTGCGGAACTAGTAGGGATGTTGTTTTCTCTTGGTGCGTCGAAGGCGTCTCCTGTCTGCAGATCCCGTCTTCTCGATGACCTAGATGTCACGGGCGCCGCCGGATACCCGCGAAGGCGAGATACCTCTCCGCGGATCCAGAGGAATTCGCTCACTCTGATCCGCTCATCGTTGCCAGTTGCCCCTGGTTGTCGCTTCCACTCGTGGCACAAGGGCCTGGCGCCCTCTATCAACATGGTTGACGGCCAGAGTCGGAGTGGATGAACCTGGAAGTCCATGGGTTGCCTTACCAAATCGGCGCTGCAAAGATGCGCTCGGCACGTGGCTGCGCATCGTTGAAAGGCAAGCGGCTCGGGGCATGATCGACCATAGGCCGGAGCGCTTGGCACCCAAAAGGCGGTGCAGTTGTTCTCAGGTATGTTCGCGCCAGTTTGGCAGAAACGCAGCCCCGGAAGACATTCAGGCGAATCCGTATAGACATGCGGCCGCAAGGCGGATCCTGGTGGCTGGGATGTGAACCTGTGTGTGGTCTGCTGGCTCAGCGAAAAGTGGCCGTGACTTCCGGTGCCGTGAGCAGGGCGAAACGGCGGGCGTTCTTGTGAACACGCAGTAGAAATCCAAGTTGCCGGTGGATTTCACTGCCGCCCAATGCGGATTTTTGTCGTTGCCGGAGGGGACGGTGCGAGCGACTCAAATGCGGGCGAATATCGGCAAAGTGCGCTAGGTGTTGAGCCGTACCGAAGTTTCTTTCCAATGCGACGCTTGCGGGCCACAGCGTGGTTGTTTTGGCGATCGCGTATGCGCGGCCACCATGTGTCATGCTTGGGGACTGGCATCAATCGAGAAGGGGCGGCTTTGCGCGTTGGTCCTGGCCGGGAGTCCGTCGGAGGAAGCGCATCGGCCCATTAATGTCCAGTCTCCGTGGACGACTGACAATTGCGGGCGTTGCCGAATGGGGCCCGTAAGCGCCGGACACGAATCCTAGGTCTGTTCAGCGACTATTGATTGTGTGAGCTCCGAGCCTTTGGTTCTCGCCAGGATGTCAATGGCTAGGCTGGGCAGGCAGCTAGGCCCCGCGACCACCGGGCGGGCGGGCTAGTGGAGGATAACTGTTGGCTGGAGGAGTACGATACGGAGTAGGCCAGCGGCGTCGGAATTTTGCGTGCAGAGGCTAATGCGACAAACAAGGTGGCTTGGCAGGCCAAGGTATGTGACCTGGCGAGATATGCTGGCGAGCGCCGGCTTGTGAGAAGCTGCGACGGGTGCGTTTGATCATTGTAGGCCGCGCCGCATCGTGCCGGTTTGTCCCACGAGCTGCGTGCGCGGTCTGATTAGTTTAAGAAACTGGATGGCGGATGCAAGGACGATATATGAACATGTGGCCGGCGGCTTCGTACAGGCGACGGCATGCCTTCGCAAAGCGGTGTACCAGCCTCGGCAATCGCAAGATTCAGACCGAGCTATGACGAAGAGCTCGGCAATTAGCGCCAAAGCATGGCGGATGGCCGGATGTCCGGGAGCGTTATTGGGGGATCCGGAAGGACGCCTGGAAAGGGCGGGCGAATCCGGTAAAGAATGTGCGGCGAGTCTTCCGGGTGTTCCTGTCGGGCGGGATGGTGTGTGACAGCCCTGGTGGATGACTGCGCCCTCTTTCCGGTACGCTGGAGTTCTGCCAACTTATGACGGTGTCGAACATTGGATTTGGTTCGTTGGCCGCGGGGGGGGTGATTACGCGGATCAGGTGCTATTGCGAGCCGTGTGGGTTCGGATTACGAGGTGCCCGGAACGATCGTTACGATGGAAGCGCGGTGCAGAATACTGTGTCGAGAATTATTCAGGTGATGATTGAATATGGTGCGGGCAAAACAGTGACAGCAGGGAGTTTCCGTCTTTCGGAAAGGGATAAACGGGGTGCCTGCTTATGTCTTCCAAGGATCTTCTTGTGGCGATCCCGGCCCATTGGATAGTTAAAGGGTTGTATGAGCCAGAATGTCAAAAGTAAAGAAAGGAATTCTGGCCATTTTGTTCCAAGAAAGAAATCTGTTTGATAGCGGACTTCGGGGTCTCAATTCTTTGATATTCGAAGGTTTTGGATCAATGCTGTCGATTTTGCGCGCAGCAGATGATTGAGACTTGATTCCGGTTATTTGGAGTCAGCACTGGACCGGGCTCTCGTGTGTCGTTTTTTAACCCCTTATGTAATAGCAAAAAAGTGGACTAAACTTCGTATTTTGAGATCATTACCGTCGCAAAGGATCGACGGCCAGTCGGTCGAAGATGGTGTGTGCGTAATCTCCCGTATATGCTACGTTTGTCTCGGTCCGTCAGTGTTCATGTTGTTGTATTCATGTTGTTTCCTGGCGCAAACGCCTGCAAGACGACCACGTGAACATTTAGGCGGTAGCCGAACGCAGTCGTGTCGCGGCTTTCCTGTTGTGGCCTGGCGTGTCCGCTCTATCAGGCAGCGAGGGCATGACGTTGTTGTTTACTGCCTGCATGGGATCGCGCATCGTTGTCACCGGTTGGCCGACCAATGGGCAGATAGGTATCCCGTTGAGCGGTGTTGTCTGAGAGAGCCACGTGTGTTTAAAGTGTCTGCTAAGTTGCTGACTCTGTTGGGCTCTGTTCTCCTGTGCTGGTTTGTCCGGAATCTCGGGACTATGGGCTGGCCGTTCGACTCGCCATGATAGAATCCACATTCCCAAAGCTGGCTGGGAGTGACGGTCTACAGTTGGGAAAAAGCCAGATATGGCTAGGCCGTTCGCTGGCTTGCGGGCGGCGCTTTGATAGCCTGGGATTCTGTTCCTGCCGGTCATTGCGCTTCGCGTTTCTGGGCTCCAATGCTAGTGCGATCGCGTTTCGCAGAACTCGCATCGGAGCAATGAGTTCGGTCTGCTACCATCGCTACTTCATGACTAATGATCTCCGTGTCGGTCAGCGGCAATTTTGGCTCGAAACGGAATGCTGTGGACATGAATCGGATCTCGAGGGTCTTGACTGGGCCGCGGTAGCCCCGTGCCAATGATGGCGGGGATTTACTGGAAATGGCGCGCTGATCTCGTGCCTTTATGAGTGTGTTCTTGGGTCTGTCCGCTGCTTTGTGTGCCGTGGTGTTCGCTAACCACTACGCTTCGAATGGCAAACGGGGAGTTCCGTAGTACTGTTCCTGATTCACAATTCGGTGAGACTGCATTGAGAGGAAAACGTTTCGGAAACATAGCGAGAGCGGTCTTGGACGCCATGAGGATTGGGCGCCTTGGCAGATAGACTGTCGACACCGGATTGTTTCGATGGCGTTGGACGCGTGAACGGCCGGGATTGAAGTCGCCCAACGTACGCAAGAGCCCGGCTGAAGTTTTCAAAATATCGACGACAGAGACCACCCCGAGATTGGAACCGTCGCAGTCCATGAAAGCGAGGCCTTCACGGCCTGGGCCCGAAATGGTGTGATGTCCAGAAGAAAATTTTGCCGCGCAAATTTGCAATCAACATCTAGGAGAGGGCTTGATCAGTGGTAACGTGGATGAGCCCAGTGCACCTCCGGGTTCGCTTTGGCAAGAGAATTCCTTGGCATGGAGTTCAGGCGCACCGGTATCGCGGGTGAAAAGGCGGTTGGGCGTGGATGATTCGAAGACCGTGGGTTTCCCGATCGCATTCAGTCGGAAATAGCGCATAGTCATGCACATGGCGCGTGTTTAGACAATTTGGGACCGATCTGCGCGGCATCGTTGTTCGTTCCGTGGTTGCAATAGAGATTCGTGGGGATTTGGGAAGGTTGGCAGGCCATAGCCCGAGCAGAAATCGTGTGCCACTGGTCTCGCCGCGTTCGCGGTTCGTCCCGACTCAGGATCGATTGATTCATGCAGCGGTCAATGACGGTGCCATGGGGTCCGACGTCAATGCGATCAGGCGTGCTGTGGTGCAATTTGGCGCGAGACAGGGACCACGATGCGCTGCTCCGTGTGCGGCCAGAAATTTGTGATGTTGCTCCTGGTCCTGGTTTTTGGAGCGGGATGGATGAGGGAGTGTTAGTTTTATTATGCTGCCCGAAGTGTGAAGATGATCAACGTCTGCATGAGCCACCACGTATTGGGATCATGTGATCGATACGCTTGCGTGGCACCTAATACGACCTCGATTTGATGGCCACACGAGCTCTTTATCAGCGCTGGTGCGGGTGGGGTCGTCATGGCTCTCGGCCGCAAAATGTAGCAAATCGGGAGAGAACTGCCAATGTTCAGGCTGCGACCTCGTCGCACCTGTATGGAACGCAAAATCAAACGCGACACAAAACCGTTGGACCTTGGAATTCCGCGAGAGAGAATGCCGAATTGGATCGGGCACGTTAAGTTCGGAAGCGATACAGCCGGGCAACTCGAGAGGCCGATCTTCGGCGAGGCGATTCCGGACGCGATTCGATGAAGCCTGTTTCAATCCGTCCATCTCGAGTGTTTAATCCCGAAGGTGACCCGTCAATTAGTGGGTGCGGAAGGCGCTTTCCGCAGCGTGGTTCTCCGGAACTGTGTCGGTGTCGCCGGCCGTCTACATTCCGCTTTTGTGCCGAGACGAAAGTGGGATTATCAGTGCCAGGCCTGAACCGCGTTGCGTCGTTGAGCGGGCCAGTTCGGCGATTCGGCCAAATTGGCCCCGGGAACGCAATGTTATCGAGATTTGCGAGTGAATTCTCTGCCGGCCCGATGATCTGCAAGCGAGTCGGGGAGTTATTCTATGTTTGCCGACCCGGGCGGCTCCTGGAGTCGCGGCGCGATTCTAGGCACGCTGGAAGCGCCCGGTGAGCGAACTAGGGTGGATAGATCACTGGAAGCCCCGGTCTTAGATGAATGATCTTCGTGAAACAGCTCGTAGAATGATTCTCACGCGAATTGCCGGTTCGAGTATGGGTATGTCGGATCGCGGATTCGACGACTTCGGGAACCTGGTACTGCGAATGTGTGCCTGAGCTATCTTGAGCATGTTGCCGCTTACTCAAGAATCAAGATTGACCGTCCTGTTGTTCGAGATGTGACGACATGGACGCGCCATAAAAGGCTGAAATTGCTGGCGTTGGTGGTGGTCTACTGGGCACGCCGAACTTGAGGTCTTGAAGTCGTTGTTGTGACAGGCGTGGGACGAGCTGAAGAAGCAGCTGGGTGAATCGACTCCGCGCGAGAACAGAGTGCGCCGAGTGTCCATCTTCACAGGGGCTTTAATTGTTCGGCAGCGGCCCATAGCCCCACAGGGCGGCCTTGTTATCGAACTGGTCAAACAAAACTGCTCCCAGCGAATCCAGGAGCTGGACAGTGGGGTGGGCGTGGCAATGTCGACCACGCCAGGCCACGTCAGTCCAACCGTAGCTAAATACCGCGACCTGCCATTTGTCGGCATGGCCGCAACAACTGCCAATTACTTGCTAGGGTAGCGTCCGCCAAGAAAAAACTCCAGGAAGGTCCCGATTGTGGACTGTGCTCTGGCGGCTTATTTGGATAGCTGCCTTGTTTTTTCATGGTCTGAATATCCGAAGTTCATATAACCTTAAGATAAGAACAGCTTCTAATCTACCTCCCTGACCAGCTCCCCTCCTGCGCGTAATTGATTAACAATAGGAAATTGAAAACGATAGGCTTCCTCGGTGGGCCATCAACGATGGAGACTTGTGCAATAAGAATTATGACGCAAACCGGCAGCTCCAAGCCAGAAAATGTTACCAGGTTTCAAGCTCAATGTATATGCGCTTCCTCGAGAGCACTGTGAGGTTAAATCTGGGGACCGTGTCCAGGCGGACAACCGCGATGATCTGCAAGGATGTTGGCCCCGTATCCGCCAAAAGGGCGTTTCTCGCATGGTCGGGTTTGGCGGCGGGCCGAGCACGAAAAGCGGTACGATGAGCCAAAGGTCGATACGCAACCCCTGGGGATTTCCAAGAGCGCCCTCACAATGCCCATGCGTGATGGGGTATCCTCTTTCCGAGCAGCAAGACTGGTGTTCCACCATTAGGGTTGCATCCAGCGATCGACAGCATAGCAGGCGCGATTAGTGTGGCGCGTTTTCGCCATTTCCCCGGATGTCATCCAACCCGCCGTGCTTGACGCCCACGGTGGAAAAGGACCTTTCAGATGGCCGGTCGAGTTTGGGGTCTGGCGGACGCCGCCCGGAAAATTCAATGGCGTGACCGGT
>Ga0163217_1113734_pt1 | contig 10242 bp, 10 predicted proteins | sample SynspAceP_FD_185933 | JGI IMG/M metagenome (GOLD analysis project Ga0163217, IMG submission 185933) | Saline lake microbial communities from Ace Lake in Antarctica - Synechococcus sp. Ace-P (PacBio error correction) | ecosystem: Environmental > Aquatic > Non-marine Saline and Alkaline > Saline ...
GCTTGGCTCGACACCGGCACCAAAGACACACCTGCTGGAGGTAGCAACTTCGTCCGAGCCGCAGTCGAAAAAACGCCAGAGGCCTCCATACAGCCTGACGACAAGACATCGCCTTCGCACAAGGTTTCATCAACCAAGACCAGCTCGCATCCCTCGCGAGGCCTACAACACAAACTACGGAGACTATTTGACGAAACGTTAATTAAAGGCGGCCCGGAGTCCGAGCAAGCGAGAAAACACTGAAAGAGACAGCGAGTTGATCCGTGGCGAGCTTTGAGTGGCGAGCTTTCGAGCTTCGAGCAATGAAGCGTATCCTCGCCACGTCCTCTCCGCATTTCTTTTCTCGCTTCTCGCCACTCTCTCATGGAACCTTTCCAAGACCTCATCACGGTTTCTGAATCTCAACCACTGTCAATCGCCATCATCATGGCAATCGACCGGCTGGGGAATTTTACCGACCAAACGAAAACCGACTCGCGATCGCGTTCCTGCTGGGGTTCGACCGTGGTTTCTGGCTCACTAGGCAGCCTCTCGGAGGACATACCGATGCAACTCGTCGACTCGAAATACACCTAACCCGGGCCCCCCCCCCCCTTTTGAATCGATCAACACGAACGCGGATCCTCAAATCACCAACGTGATCCGCCGTCCTGCGGCAACCGGATTCAACGCCCGATGAGCCTGTTGCCGCGCCAACAGCCGCGTGACCGATCCTTCCACGCCCCGACTGCTCGAAGGGCTTGCGGATTTACCGGGCGATAACGGCTCGAAACTTCACGTCTCGATCGCTGGCAAAGCACCGATCAAGCAAGACAGAATTCTGAGCGACATCCCTCCCGCTCGACATCGCCCCCGAGCGGATCACCGCCCCTGACGGACGCCGAAGCACCGAAGACTAAGCCGAAGCGATCAAGAATAGCTACCCGAACGCGATCATCTCGTCACCTTCCGCCAGCCCACATGCCGCGAGCGATCGACACCTTCGCGAGACAAAACGTCGCCGCCACGCCAGCCCCCTGTTGACTACAGCACCACCCCGAGCCCGCCAGCCCAACGAACAAACCCTGGCAACGCTGGATTCCCCAGTCCCGACGGCCTGGGTCCGAAACCCACCAATTTCGCCGTGAGGTTGATGGCGAGTGTTTGGGCAAAGGGGTTTAAAGGCACGAGCCGACAAGGCCACCGACTAAGCGTTTTGCCGCAAGCATCATTTCGCGATCCCAACTCCCAGACTCCCCCGACTCCGACTCCCCAAAAGCTCTTCGCCAATCATTCCCAATTCGCCCGCAGATTCCACTTGCCCAACCACGCTCCAGCAAGCAAGCTTACCCCGCAGAGCGACAAGTCGCCCTCAAAAATCACCTAGGTAGTGAACCCACCAGCGGCGTGAACGAATCACCCCGCCTGTCACCCAAGCGGACGAAGTCCGCGCCGGCCGAACCTACTACCCAGGCACGCGAGCGAGTGGACTCCAGTCCCTTCGTTGCCGGCAAAATGGCGGGAAGAATGGCAAAAAATGATTCCTAAGGAGCGAACGCCGCGCGGTTTTGCAATCATTTGCCCCGTAATCAGTCCTGCCAATTTGGTTCACACGGCAAACAACGAACCCCAAACCCCTTTTCCGCCAAGGAACATTCGCCCCCCGGCGAGAATCCGACTGCTGACCCCTCGTTGACGGAAAATCGGCGTAAGGAATGGCAAAATGATTTGGGGAATAATCTCCAGGGGATTGAGCTGGCAGTTTTAATCATTTTTTGCCCTCAATCATTTTGCCACTTAATTCACTGAAGACCATTCCGGATGAAGCGGAACACGCTCGGCAAAGTTCGACTCGGAAACCTTCGACCCAAACCGCACCGAAAAAGACCTCCTGAAACCTGTGTTTTCGCCAGCCTGCTAAGCCTGCCCAAACAAAAGCGATTAGCGGTTGCTGTTAGCTGATTAAGCACATCAGCATGAACCTCACGTAGGCGAGTCTCTCTGAGACTCGCAATTTCCCAGCGTCCGAGAAACGCTGCTACGTGGTTCCACGAATGAATTGTCAACAATTGTGCTTAGCAGTTTCAGCGATTAGCTCTGATTCCCTGGCCTGCAATACCCAGCCAACTCCCAGACTCCCAGACTCCCAACTCCCACCTCCCTTCAAACCGTCAACGCGCCACCCCTCGCCACTCTACCAGATTCGCTCCACGTCTCACGTTGCCCTGCCCACGCTCCATCAAGCAAGCTACCCGGAGCGGCAGTGCGCCCATTCGAATTCACCAGGGAAGTGACCCAGCCGGTGGCGTGAACCGTTTTCAAAACCGCCCCTGTCACCAAGCAGACGAAGTCCCGCCGCGACGGAAGCTTTGGGCCCACGTCCGAAACCGTCCTCGTCAGGAACATTCGCCCCGCCGAGAATCGACTGCTGCCCCCTGTTGACTGCAAAAATGCCGTAAGAAATGGCAAAATGATTTGGGGGCAAAATGATTCCCCAGCAGAATCTGAAACGGTCAGTTGTCAAATCATTTTGCCCCATCCATTCTGCCAAATCATCCATGGATGACCACGCCCACACCCGTCCTCTGGCGCAGCAGGACCACCCGTCAAAAAGTCGACTCCCGACTCTCGGCTAAGAACAGACCCAAAAAGAGTTCCTGACACCTTTGGTCCCAGTACCACCTTTGGTCCCGACCCGCCGCTGCCTTCCCTCTTGCACCTCTAAGTCAACACCTTTCGACGGCCTCCATGAGCGGCAAACCAATGTCGGTTTACGATTCCTACGGCCTTATCTCGCCAAAACCATCCGGCATTCATCTCACGATTTTGGGCACTACGGAAAAGACCACATCACCGCCTGCCGACCTGATTTCGCGATCTGGCGGGGGCCAAGACGAGAATTGCCGTTTCCACAGCAAAAACACTGGCTCAAACGAACACTGTGGGAAAGTTTTTCAATTTGGCAAACTCGCCACGCAAGCTCAACGCGACACTCGTGCTCAATGTCCTCCGGGGGCATGATCACCTCGTTGTCCTGTTTTTCCGCAGGTCGTCTGTGCAGAACCGTGGGCCTACTCGTCCGATGGCCCCTTGAATTTCAAAGAACGAATCCAAAGCGGCAACTTCAGCGACGCGGGTTACGCCAGGCGCGTACCGCAACGCCGCTCATGAATGATCTTACATTCGGGCAATTTTGCAAAGTCCTGTACCGAGCGGGCCAATCCAGGCGTTCAAGAACAACCCGTTCCGAATCGCTTACGTCGGTCCTGAACGAAGATACGTACAAGCAAGCACGTGATTGGAAGGATCTGGAGCGTGAGCGCGCTCACCATCCTCTCGGTCCTCCGCCATGGCATCCTGGAAAGGTGCCCTGAAACGCTTCGGTCGACGGGCCCGTCGCACTTTTGGGGCATCAACGAGATTCCCGGCTTCGGTTGAAACTTAGTTTGGCCCTGGCCAACCGGTACAAGACCAGCAATTGAAAACACAGATTCACGCGACTGAATCTTAACCGACTAGCGTTTGAAAATACTCGCAAAGTCAGCGATTAGCGAATTAGCCAACCAATCTCTATGCACAGGCGTGGTATGCGTTGATGAGCCAGTTGTGAGTCGTTCGGCATCCCGCCGCCGAAGCCATGGCATTCGGCACCCCCGGTCATTAAGTACCAACTTGCTGTGCGATTGCCGAAATCCTGCGCAGCCGCGCTGGCCTTGTTTTGGCCCCCTAGTCCCACCCACCTGGACCCGCCGAACGCACTGCAGAGCTGCTGACCGATTCAGTCAGTGGGCACCACAGCCAAGCGGCGCCGGGAAACAAGCCGCCACACTACACCTGGCAAGAATGCTCGCAACACTGCTCAACTCCTCACTGCTAAAACCTAAAAGCTACCGCCATAAAAACCTGTCCACTGTTTACAACTCACCGCCGAAAACTCGCCTCTCGCGCGACTCCCGTCGAGGAAGACTGGGATCTGGTCATCGAGCGAAACGGCACTCATGCCATGGACTCAAATTCAAGACAATGTGGGACTACCAACCCCGAGAGCACACACTATATTGATACTTTTCATGTTCGTCAAACGCGACATCGTCACCGTTTACGAGCACACGTCCTCGCCCGAATCTGGGTTCTTCGTGCAACCGATCATGACATGCCTCGTCTATGTCATCGTGTTCGGCACATGCGCAAAATCAGCAACCGACGGCTATCCCCCCCCACTGTTTTACTTGTCTGGAATCAATCCTCTGGAAGCTATTTTTCAGAGTGTTTTTTAGTAAAGACCTCCACGACATTCACCGCCAACGCGGGCTCTCGGCAAAGTCTACTTTCCACGACTGATCGTGCGCTGTTCGTCGTGATCAGCCAACGTAATCAAATTACGCGATCCGTTCGGATTGTTCTGCGTCGTCTGGGCCTACTTCCTCGCCCGAGGGGCGAGATTCACGCCCAACGCCTGATGCTAGGCCACCGCTTTACTGCTTGCTGCTAATGGCAGGCCCTCTCGTCTTGGATTTTGGAATTCTCTTCAGCTCGATACGACGAAGTACCCGCGACCTGACGTTTTTCTGTTGTCCTTCGGCGTGCAAGCTTTTCGCCATGTAACGCGACGCCGATCATCTACCCGATGAGCACACTCAGTGAGAAGTTACCAGCCGTGCTTCTGGTGGAATCCTCTGCCCACAAATTAATCGAGACTTCAAATACGGGTTCCTGGGTGCCCGGTCAAGCCAGTATTTCCTGGGCTCGCATACACCACGGTGTTCACCAGTCCGTCGTCCTGGCCCTTGGCATAGTTATTTTTCAACCGTACCGAACAGACTTTCATGATACGGTTTGATTCGCGGAACTGTAAACAAGAGATTTGAAATACCGACCTAAAGCGATTAGCAAATGTACACTCTTCGAGAGTCACTCAATTTTCCAGGCAGAACGCAAGTTCTTACTTTACCCAGCATTTTTAGAAAACCACAACTGATCCCCACTTTTTATTTATTCTCTCGCAGGTCCCTAGCGACTCGACAACGCTCATGACTGTAGCAATTCCGCATCGAAAACTTTCCAAACCTCTACCCGTCTCGGGACGTGGGTACGGAACGATATTCGCACGACATCAATCGTTGGTGCACACCGCCGTGGCAAAAAAGACCCATATACTAAGGTAGGCCAAGTCCAACGACCGGACACAACTTCGGCAAAGAACCATGCGAGGAAGCAAGAAACAGCGAAGCGACCGACTACGTCTGGGCATGCGGCGACATCCCAACTCGGAAGTTCCAAGCGAAGGTGAAATACCTCGGCATCATCGGTCCGCAACGGTGCGGCGGAACACAGCCGTTTACTGAAACTGTTGTCACGGGTCACCGCACGCGACCGACCGGCAGTATTAAAGTCCCAAGGACGCCATCGCGATTTTTTTTTTTTTTTAATTTTGGTTTTTTATTATTTTTTTTGTTTGCCTCGAATGTCGGCACTGGATTTCATCGCGGAGCTGACCGGACGCGAAAAATATCTACAGAACGGGCGCGATTTCTGGGGAAATGAGGCGGCATGAGATAGCAAAACAGCTAGAGCAAATAGCGGAGTTCAGCGGCTGCGATATGTATTTAGTACGCCAGTGACCAGCGTTTTACACGCATGTATGATGGTGCGATTGCGGTTTCGCAGTTTGCGCACATCTCGAATGCGAAATTTAATCGTGGTTGAGTCTTGGCCGTTAGGTGACGCAGAATTTCCAGCGAAGTGCATCGGAAAAATGAACCGAAGTCTCAGATCAGGGCGATCGCACCACTCTTTGCTCTCTTGTCATCACAATATGGGAAGCAATCTCCGAATTATGCGAGTCTGCGGTCTATTATGCCGAGACGTGCGGTGTTTAAGTGGCGGGGGACAGTTATGATTGCAATGGATCAATATTTGCAAATTCAAAGTTCCGCCCTGAACAGGCTGTTAATTCACCTACAAACAGAAGCCGATCCCAGCTTCTGGCTGAGCTTGTCCGCCTTTTAAATATCCACGAAGACGGAAACCACCATTTCGGAGTAAATTACCCCCTATCAGCTTAGAGTTCGCCTACTCCGTTACACGGTCGAATTGAGAATGTGGATGCTGGGATTCCCAAGTATCAACTTCGCGAGGAACGAAAAATCTTTACGTCTACATTCCGATTCCCACCGCGTCAGATTCAAAAAAAAGGGGAGCGTAGCCGTTGCGAAAATTCCCGCTATTTCCTGAACTCCCGGACAATTCTTGTGAGCGTAGCAGCTCCATATTCCGGGGCAGGCGGTGATCAACATCCGCTGAGATGCCCTCTAAGCATGACAATTGAGGAACCGAAGTGTCCCATTCACGATTCAATTCACAGACGAATCATGGAGTCGTCTTTCGCCGATGCGATTGATGCACCGCGAAAACGACTCTTGCAATTGAAATCCTGCCGTAACTGCTTTGAACCACTTTACGATCACTTTTAACTTTTTGATGAGACCAATTATTGATCGGGTTGCGATTCGTTCAGCGTTACGCGCGGTTGAACTAATTAAACAATTAGAATGATACGAGTTGAAACAGAGGAAGTCACTACCCTGGCGTTTCCTTTCAGAATCAGCAAAACTATACTCCATTTGCCGACTTAATAACCTGCCGGTTACTTTGAATTCGATTTCCGTTGGGGGCTTGGGACAATGATCAAGGTAACTACTTACTTTCTGGATCATGATCATCGAGATCGGAGATCTTTGGTTATGTCGGCGAAGGTTCACGCGTCTGGTCAAATCTTCGAATCTCAATAGGAAATCCACGTATTGGAATCTCCCCACTCGTTTTGATATTCCACGACACCGACAGTCCCACCCCTCTCGGCGTCCGTAGCGTCGCAGGGTGCAGCAGCTATCCTGCGCGGCGAATCATACCGTCTGCCTAGCGACAAAAGTGTGCACCGATTGTTATCGAAGATGACGTCCTGGATTGCAGCAAAGTCACGGTCCTGAAAGATCACAAATCAGCAAGGGCTATTGTCGCCGCTGGTTCTGTTGTGACACGCGATGTCGACGCTAACTCAAATTGTGGCTGGCAAAATCAGCCAAAGTGGTCGGCCAGCGTTTAAATGCAATCAACATTTGATTCAGAAAACAAACATGATTCGCATCTTGTCCATAGATATGCTCCGCCCTTCGCACCGAAAAACGATTGCAGCTTCCCCTACGGGCATCTCCGAGGTAGAGCCTTCGAAGAGAATTACTCTGCAAATTCACATCAAATGATGCTTCAGCTCGGATCATGGTCGATATGATCCACAGAAGCAAGACAATCAGTTCCTTCCGGGATGTTGAGTTCAAGTGTTTTTTTCTCAAATTTGGTGATGACGGTATTTATTCAATATCTCATCCAGCGTCTGAAATCACCGAACGGACGTTTGTTGAATTTGGGGTCGAAGATTATACCGAGGCAAATACTCGTTTCCTCTTGATGAACGACAATTGGCGTGCCTTATTTTGGACGGTTTTCTTACGAGAAATGGATCGAGTTAGAAGTAGCGAAATTTACTGGAAGCATAATCTGACCGTCGTCCCAGCTTTCATTGACAGCTCAGAACATTACTTCACTGATAGAGAAAGCGGGCTTCTCGGGCGAGAATCGGTATTCCCTAAGTGGTCGACATTGATGGCAAACGACTAATTTGGGGTGTGGGAGGCCGTCAAATATCGTCAACCCTGTGGTTGTTCATGGGAATACAAATGTTTTTAGGGAAAAAACGCCCGATTTCCATTCCTAATCGATCCGATGTTTGGTGCGGTCCTCAAGCACACTTTCATCACTTGGTATTGGGGGCTTCCATTCCTGACACGTTTCTGTCCATTTTGCCAATCAGAGGGTATGGCTTCGCTGGATGCAAATTCTGCGGGGTAACAATGCTAACTTGTTCAAAAACGGGACAGCCTTCACGGGCTTCAAGATATTCTCCCAGACGAGGGTTTTTGTCGAGTAAAAATTTCGTTAATCTCGCTCAAGCGGAGTGAAATTCAGTTTTCCTGAGTGGCGAGCCCGGCTTAACTTATTCGGTCGACTACCCGTTTATCATGTGACGACCGGTAGCGAAAGAATGTATTTAGGGAACCCGTGGATGATTACGTGGGAAGAAGCTGTCTGCGTGCTACGAGATAATCGCGTCCGAAGGCGGACCTTGTTGCGTGGTGTATTACGAGATCACTCATGAAGGCCGCTTGGAAACGTTTCACGCGAGCGAAGAGTGGCGAGAAAAAGTAAAGAGACTATTGGAATAAATTTCCCGCCCGAGTGCTTTGAACTTTGGCGCTGGACGGAGGCATTTACGTCGTTTGCGTTCGCCAGAGATGGGTGCGACGTAACGGCACTCGAACCCGATTCAAGCCATTGTTGGAGCAGGAGCAATTCGCGATTTAGCCAATCTTGGAAAATTTGGAATCAAGTAGTCGAGCAGTGGGGAAGAGTCACTTTCCTTCGATGACGCTAGCCTTCGATCTCGTCTACGGGCGGCGGTTTTCACCACGCCAAGATATTCCGCAGTTCTGTAAAGAGGCTTTTCGCGTGCTGAAGGCTGGCGGGCAGTTTCTGAATTACCAAGAAGAGCATGTTCTGTCGAAGCCCGAGACACTGCGGACGCTTCCTAGAGGGGACACCCCTTCATAGTCTTTATGGCGGAGAAGCGCGCTTATATGGCCTGGCAGGACTACTTTCTGCTCTCAGGATAGGACGCCGGTTTTAATCTCAAGCATGTCCTTGGGCCCCCCCAAAACAAAAGCCAGCATGAAATCAACTTCTATCCGGCCAACCAACGAACGGAGAAACGCAGGTGAAGCTCACGCATTTTCTCTCGGATTTACCGCGGAGGATCGCGACCCGTGCGTGATATACCATTCACACCGAAAGACGAATGGCGGACGACCAGACGGGATCGACTCAACGATAGCCAGCCTGGCCGGCTCTACTCTTTCCCTGCAAGCCAGACCCATAAGTGAATGAACAAAAAACAGTGTTGGTGACTGGGGCAGGTGGCTTTCCTTCGGACGCTACGTATGTAGGGAGTTCAGTGCTCACGGGCTGGCGGATTATCGGAACTCGACCTCGTCGCCGAAGAGAACGTCACAGTGTTCTTGACCTCTCCGTTACTACAGGTCGATCTCCCGCACGACGTTTCCCACCCAGATCTTAAACGAGAAGCGTCCCGGTACTTTGGCATTTCATTGGTGCAGGTCGGGCGTCGGTTTCCGCTCTCGATGCTGAAACTATCACTGACTTCCCGCGAAAACACGATTCTAGTAATCGAAATATGAAGCTCTTTCGGCCTAAGTGCGTCCTATTTGTGTTTTCTTGCAAATGTCCAGTGCAGCTGTATACGGCACCGCCAGTCAAGCCCGGTTCTAGAAGGTCGTGGTTTTGGCGGATCCGGTCCTCGCCGTTATGGGTTTTTCACAAGCTTCCCAAGGCGGAACTTATCTGCCGTGAGTATGCTTCGTTGCAATGGCGTGCGGAACGGCAAAGTGTAAGGATTTTTTCGCGCCTACGGTGGCCGGGTTTGCGTCGACAAGTACTATGGGATCTGTCCAATAAATTGTGCGAACTGGTGCATTAAAGTTTGCAAGGGACCGGGAATGAGTCCGCGACTTAGTGCACGCCGGGACATTGCACAAGAGCTGTGCGCCTGATATGAATGACAACACGGCGCCTGTTGGCGGGAGTAGATAATAGGAGGTAGTGGATCACGAGCGATCAAAATGCTCGGCTCCTGGCAGAAATCCTATGTTTCAGAGACGTTTGGCCTAGAACCGAGACACAATCTGAGTCCCTGGCCAAAACTTCCATATCCGTCGCCCATAAAAAGTAGGGCGGATATTCCGAAACTGGCAAACGTGGGGTGTCCAAGACTTCAAATAAATCCTTCGCCGAAGGAGGGTTCGAGAATATGTGACTGGTTGCAAAAGCCAATCTAGCGCGAGTGGTAATTACCATGAGTTCCTTCTTTCGCGTCTTTGGCATCGTCCTCAAGGCGGCATCGGCCCCTGGATTGGGGGCCAGGAGTATATCAAGAACCTGGATCACATGGATAGATTAGCACAGGAAAAAAGGAATACAAATCGACTTGAGTCCTCAATCACAACGTGGGGAGATTCGGATTCAATCCGACGTCAAAATGCGATCGCCCTGAACGCGTGCGGCATCGGTGACGGTCCTCGCCCACGCGGTTTTGGACGCAATCCGCAGACTTCTTGATTCACGGCCAATCGA
>Ga0163217_1000115_pt1 | contig 10241 bp, 5 predicted proteins | sample SynspAceP_FD_185933 | JGI IMG/M metagenome (GOLD analysis project Ga0163217, IMG submission 185933) | Saline lake microbial communities from Ace Lake in Antarctica - Synechococcus sp. Ace-P (PacBio error correction) | ecosystem: Environmental > Aquatic > Non-marine Saline and Alkaline > Saline ...
CACCAGAAAAAAAGGAAAAGAGAATCCAAACCCCTATAAGAAGGGTTGTTTAAAAGGGCATGAACTCTGAGCTAATTAAAAAACCGCCCCTTTTAGGGTGAGAAAAAAGCGCTTTTCCCAAAGCCTGTTTCTCTTTTTGGAACACTGCCCAAAGACCAAGAATTAGGCAAATTTTGTGAAATCATTCCACTGCTTAAATAACCGTACTTAAAACTCACGGAAAATCCAAAATAGCCAGTTTTTCTGGGCATTTTTCAAGCGCTTCAAAGCCAAGAGAATTACTAAGTAAGTGTTACCGCTTTATTGACCTTATAAGGTACTCAAATTTAAAACCCTTCGCAAGTAAACGCTTTGCAAAACCTGGCAATAGCTAATGTTCTGCTTGGCTTTGCTGCCTCATCCATGCCCATACGCCATCATAGGAAAGGAAACAAGCTCTAAAGCGATTCATATTTGGCATCATGTTTTTAATACTTTTTAGCCACATCGTAACAAAGTGCTGACATATCATTCATACGGTGGTGTCCCACACTGCAAATCGGATAAATGTTCGCTAACATTAAAAACCGGAATTCTTGACTAAATACATAGGGATTTCTTGTGTTGCGCAGGCATCCAACTGCTTCACCAGCAACTAAAGATGAGAGAGATAGTTGTCATAATAGTAAAGAGCGATTCGACGTTGCTAATACCTGCCATGGCTCGAACGCCATTCCAAAGCCAGATACATCATCTTGCGAACCCCAATGAGTAAAGCAAGGGAAAACTGAACTTCTGTAAGTTCAGGCTTCACATAGCGTAAATCGGCCCAAGGGCAAAAGGCGATACGGTTTTTAGCGACTATCACGGCCGTTGGACCTGTTGGGGCTGCGGGTGCTAAAGTCCAAAGCAGGACCACCGCTTGACGCTTTGCTCATCAAAACCAGCAACCGGCGTAATGACACCCATAACCGCCCTATAATAACATTAAAGCACTGTTATTTGTATCAACTAGCCATGTAAAAATGACTACTTCTTACATGGCACTTTGTTCTAGCCAAATGATTGATCAAACAGGCGATTTACCAAGGTTGACCAAACGCCGCTTTTGCTGCGATACAGTTGATCGTGTGATCATGGGAAACCACGACAAAACCTTGAATGCAACATTTTCCGCTAAGTTTTGCCATAAAATAACATGGCCTGGATAACAAAGAAATGAAGCACTAAGGAAACCTGGCACTGTGAGCCAGGTTTTGGCGGCACGCCTGCTTGCCATCAACTCAACCTGTTTACCATCGGGGGCTAATGTAGGCATCAAGGCTTGTTTGCCAGTACTGCCTTTGATGGCCCGACCATACCCAAAGTAGTGGCGCTCGGTAACGCGGCAAATCGAGGGTTCACGCTAGCAAGTCAAATACAATTTGTTGGGGTGCTACATTAAGTTGTACGCAAACTCAAATGCACCGTAACACTAATTCAAAGGCGCACATGGCCTAGATCCAAATAACGATTTCGGCGCCAAGCATGGACCAAACAAAACAGTACAAACATACAAGCGTAACGATGAGAAACATAAAGCAACTCCACTGTTAAAAACCACATATCACAACAATTAGACAATTCCGGCTAAAACTTTACTTTGCGGAAACATCAATAGGACATACCAAATAGGTTGGAAATTGGTATAGCTAATGATGCCAGAGCTTAAAAATCGAGGTGGAAGTAAAATCGATTCCGGTTGGCTAACAATAATCACATGGTTGCAATAAACACAGTCCAACTGCTAACCGACCCAATAGTCGGCATTCATCCTCATCATGATCGCACACCTGTTCACCAATATTATTCGCCGGCAGCGGGTGAGGCTTTAAAAAAGCCCAAATGAGCCCGTGCAGCAATTTTTTCGGTGGCCCCATCCATAAACTTGAATTTTATCGCTACTTAAACTTGGGCCCGCCAGTAGACCCGGCATGACGGAGATAAATACAACATCACCATATCCTGCATTGCGGTAACAGCCGGATGGACTTGCTCCTAAATCAGAACTTTGAATACACAATGATATTACTAACCACCTAACCGTTCGACCCACCGCCAAAGGTAATTCCTCCACGGCACATAAAAGATTTACTCGTCTGTTACCGTGGAAATAATGAGAACCGCTCTAGATGCTAACAAACCCTGGATAGCCAGCCCAACAACCGAGCAAGGGCCGGCATCGCGGAAAACACAAGCTAGGGCGACACCTCATCTCGCACCCCGGAAAACGCATGGATAAATTCCCTGTCGCGGAATATAGTTCCGTTTAGCTGGGCGATTAGGCTTTTTACAAAAATACATCGGCAACACCAAGGTCTTTGTCGCATCCAGTATAGTTCCTCGCTCACTAGGCTAAACGCGCCCGACACGGCAATAAAACTTGGTGTTCAGCCATTTTCGAATTCAGAAATTCAACTGCTGACGTGCTGCCTGAGTGCCAATGAAAGTTTAATACCAAAGCGCATCATTGCTTTGTCATAGGGCTTGGCAAATAACGAACGCTTGGCTCCCTACATATATCACTCCAATGCCGGATTTGTTGTGCGCATCCCGCTAAAATGAAAAACAAAATAATTATACAGACTAAGGCTACATGACTAAAATAGCGGCAACAATGGGTTTCCACTCGTATCTGATAGCGGTTGAATATCGGGTCATGCGTAAAAGCATTTTGTTTATTAGCAGCAAAGCTAAGTTATCTTCCTCTACGTACATGCCTTTCCTAAGCAGGATAAACACCGCCACAAGCCAACGGGTGCCATTCCCCTTGTGAAACTGTTGCAAATCACATTTATTCAATCGCCTGAACACAGATGGAGCTTTCTAATCAATCTCGGACATTCTACAAATACCTATACAAGACCATAACATAGTTAATTCCCTGCAAAAAGTAAAAAATGAAACAATATAAAAAATCATCCGTCTATTTCTAATATTTTAGATTGCGTGGACGGCGATAAAGACTGACACAAAATAAGGCCTCATAGAGAAAAGTGTATCCATGGATCCATTAACAGACAGACGGCGGCTATATGCTAAAACTGGAGCGCCAGAAAAATCTTGCGTTCGAACGCATTTGATCAGCCTGACCTTTCGCCAGCGCGGTGTCGAAGTAATTCTTGCGCGGCCTCGGGGGGCGGCCATTTGAACGCATCGCACTACCGCCTTAATCGATTAAAATAAGTATATCTGCTGACTGCGACACGGGTGATTTGGGCGCAATAGCGATAAAAAAGCGCCTGCCGCAGCAGCAGAAAGCAAAAAACAGGTTACATGCCTTTCCGTGCCTATTGCGTCTTGCCATTAGCATCCAATTTCCGGTATTATCAGCGTGGCTCAACCGGATTCGACCACTTATCCGAACTCGAGCAGCAATAGTGCGCAGTGCGCACCAATGCTCAGTTTCGGTTGCCCCTAGATGGCAGCAGTAAAACTGAAATGGGAACCGTTAAAATGTTATCATATGGGCCGTACATGATTAATTTCCTTACATTGCCATCCTTTAGCAATAACAAGAGATAGAAATTTTGGCCGCGGTATGGTGATTCACTGATAAGTGCAATAAAGCACGACCAGATAAGACAAAACTTGCGTTATACATAATAAAACGATTAAATAACATTACAAATAAGGTAACAACGTATAAAAGCAAGAAGCATGTTTCGCGTTCATAGCCAAGCTATCACTACTCAATAGAATAGTTAGGCAACCGAACCTCATTTCGCAGCGCGACGCTACGAGGGTCTGATTAATCGGTCGACGTCTGAAGTGGCACTGGCTTAATACACGAAGCACCACCATTAATGACTCAGTCCACATATGCGTATGAGCGATTCCCAAATTCACGGCGAACCGCGCCTGAGTAGTGGCAACAATGTAGTAGGCCGGTACATGCGCGGTGGGAAATCATGCCGCAACTAGCATGTTGTATGGGCCGTTACCCAAAGCCCGTTCCAAAGAGTGCCAAGCGGCCCCCTCGGCTAGTTGCGCCCAGGAAAACATAACGCAAACCAATGCTCGGCGTCAAATGAAACCAGTTATTGAGTGTTTTGGCCAGTGCACGGCAGAATGCCAACGATTGTTGATGGCAATTGAAATCACTGTGCCCACGGTATACATTAATCGATCAGTTTTTTTGAGCGCCACTAAATCTGCGCCACAGACGAAGGGCGGCACTAAATGGCCTAACTGGCCACTAGCGTAGAAATATCAACGTACCTCGCTGCACCTCACCTTGATTCCCCATTATAATCCGCTTCTCTCACAGTGGAAACAGCACATTAACAGCTAGATTTGGCTGACACCCCGCAATTACTTGAAGCGTTTTTAACCCACCAGTGAGCGGTTGGGATATTTCCATGTCACACGTCGCTACTGAAAGTTAGTGCAGATATTTTGAAATTACCGGGTTTGGACTAAAAGACTCACAGCAAACCCAACTACACAGTGTTCGTTGGCCTGAAAAAATTTTTCACTGCCTTTGCCGCAAAGGCCTCGAGCAACTCGTTCCAATCGATATTGATGAACGATGGATAAGGGCGATGGATTATGCGCAGTGGTCGTGCGTTGCAAGATCCAAACTGGCAAATAGAAATCGTAACAGTAACTGAAGAAAAGAGCAGTTCCAGAGAACGCTAGCGACACTGTCGTAAGCCACAACTATGAGCCAATCCGACACTGCCAATGCTTCAGCCAAACCATCTATTGTAGCCGCGGCAGCGATGGATTTGGCTCACACGTACTGTTTGCCATAATTGCCCCACTCGACGGAAGTGGTTTTGTTAAGTGCAATTGGCGAGCCATCATATCTGCGTCGTCCTAACTTGTTCTAGTTAATCCGTTGTGCCTTGCAGTGACGTTGGGGTAACGAAAGAGTCTGTTTAATTTGGGTTTTTTTCCTTAAATTTTCCGGGGGTTTTTTTTATTGTCTTTGCACCTGGTACGGTAATGTCGCCGGTGTGTTTTGCAGCAGCCTACCCGCTACTTATTCAATCACTGCCCTAGTATTTGTTAATTGTGAACTCGAGAGCAACGCCAGGTTAATGGCGGCAGGCGCCTCAGCCAATGCCTACATGGCTGATATACCTGCTGCACCTATGGCGCCCCATCCCTTTAACGCGATCTTGTAAGCTGTAATATCAGCCAGTAGGCATTGCGAAGGTGCCAACTGCCGCCATTAACCGTGCGTTCTACTCGAGTCACAATTAACAATACTAAAGGCAGGATTGGAATAAGGTACCGAGTAAAGGCTGCCCTGAAACACACCGCGAACATTACCGTACAAGCAGAATAACCAATAGACCAATAAACAGTGATCTTCTCACCCAAAGCACTGGCACGGCCCACAACGACAACTAGAAACAAAGTAAGGAACGACGCAAGATATGAGGCGCCATTGCACTTCAACCAAACACACTTCCCGTCCATTGGGGGCCTAATATGGCAAACAGTACGGTTTGGGCAAATCATCGCTGCCGCGCTAACAATAAGATGCGTTTGCTGAAACATTTGGGCAGTGTCTGATGGGCCATAGCTGTGCTACACAGCGTCGCTTAGCGCTTCTCCTGAGAACTGCTCATTTCTTCAAGCTTCTGTTACAATTTAATTCTCCAGTTTGATCTGCAACAAGCCACACCCCTGCACAAATCCACCCCTTCCATCCGTTCAATCAAATCATCGTTAACGATAGTGCTCGAGCTTTGCCGGCAAAGGCAGTGAAAAATCTTCATTCAGGCAACGTGAAAACCCACGTGATAGTGGGTTTCGCCTAGTGATCTTTCATCCAGATCCAGCTAAATTCAATACCAATCATCTGCAACCCACTTTCCCAGTAGCGACGTGTGAACAATGGAAAATATCACAACCCGCTCACGAGTGGGTTAAAAACGCATCCAAGTTAATTGCTGGTTTCAGCCAATCAGCGCGTAATCTTGCTGTTCCACCTGTGAGAAGCGAATATAATGGGGAAATCAGGTGAGGTTTGTCAGCGCGGATACGTTTTGATAATTTCTACGCTAGTGCCCGTTTGCCATAGTGCCGCCCAATTCGTCGGTGCGCAATTAGTGGCGCTCCAAAAAAAAACTGACTCGATTAAATAACCTGCACATGAATTTCAATCCATCAAAACAACATCGTTTAGCAATCTGCCGCTGCACTGGCAAAACCACTAATAAACGGTTTCCAATTTGCGCCGCATCATTGGTACGCATTTGTTTCCTGCGCAACTAGCTCAGGGCCGACACTTGGCAACTTCTGGAAACGGCGCTTTTTGCGGCTACACGCCATACCAACACATGCATAGTTGCGCATAATCTTCCCACCCGCGCAGTAAACCGCGCCTTAACTACATTTCTCCCAACCAACCTACCAGCTCCGGTTTTCCGCCGTGAAATGTGAAGCGCTCACTCATCGATGCAACTGGATCATTAAGGTGTGCCTCGGTATAATAGCCATTGCCACCTCAGCACGCGACGATAATAATCAGCCACCTCGTATCGTACGCCGCGGCGAAAAACTGCGATCCTCGTGCATAACTATTTTCTATTGCTAGTGATAAGTCTTTGAGGCTAAATAACAAACAATGCTTTCTATCTTTTACTCACTTGTCTACCTTATTTGTAATGTTAATTTAATCCGTAATTCTATTATTAACACGCAGTCTTGTCTATCTGGCTCAGTGCTATGCACCTTATCATGAACCACCATAACCGCGCCACTCTTCTATCTCTTTTTAGTGCTAACGATGGGCAAATGTAAGGAAATTAATCCATGTATAAACCGCCCATATAGATAACAAATTTTTAACCGGTTCCCATACATTTTTACTGCTGCACAGGGCAACGACAACTTCACGCCTTGTGCGCCCTTGCGCACTATGCTGCCCGGTTTCGGGATAGTGGCCGAATCCGGTTGAGCCACCTTATACATACCCGGTAATAATCTGATAGCTAATGGCAAAACTGCAAATAGAGCCACGGAACAAGGCATGTAACTTTTACTGCTGATCTGACTGTGCAAGCCAGGCCCTTCTAGTTTATCCCGCTTATGCGCCCAAACCACGGCTTGTCGCAAAGTGCAGCCAAAATTATCAGCCTATTTTTAAAATGCGATAAGGCGTATGCCCGGCTGCAGCTCAAATCTCCGCGAGCCGCGCAAACGATATACCTTCGACACCGCGCTTGCGAAAGACGCAAGCGGATTCACACATCGTACGGACACAAGAATTTCTTCTCGTCCCAGTATTTAGGCATATAAGCCGCAGTTCTCTAACTGGAACCATGGATAACTTTCTCTATGTAGCCCTATATTTTTGTAGGCACCCTTTAATACCCGTACCAGCAAACAAATATAGAAAGACCCATGATATATTTATATTGACACGTCAATCTTAAACTTTGCTAAGGGAATTAACATGTCTATGCTTTCTATGTCCATTCTTAGCTAACGTCGAGATTGCATTAAGACAAGCTCATCTAGTATAAGGCGAATGAAATAAACGTGATGCAAAATACAAACCAAAAGAAAATGCCACCAACGATGAGCTTGTGCCGGTCACCCTGCCGGAAGCAATAGTAGAGGAAAGATAATAGCCTGCTGCTAAATAAACAAAATCATTTACTGCAGACGATATTCAAACCGCTTAATCAGGACACGACGAAACCATTGTAGCCGCATTTTCGTCACTTGCCTAGGGTCTGGTAATATTATTTGTTTTCATTTAGCGCAATACCGCACAACAAAAACGGCATTGATGATTAACGTAGGTAAGCAAAACAGGCAGTTCGTTTAATTTGTGCCACCCCTATGACAAACAAATCGATGCTTGGTATTAAACTTCACCTGCACCTTCAGGCACGCCCCCATCAAGTTGAAAATTCTGATCTCGAACCCTGCTGAACAAACCAGGTATCCGGTGTCCGCCGCTAGCCTGTTTATCCGCCGTAGCCGAGGGACTATACTTGAATGTCGACAAAGATCCCTTGGTGGACATGTATTTTTTGTAAAAAGCCTAATCGCCCACTAAAACGCAAACTAATATCGACGACAGGACAATTATGCCATGGTTTTTCCGGTGTGCAGAAGATAGTCCCTAGCTTTGATTTTACCGACCAGATGCGGCATGCTCGTTGGCTGGGCTGCGCTTCCGAGGATGTCAGCCATCTAGACCGTTCAAAATCATTACATTTCCACGGTAAACAACCGAGTAAATCATTAATTCTCACCCGTGAGAATCACCCCCTATTGGCGTATGGGAAGTCGAACCCGCGCTTAAAGGTGGTTAATAATAAATCATATGCTAAACAAGCACAAAGTACTGGATTAAGCAGAGCAAGTCACATCGCTACGACTTACAGCCAATGCAAACTATGTGATTTGTATTTTATCAATCATCACGCCGGGCCATACTGGCGGCATAATAGCCGATAAATTGGCAATTATGGATGGCGCCACCGACAAACACATTGCTGCCACGGAACCATTGGCTTTTAAAGCTCACCCGCTGCCGCAAATAAATACTGTAACAAGGGGTGCGTAAAAAGAGTGAGGATGAATCACACTCAACTAAGGCGGTAACAGTATGGCCCTATTTCTGCAACAATGTCTTACTGCTAGCAAACGCAATCGATTTTTTACTTCACCTCGATTTACTAACTCTCATTGCATCCATTAAGCTAAATCATCCAACCATTTGTAGTCACAATTGATGATATTCGCAAATTAAGTTTTAAGCGGAATTCCATAATCTTTTGGCATAATGTTTTTCAACAGTGCGAGTTGTTCTAGTTTCTCATCGTTTACCTTGAATGTTACACTTGTTTTGTTGGTCAATGCTGCGCAGAAAATAGATGCGGGATACTCAGCGCCCTGATGCGCCTGATACGCTACGTGCATTCTGCGTTGGCAGTACAAACCCTTAATGTAAGCAACCCAACAAAATGATATCCTGCAACTTGACCCTACAAAGATGAACCCCTCGAATTCCGCGTTACGACGCCCACCAACTTGGAGTATGGTATCGCAATAAAGTAGTACTGGCAAAACAACCTTAGATGCTACATACCGATGTAAAAACCCAGGTTGAGTTGCTGGCAAAGCATGCGTGACGCAAAACCTGCTCACATGCCCAGCTATCCTTAGTGCTCATTGCTCATTGTTACCAGGCAATCGTATTTATCTGGCAAACTAGCGAAAATTGCATCCAAAGGTTGTATGATTTCCAGATCAAGACTCAACTTATCGCAGCAAAACGGCGTTTGCGCAACCTGGTAAACGCCCTTTGATCAGATATTTGTGCCTAGAACAAGTCGTCTCAAAGCAACAACGTATCTCATTATTAACATGCCCTAAGTTGATACAAATATACATCCTTTAATGTTATTCTATGCGGTTATGGGCTGTCATTATACGCCGGTGCTGGTTACTGAGCAAGCCGTCACACAGGTGTGCTCCTTTGGCCCTTAGCACGGCACCAAACAGTCAAAAAACAACCGGCGTTATAGTCCTGTAAAACGGTTATCGCCTTGCACCTTGGCATAATTACGCTATTGAATGCTGAAACCTTACCAAAGTTCGTATCCCTATGCTACTCATTGCGGGTTCGCAAGATGATGTATCTTGGCATGAGAATGGCGTCGCAGCCCATTGGCAGTATAGCAACTGATCGCTCTACTCAACTTATGACAACGCAATCATAGTGCGGGCATGATGCTGCACCACAAAATCCTATGTAAGTTATTCAAGAACTCGGTTTTAATTACGAACATTATATCGATGCAGTGTGACAACACCCGTATGAATAATATTGCTCACACTTTACGGTGTGCTAATAAGTTATTTAAAACATGATCAAATAAGAATCGCTACTTAATCTTGTTCCTCTTCTAATATGCGATGGCATTGATAGGCAGGCAAAGCCAAAGCAGAACATAGCTATTGGCCAGGTTTGCAAAACGTACGCGAAAGGTTTACATTTGAGTCCCTATCAAGGTCAATAAAGGGTATCTACTACTTAATAATCTCTTGCTTTGAAGCCTTGATAAAATCGCCAGAAACTGGCTATTTGCATTTTGCCGCTTGTTTTAGGGGGAGTACGTATTTAAGCATGAATGACCTTCAAAAATCTGCTAACTTGTTGCATGTCAGAAACAGCTTTGAGCGGCTCTCCACCTAAGCGGTTCATTATCTCAGATCAATGCCTTAATACCTTCTAATAGGGGTTG
>Ga0163217_1019494_pt1 | contig 10241 bp, 4 predicted proteins | sample SynspAceP_FD_185933 | JGI IMG/M metagenome (GOLD analysis project Ga0163217, IMG submission 185933) | Saline lake microbial communities from Ace Lake in Antarctica - Synechococcus sp. Ace-P (PacBio error correction) | ecosystem: Environmental > Aquatic > Non-marine Saline and Alkaline > Saline ...
AGAAAAAAGGGAAAAGGAAGGGGAATGGGGCCCCTTTTAAAAGTTTTTTTAGTTAAACTGAGAAAAATAAATTGGTTTTAAAATTTGTTTTTTTACCTTCCCTGGTGCAAGTTCCAACCCACCAAAAAAATTTTTCCCAGCAAAAATAAGAAATTAACCTCAACTAATTGGGTAGAAAAAGGCCAAAATTACATATGGTGTTTTCTTGTAACTTGGGAGTTAATTCCAATCGGTTAAAATCACCTTCCAAATTGTTACAAGGAAATTTTCCCCATTCCCCCCCATCAAATATGTAATTCGTACCAGTTACGTTCAAAAAATGGTATTTTCCCTACAATGTAAATTTTTCCCACCTGCAGAAAACTGGAACACCGTTGCTCCAGTTTTTGTTAAAGGTAAAAGTTGGTTCCAGAATAAGTTTTTCGTTTCTCTAGTCGACATGCGAGCCGCTGGTTAATAAATTGAGCATCTCCTCCCCAATGTGGAACCATAATTTGTAAAAGTTGATGCTACTCCCCGTTGGCGAGTCATGATTGAGGCGTTTATGCCTTCCACTTGCTGTGAAATTTCCAGAAGTTACAAAATCACCTCCTATAAATCCACCTCCGGAAATAGTGAATGGATTTTAGTAAGCGCCGCCAGTTCCTTCCCCTCCATTATTTTCCAAACAAAATCCATCACCATCTAAATGGTGATTCTTTTGTAATAATTTCCGTTTATAGATATTGGGAGCTGTTTGGATGATAATTATAATGCACGCTGAAGCATTGGTTGGGCTGACCTAGTAATTTGAAATGGATAAGTCAACCGGTACAAAGTTAATCACCGAGATTAAACCCCTTGCATAAATTCGAATTGGTAACAGTCCGTTTTCCCTGAATTGACTAAAGTTTAAAGTTTGTTTCTCAATGCTTAATGAAGAACCAAGTTTTCCGTTTGCTAAAAAGATTTCACCCACAATCACCAATTGGGCCCGAAATTGGTTTTGCCGTTAAGTTTTTCCAGGCAACGGTTTATCTGCCAATGTCCTTGCAAATAAGGATATCGCATTTTTTGGGCCGGGTAGGATCTGTTTTAAAAATTGTTACATTTCCACCGAACAGTTTAATGACGATGTTCCTCCTTAATTTACATACACATGTCCCACATGTAGGTGAAAATTTGTAATGTCTAAGTTTCCGGCTACGGAATGTCCCAGTCCCATTGTAAAAAGCAAAAGTAAACAATAAACTGGTTCCTGTATTACTCAATGTTACATTTTCCCTGAAAAATACGTCTAAAGTTGAATTCCATAACCCTCCAAATATCCACCTTCCCACTAATTTGTAATAGTAGCATCACTAAGCAAAAAGTGTTTTCCTCATGCGATATACTCCGCTAATTGCTCCTGTTTGTTTCGAAATCACAGTTCTGCATAACTTGAATTTGTGTAGAATTCGGGGTGCAGTGAAATCAAATGTTCCCTCCCAACTGCTTCCATCTATATCCTAAATTGACGTTCCACGAGTTGTCAAGGTTTGGGCTTGGTGCACTTGTGTGAAATATCAAAGACTAGCTTCCTGCCTATAAATCCCCGCACCAAATTTAAATTGTTAGTGGCACTAGTGTTCCAATTCCTGAAGCGGCGCCGAAAAAAATTTCCATCACAAATCCGCATGAGTAGACTCAACTATAATGTCATCATTGTATTGGTTTCGCTATCACTGGTAGGTAAAATATATTTTGGAGAATTGTTTTGCAGAACTCTCATTCAACACACTTAAGTCCCATTAAAAGTCCAACGTCGCCTGAATCCCCACAATAATTCGTTTTGAAATTCCTGCCTCACCATTGAAAATCGTTGTGCTCCATTTAAACTATAAAGACGAAATTACTAGTACTAGCTAGATAAATATCTCCATTGGTTGAGTTCACTGAATTGAATTCAACAATCAAACACGTTCAAAACAACCGGCACCATTATTCCTTAAATAAACAGTGCTCGACGTTCCATACCTGAGTTAATTGCCTTGTTTAACCATAATAATTAAAATCCGAAACCATGTGCTGTTGCTTAAATAATGACATTAATTTCCATCCCAGTAATTATTAGCGACAAGATTTCCGGCAAAATTGTATTTCCTGCACTGTTGTAGCCAAATACACTACTTTTGTTCCTGTATTGTTTGAGAACAACTTCCCAGAAAAAACACATCGGTGACTGCCATTACCCATTAAAAAATACACCCAGGTTTCCTGAGTTATTAAAATGGTATTTCCTGTAAAGGTATTCCACCTACTGGAATGCTCATTTAAACTTCCGGTTTTAGATAAAGTTACGGTACCAGAATTAAACTGTTCCTCTCGTGTAAACAGGCAGCCTTTGAAATTAACGTTTCTCCAATTCAATCGTAAGATATTAAAAGTACAGGCCTTCCTGTAGTCAACAAGTTTGGGTAGGAAGTTAGCACCTAACTTGGGTAAAGTTTTCCTAAAATAAAGGTTGTTTTTCAATTAAATCCTGCGCCACCAAATACTACACTCACTGTTTTGGTATTCGCCAAGTGCCATACTCCAAATGCCAAAATTAAAACCATCCGTTTTACAATCGGTTGCGTAATGATTATGTTATCATTATAAATATTCGAAGATGTTTGATCCATAGGTTAAAATACACCTCAACGAATTGTTTGCGTAACTTGAATTATTGACTTCAAACTGTTTCAGTAAAAAGTTACATTACCATTATTCCTATATACCTCTTTGTAGTGATTCACTACGGACAAGTTATACAACGTATTCCCTGAAATTGCTACTGCTGAAGCACTGAATTGGCAATGTAATAAATTAGTAATAGTAAGCTGCCGTAGCTTGAGTAAACAGTTAAATTTCCATTTAAAGTCACTTAGTTCCTTATTTCCTATATAGATATCGCTATTGGTGCTTAAATAATCGAGGTATTATAATGTTACATTCCCATTTATTACCCGCTCATACACAAGATTAAGTATTATTTGCAATGGAAACAATGCTACCGTTCCAATAGACTTGTATTGTTATGGAATGACAATCAGCCATTCTGAGTTATAGTCCATTGATCCGTCAAAATCATACTCTTGAATTATCTCTGGTTCATTGTTGTGAATCGGGTGGCAAATCGCATATGGTTAAGGTTTGATCCACAACAGTCTGAAATAAGGTATACTACTGTCCGCTGTGTTAGTGTTGTTTAATGCAGTAAGACTTTCCTCCAATTGAATTTCCTGCACTATTGTGAACGCAAAATAGACATTACTAGAACGCAGTAATTATTAATCGTTCGCAAATTTGCCATTTAGGATATCAGACTCCCATTACCCATCAATAAAGTAATTGACAGGCATCATTATTAATAAATCACATTACCACAAAAGTATTCCTCCACTGATTTTCGATCATCACCGGCTCCCTTTTAGTAAGTCAATATGCCGTTCTGAATAGTAGTCCTCGAGTTGAAATCTAGCGGCTTGAAAATTTATATTGCCACCCCCATTGAAACTTTATTTCAAAATCGTATTTGTGTTGGAGGGTTTAATGTGGTACAAGTATGCCTCTGGAGTTAACAATTTCTAAGAAAAGTTGTAATCCATATAATCCCGCCAAGTCTCGATTGATGATTGGTTTGTAAGCAATACCCACTACCGCCAGCATTATCCGAAAACACTCTCATCATTTGTTAATTGAGTGGAGGTTACAATTATGTTTATCTTGATAGACAATAGTGAATTAGATGCGTGAATTAATAATAGACTTGAATTTGTTAGCCGTACTGTTTGTTATTTACAGTTAAAGTACCTGTAAAAATCTAAATCGCCATCATTCCCAAATGTAGATTCCGTTTGTAGTACCACTTCTCCATTATTTTGTTAATCAAATTGGTATCCCAGATAACCTCAAGAGAGGATTAACATTTACCGAAAGTTGAATCTTTGGCCTGTTTTTATTTTCCATGTGGAAGCATTCACACGGGTTAAATTACCGCCAATCGTCACATGCACCATCGGTCCGCAAAATTTATTTGGCAATCTTATCGCCGGTACCAGTATTGTTTAAGTACTACATCACCTGTCACACTTAGGGAAGTAGCAACTTGGCTGGCACATAACTTTATTATCAGTGGTACATAGTTGCTATTAATTATGTAATGGTTATAATTACCTGCATACAGTATTCCCAATACTTCCATGAGCGTAAATACATAAGTTAACTTGAACCAATTCTTATTGATTTCAGCGTTTATCATTTGCATTGGGTGTTAGAAGGTTATCAGGTCAAGTAAATGAGATTACCCAAAATCCAAATAGACGTCGCGCTCCTGCAAATATGAAAATACTCGGGCGATTTACGTCACTAATCGAATGTTATTGTACTCTCTTATCACCCATGGGGAGCCGTTGTCAAATGTATTATTCCAATTCTAAGTGCCATTATGTATTTGTAAAAGTAGAGGTTTCCGTGAAAACGTAGAGTTTAAAATCGTCATAATACGCTTGGTGTACGAGGAGATAACTCTCTCAATCTTCTTTCTCCATATGGTCACTGCCATTATTTAAGACGATCGGAGAGAGATAGATGATCGGTTCTCTGGTTATATGACGTCTATTTGTAACACTTGGTGCGACGGTATTCTTTTGGTCTTGGTTTTTGCTAGTTACGTGTCATGTCTTTACACCTCTAATGAGGCAGCACGTTTATATACCGCCTAAGCGCTAAATCACACTCACGTATATGATCAGTAATTAAGATTGGTATGACGCGCTATAACGATAAGGGGAGACGTATTGCGACTCAATTATCTTGCGGAATAAGATCATAGTAATTTCCACACCTCGATAGTAATTCCAAGAATAAAATTATCATCGCAAACTGTGAGTTGTCACACACACTATTGTGAGCATATAAATAGATCCACTGCACAGCTAGGTTGAGAATAAATTTCGATGTATGCCCCAGCCCAATTTACCGCTACTTATAATCGCCTACGGCAGTGTAGTATTCATAGGGTCAAAACAGTACCAGGATAATCAGACTCTTACACAGGCGGCGAACTCATGTGGTCACGATAATTGCGCGGATATGACTACAACAAATTTTAAAATGTATGGGCTGCCAACCGGATATTTTGTAGAACAACGTGAACTGACTTCTGCGGAGCCGTTAATTTATAAAGAGTAGACGTGAGATTATTCCATAAATATATGGATAACATCTACGAGAGCAATAATAGTAATACTATCGAACGACTGGAAAATGTCTATAGAGTCACACGGTCCTCTCATTTAGACTGTACCATCCATACAATAGTGCGATATTGGACACTTAGAATTTTAACATTAACTATATATGAATCTGTGAACCCGCGCAGTAACCTACAAAAATCGACACTCCACTTAGCATTACTAGAAGATAGGATAGGCGCACGAGATTATAGATTCATTACAGATGCTACATTTTCACACTGAGAGAGATATAATATTGATAGCATGCTAAGATACGTGTCGCTGACAATGTTACACATCATAAACATAGACGGATTCACTACATCAGATCGTCACTTGTGTCAAATTCACTCATATCCAGTGCGCTATCTAATACGAGACAAGATTTTAAACTATAGCAGTGTTAGGGCGAGTCCCTATCATTAACACATGATGACCGGCCAATCCTTCGAGTTAAGTTGACCGACCAATTGTCTACGCGATCTAGTCCAAGGGATAGGCTAACTTCACAGGCAACCTCACACTATCGATATTTGAGAGCAGCTACTGCAATGCAGAGAAGATAGTGAAAGCAGCGGATATATTATTAGGATGAAACAACAGTTGTTATTTTTATACACTATTTATACCGCTTCATAACTAAGAGAGCTACTAGCATAACAACTGAGACTAAGTCGTAGTAAAAAACGGTCCGCTCCTATACACAATACGCCAATTGTGAATAGATATATTAGATCTATGGGAGATATGGACAATTAAAAATATGTTCAATGCTTTATCGCTTAGTAAATTTTTCCAATCGAATGGAACTACTTCTATTTCTAGGATTATATTCTTTTGTTCTATTATTTTGATCTTTAAAAAAGGTATGCCTCGTTGATAATTCCAGTATTTCAGTTAGGAGTGATATTATATTCTTTGTGTGTTAATTGTTGTTATTTTTTTTATATATAATTTATTTTAGTTCTTATATTTTACTATGATTGGTAATGGATCCTGATATCTATATGTCAATTTGACGTATTAATAATACTTTATGTTTCTATGTATATTTTGTCTCTATTTTTTAACGTACATATTAGTAGGCTTGAGAGAATAATCTCTACTCTAAACAAAGAGTAGTTTTCGATCTACAATAACAAATCGAACATACAACAAATAAACATCTAACTCATAACTAAGCAGGTTAGACATGGGAATAAAGTATGGTATCAACTATCAATTCTTGGAGCGCACTAATCGTAGTATGTAATATCAACTCTATTAAACTGACACATGGGTAAGGTGACCACACATACGAGATGTAACGAATAGCAGCTTCGTGAAATAGGGATAAGAACCTTAAAATAGTCATAGAGCTATACATAAAAAAAAATCCAGTAGCATGAATACACACCAGGATTTTTAGACATCATGGATTGAATATTGGACGAATTGCTAATTCTATAGAATCATATAGACAAGAGAACAGATAATCACGCTTGCAGTCTACAGGTATAGACACATAATGAGGTATTATCCAATGCAGATAAGTTGAATACGTATATCGCTAATGCGTGAGTAATAAAATATAGAGTGGGAGTAAAAGTAATCAAGGTAATAATAAACTGTAACACTCAGAAATTTAAGAGCTAACGAACAATAATATGAAGAGTATACTACACTCACGTGCCAACACATTTTTAACTTGCAATACTCAGATAGACTAGTTCATTAAATTGAGCAAGTTCAGAACTAATATAACCGTGATCAGACTCGCACAGACAGAACCACCGCTAGCTACTTTAACCCTGATTCGGCATAGATGCGAAATACATGGTTCCCTTAGATATTCTACCAGGTGCTTGTAGCGAGTTAGTCTAATTTCAGGAATATCGGTTTATGATTCATTAACAACAGTATCTCGAGCGTAAAGTGTAAGGATAGATTCTAACTTCCGTATACACTTATTAGATGTAGTATAAGTACACCTTTTAAGGGGCACACATACTAACTAGGTACAACAATCTTAGTTTATGTAACTTCTCTATGACTAGGAATCGACGGATTAGATAGTCTACAGCTAAAAGTGGATGCTAAAGATACCTGCACTAGAAAGACATATTGGTTATTTGCTCTATCTGCCTCAGTACGAATATTGATGTAGATACCACTGCGCGAGACAATCGAGATCATACGTTACATGCTATATGGATTGTAGTGAGGAGCGACATATATTGTATGCAGGATATAAATCTATTATACGCTAGAGGCACGAGCGTAATTAGCGAGACTGTGCGGAGAGAGACGAATTATTAAATAATAGTCATGTGAAATAATTAATTTTTCCACATTAAAAAAAGGGCTAGCAGTTTTGTTAAAACTGCTAGCCCTTGGGTTGTCATCAAATTGGAAGAGAATCATCCACTAGCAAGCAATCAAGGTAAATGGTTGGCAAACAGAGCAAGATTATATAGTATGTTGCTACTTATTAGCCACATCGCGTATATGGATGCTTGATAGAACCTTATACTTCATACAGGAGCACATCGCAAGGATTCCAGTTTCTTGCTGCTCATTTTGCAATTCTACAATTGGCTTGCTACTTGCGAATACTAAATTGGAAATGGATTGAATTTTTGATTCGCAAATTGCTTTGTCTATTGCAACTGAGGTAATTGAGATACTGGCTATGACTGAAGTCGAATTGCCGCATTTACACTTTCACCTGAGAATACTATTATGTGAAACTATTGAAATAGACCTAAGTAAGATCTTTAGCAGCATGCATAGCGAGCTCACAGTGATGCATATGGGGTGCAGCGAATAAAGTTAAGGATGTGTATCATAGAGTCATGCCATATTTCGTATCTAAAACTAGTAGATGTGTTACATACAGTTTAGATCAAAATACACAAGGCGGAAACAGATACCGCCTTGGAGTCTAAAACTATTTTATAGAATTTATTAATCTAAAGAGAGGGTCAGAGTGATTAAAAAGAATTGATCGAGCATTTTCCACGTTCTGACAGGTACAGAAATAATGAACCTATTTCGTATTACCAGGAAATATGGTTCTTATCTCTTCTCTGAGCGATATAGACTGAGGCGAGATGAGAGAGCAGAGAGAGAGAGGTGTAGTTTCCTTCGGTTACAGATACTAAAGGTATATATGTGCCAGCTCATCCGATGTCAGTACCACTTGTATCAGGAGGAATATCAGGTTCTCAACTAACAAGCTAAAGATACATCATAGCACAGCATAATAAGTAAATATGCAGCGGCCGTCGCACTACAATCGAGGAGAGCGACTGCAACTTTTTCATAACGGAGAGGAGAGTTCATCTGATCCTGTTCTCACATGTAACTCACTCTTCTTGTGTTTCTTGCTCTATTTGGTTTTTCCAATAAAGCCTACCCCGATCTTGACCTGCAATATAAGGATCCAGTCTTTTGGTCCTGAAAAGTGACTTTTCTAAGTCCCATTGCTAAAATATATATGATGACTTTTATAATGTAGGAATCAATCCCTCTCAGGATTGACTCCACATACTATCTTTCTCTTCGAGTTTTTACTGTTTTTAAAGGAATGGTCCCCAAAAATCCACTTTCGCAAAATCTTTTAGTATCCGACAAATAATATTTTCCAGTTTATTAGGCATGGTATTTATTGAGTGAAGTTGTATTTTGACAATTTATGTTGATTGAATCGAAACCATTATGTTTAACAAGAAACCCAATCCCCTTTCAAAGCAGGTTTAAAGGTTTCTCTTTGCTTGTGCACGTAAGCATTGGAATTGAAACCATTAAGCGAAATAAACGAAGAGCTACTTTTTCATATAATTATCTTTTAAAAAACTATTAAACCGTATGATTTCAAATTTAGCGAATTGGTGAAAAGATTTATGCATAGGTAATAATGGAAAACAAATTTAAATATCGCCATACTCCTCGTATTCAAAGTTCAGTCTCATTATTTTCCTCATCGTTGCTATAATCTGAGATTCACCTTCTCCTACAGGTATACCATCAGGCCTACCCACTTTAAGTTGCGTCTTTAAATCTCTGGGATTATATAGGTAGCACCCGCAGTGATAATTAAAATTTTATCAATGGGCAAATGCAGTTGACCTTTATAGCCATCACCAAAAGAATAATTTCGCCGAATATCCCATCTTAGGTAAAATTACCTTAGCTCGCTGAAATCAATACTTTTGTCGTCGTCTTATAGCAAAACGACCTTTGCTTCATTTTCTACCATGACACACGTTTGGATATGCCGAACGCAGTTCCGATTTCTAATAGCGTTTATCACTCCTTACATCCAATCTAATAACTGTGTTTGAAACAAAGCAACAAGTGATTAGGGTTGAAGATATGCGTTTGACCAGCACCAATCGGGGGTGGAACGCCTGTATCTTGAATATGCAAAGTTGAACAATGCATTGTCCTAAAAATAAATGTCTGAATAGAATTTGATTTGCAAATCGCAGCACTTCCGTTGCATCCGTAATCCCCTTTCTCTCAGAAGGTTGTTCTATTCTAAAATTTTTTTTGTTTCGTAATCCTTTGTGTCGATAAAGTAAGTCCATTAATTGTCAAAAAGTGTGGCCATTTATATTTTGAACAAATTACATAGAACCTTACCTCGCAAAAATGCAACACCAGCGTTTGTTATTTATTAAATATTCATTGTTGAAAACCCAAAAGGTCATTCGGTAAATTATGGTAGAAAGGACTAGGAGTATTTGTACAAAATAATTTTACAGGTATATGTTGAAATTGGGAGTATTAGGAACAGGAACATCTTGGGAAAATTCTTAAGATAATTAAAAGTAAAATTAGAAGCCTTGAATTGGTAACGGTTTTTATGATGTTAAAATAAAGAGGTGTCCCAAAAGTTTCAGGAAGAAATTTGGTGTTCTTTTTGAAAACTTAGATGATTTAAATAGATTCAGTGATGCCAATTGACATAGTGACACCAACCATTATCAAACTTAATGACTGTGCAGAAAGCTTTAGTAT